>Ga0310822_101223_pt1 | contig 10445 bp, 8 predicted proteins | sample P4_ome_2_FD_201313 | JGI IMG/M metagenome (GOLD analysis project Ga0310822, IMG submission 201313) | Sorghum-adapted microbial communities from Joint BioEnergy Institute, Emeryville, California, United States - P4_Day56_Rep2 | ecosystem: Engineered > Bioreactor > SSF (Solid state fermentation) >... | reverse complement strand
CATCGACCTGCAAAAACAAGTGGCGTCGATACCTGGAGCTGAAATTACCGTAAGCTCCTCGCAAGGCTTCGCGACAGGTTCCCCGGTAGAACTTACCCTCCGTGGTGATGATCTGGCTGTCTTGCAAGACATCGGCGGCATCATCAAGGAACAAATCAAGAGTATCCCGGGTACAGCCAACGTAGCGACAAGTATGGAAGATACGCTGCAGGAATACGAAGTGCTGGTGGATGCCGAGAAAGCTAGTATGTATGGACTTACTACGGGGCAAATCCTGTCCAGCGTCCGTACGTCTTTCCAAGGACAGACTGTAACGAAATATCGTACAGGCGACGATGAAATCGATGTAAAGATCAAACTTCCTGAATCTTACCAAGAAGATATCAACTATCTGAAAAACCTGCGGATTTCAGCGCCGGGCGGAGCGCAAGTCGCGCTTTCCTCTGTAGCGACGATTTCCAAGGTAGAGGTTCCGCTGGCGATCAATCGTTCCAATCTGTCTCGCGAGATCAAGATTACGAGCGATCTGGCCGGGCGCGATCTGAATTCGGTGACGCGAGACATTCAGGCGAAGCTGTCGAAGCTCACGCTGCCGGATGGATATAAAGTTGATTTTGGCGGTCAATCGGAGGACATGGCTGAGTCCTTCGCTAGCCTCGGACTGGCAATTATCCTGTCAGTCGTACTCGTGTACATGGTTATGGCGGGGCAGTTTGAATCCTTCTACACGCCGTTTATCATTATGTTCTCGGTACCGCCGACAGTTACCGGGGTACTTCTCGGATTGCTGGTGACAGCGACACCGCTCAGCGTATCCGTATTGATCGGTTACATTCTTTTGATCGGTCTCGTCGTGAACAACGCGATCGTATTGATCGACTACGTGAATCAACTGCGTGCGAAAGGGCATTCCCTGCACGAAGCGATTCTGGAAGCAGGTCCGATTCGTCTTCGTCCGATTTTGATGACGACCATGACCACGATCCTTGCGATTGGACCGCTTGCCTTCGCAACGGGTTCCGGTAGTGAGTCTCAAGCGCCGATGGCCATCACCGTTATTTTTGGTCTGAGCTTCTCCACGTTGATTACATTGGTGCTGGTGCCTGTTGTCACGACATTGTTCGATGATTTCGGCAAGAAACTGCGCGACAGACGCAACCGGAAAAGAGAGAAGCGGAAACAAAAACAAAGCGTTCCAGTCATCGAATCGTAAGTGCATGTGGGATAAGGAGGGAAATGTGAACGTGAGAAAACAACCCATTATTTTAGCGCTATCCGTGGCATTGCTCGTAGCTGGCTGCTCCCAGCCGGAAGCAGCTGCTCCGTCAGATACGCAGGCAGAAGAAGCGGCGACTCCCGTACAGATTGAACAGGTGAAAAAAGGAGTCGTCAGCAGCGAAGCGGGAATTTCAGCCAAATTGGCTCCAAGCGAGGAAATACAGATCAGTCCCAAAGTCAGCGGGAAAATTACAAGCCTCCCGGTAAAGCTGGGTCAGCCTGTTAAAAAGGGAGAAGTCTTGTTTAAACTGGATGAGACGGATCTCGCCAATACAGTCGCCCAGCAGGAAGCAGCCTATAAGGTGGCACTGGCGAATCTCAAGCAGTCGGGAAGCAGTACGGATCAAAGCCTGGTACAGGCACAAAACAGCTTGAAACAAGCTGAACAAGCACTGACGGATGCCCAGCTGAACCAGCAACGGATGAAACAACTGTTTGATCAAGGGGCTATCTCATCCCAGCAGTTCGAGCAAGCAAACACAAGTCTGATGAATGCACAGACTGCATATGAAAACGCTAAGCAAACGTTGGAAACAACCAAGCAAAAAACAACCCTGCAAGTATCGGAAGCATCCGTGAACCAAGCAGCGGTCGCTTTGCAAAATGCTAGAGAGCAGCTGGCGAATGCAGTCGTGACAGCGCCGATCAGCGGCTTTGTTTCGAGCGTAAACGGAGCGGTTGGACAGATTGCTTCGCAGGGAACTCCCGTTGTCGTCATCGTCAACACAAACCCGCTCTTGGTCAAAGCGAATCTTTCTGAACAAGACATCACAAAAGTCAAAGTGGGTACGGCCGTAAAGGTAAACATCCCGATTCTCGGCAAAGAAGTGGAAGCAAAAGTATCGGCGGTGAGCCCTGTGATGAATTCACAGCTCAAGGCGTATCCGATCGAAATTTCGATCCCGAACCCTTCCAACGAGCTGAAGGCGGACATGGTCGTGAACGTTACGTTTGCAGGTCAAGTCTCCGGCAAGGAAGAGGAGCTGATCGTTCCGCGCAAAGCCGTGTTTGAACGAGAGGGCAAAAAATTTGTATTCCGTATCGAGGATGAAGTCGCCAAGCAGGTGGAAGTCACTACTGGTGAAGAAACGAGCGACCAGATCGTGATTAAATCCGGTTTGGCCGAGGGAGATAAGGTAGTCGTCAAAGGACAGACATTGCTGCAAGACGGTAAAAAAGTATCGATCATTCAGTAATAAAGGCATTTCGGGATGGGCCTGTACGGACCTTCCCGGGAAGGCTGACAAGACAGAAAAGAGCTGTGCAATCGCAGGAGGCTGCGGCACAGCTCTTTTTTTGTGTCGGTTTGGATCAAGCGGTTTGGAACAAAATAACGAAGGAGCCCTCCGCTCAACAGCGTTTATTTCAGTTGTTCATTTAAGATGCTTTCCTCCAGGACAGCAAATTTATCTCCGTATACTTTGGTAATATGTCTTTCTCCCCAGGCACAAAGGGAGTCCAGTATTCCTTTCAAGCTCCACCCATACTCGCTGAGCTCATATTCGACCCTGGGCGGGACTTGGTTGTACACAATTCGGTTTATGACCCCGTCTTCCTCCAGCTCGCGCAATTGTTGTGTCAGCATTTTTTGGGTAATGGCTGGCATCAGCCGTTTCAATTCGCTCGTCCTCTTTTTGCCGTGGGTCAAATGGCAGAGGATGACGCATTTCCATTTGCCTCCGATGACTTCGAGCGTTGCTTCGACAGCGATGTTGTACTTCTTCTTTTGCATGGTGCTACCTCCTGAAAACAGGCACCAAAAAGTGCCTATCATACTTTTGAGTACCTATGACACAAAAAAGTGCGTTCTTTTCTTTTTGACTTATAACTCCCATAATAGCATTTGCCGGCGGAAAATCACTATACTTTTTTATTTAGATAGTCTGTTGGCAACTAGGGCCCTAGAAATAGACACAAACAGGAGGAGGAACCATGCCTTTGGATCATAAGCGTAATATGTGGGCATTGCTGGCATTGGCAGTGAGTGCATTCGCGATAGGAACCACAGAATTTATCAGCGTGGGATTACTGCCGTTGATCGCTCAAGATTTACACATCTCTGTCACGACAGCCGGGCTGACCGTTTCCCTCTATGCACTTGGGGTCACGGTCGGCGCGCCAATCCTGACATCACTGACTTCCACCATGAACCGGAAAACACTTTTGCTATGGATCATGGTCGTCTTTATCGCGGGGAACAGCATTGCAGCCAGTGCGACCAGCGTAAGCATTCTGCTGATAGCCCGTGTTTTGTCCGCCTTCGCGCACGGTGTATTTATGTCAATCGGGTCTACCATCGCCGCCAATTTGGTGCCGGAGGATCGCAGAGCCAGCGCGATCTCGATCATGTTTACAGGCCTTACGGTGGCTACCGTTACTGGAGTGCCGATCGGAACCTTTATCGGTCAACAGTTCGGGTGGCGGCTTGCCTTTGTAGCGATTGTTGCGGTAGGGGCTATCGCCTTGATTGCGAACGGCATCCTGGTTCCTCGCAATTTGGCAAAAGGGATTCGCACAAAATTTGGCGATCAGCTCAAGCTCGTTACAAATGGGCGGTTGCTGCTGGTATTCTTGATTACCGCGTTGGGGTATGGGGGCACGTTCGTCGTCTTCACTTATTTGTCTCCACTGCTTCAGGATATAACAGGGTTTAAAGCTGAAACGGTCGCGGTCATCTTGCTTTTGTACGGCATCGCGATTGCAGTCGGAAACGTAATTGGCGGAAAAGTAGCGAATCGAAAGCCGATTGTGGCCTTGTTTTATATGTTTATCGTGCAAGCGGCAGTCCTTTTTCTTTTGGCGTTCACCGCACCGTTCAAAGTAGCTGGCTTGATTACGATCTTTCTGATGGGACTGTTCGCCTTTATGAACGTGCCTGGTCTGCAAGTGTACGTCGTCATGCTGGCAGAGCGTTTTGTCCCCAGTGCTGTAGATGTCGCCTCAGCGATCAATATCGCCGCCTTTAATGCAGGTATCGCCATCGGCTCCTATCTCGGCGGGGTCATTACCGATTCCATCGGTCTCATTCATACCTCATGGATCGGCGGCTTCATGGTACTGGCGGCTGTCGTCTTGTCCGGCTGGAGTCGGGCATTGGAGCAAAGGGATCAAAGAGAGCAACGCGCATAATCATCATTTCCATTTCACATAGTCAGGAGGACTTTCATCATGGCAAAACATTTACAAGATACAACAACATTGCATAACGGGGTAAAAATGCCTTGGCTCGGCTTGGGAGTATTTAAGGTAGAAGAAGGGCCGGAATTGGTGAATGCCGTAAAAACCGCTATCGTTCATGGGTACCGGAGTGTCGATACTGCAGCGATTTACGAAAATGAAGCAGGAGTCGGAGAAGGGATCCGTGAAGGGATGAAAGAAGCTCGCATCGCAAGGGAGGAGCTGTTCATCACCTCAAAGGTTTGGAATGCCGATCTGGGATATGAATCGACAATCGCCGCCTACCAGGCAAGCCTGGACAAGCTGGGGCTGGACTATCTTGATCTGTACTTGATACATTGGCCTGTAGCGGGCAAATACAAAGAGGCATGGCGGGCACTAGAGACGCTTTACAAAGAAGGGCGGGTCAAAGCGATCGGGGTCAGCAACTTCCAAATCCATCACCTCGAAGACTTGATGAAGGATGCAGAAATCAAACCGATGGTGAACCAGGTGGAGTACCATCCGCGCTTGACCCAAAAAGAACTTCAGGCGTATTGCCAGAAGCACGGCATTCAGTTGGAAGCGTGGTCGCCGCTCATGCAGGGGCAATTGTTGGATAATCCAGTCCTGCAGGAGATCGCAACAAAGCACGGCAAATCGGTTGCCCAGATCATTTTGCGCTGGGACCTGCAAAACGGAGTGGTTACGATCCCCAAATCGACAAAGGCGCAGCGAATCGTCGAAAACGCTACGGTATTCGATTTTGAGCTGACGAGCGAAGAGATGGAGCGAATCGACAGCTTGAATCAAAATCTCAGAGTCGGTCCGGATCCGGATAACTTTGACTTTTAATAGACCGAAAGCCCTCTTGTTGACTATCGCAAGAGGGCTCCTTTCATAATCGGTTTAGGACCGGTCTTTTTCTTTTCATTATAACAGCGAAAAGGGACCTTGCCTCTACCTGGTTCAGCCTGGTAAGAGGTGAGGCCCCTTTTTTGCGTGTTCCGAGCGAAGCAGTGGGTGGATGGAGCCGCCTCCCCCGCACACGTGCGGTATCACATGGTGAGGTTTCAGCAGGAATCCAGCCCTGCATGTTACCCGATCTCTGCGTTTTTTGAAAATGGCGTTCAATCCACGGTCGTTTCTTTACGCTTGATCATCAAAAGGTAGCACAGGATTGCTCCAATTTCGGCAAGCGCGATGACTACACCCATCGGTACGGCTGTGCCGCTGCCGCCGATCCCGACGAGAGGGGCGACGATGCCGCCGGAAACAAAGGAGAGCAGGCCGATCAGCGCAGAGGCGCTGCCTGCCGCTTTGGCCTGGTTTTGCATCGCCAGTGAAAAAGCAGTCGTACTGACGATACCGACGCTGGATACGACGAGGAATAGCGGCGGCAGGACAGCTGCAAGTCCAGCGCCGATGAGGATCATGGCCAAGAGCGAGATGCCGCCGAACACAGCGATCCCCAGTCCGATGATCAGCAGCTTTTTCTCACTGACGCGTCCGGCAAGCTTTCCGGTAATTTGTCCGGCGATAATGATCCCCAGGCCATTTATGGCAAAGAACAAGCTGAACATTTGCGGCGAAGCCCCGTAAATATTTTGAATCACAAAGGGCGAACCGGAAATGTAAGCAAACATCGCCGCCGACACGAGACCCGAGGACAGCGCGTAGCCCATGAAGTTCCGGTCGGTGAGCAGGCCGCGGAAGGTGGAGAGCGTCTGTGTCAAGCCGCCGGGTGCGCGGCGTTCTGCGGGCAGAGTCTCAGGCAGCTTCAGCAAGACCGCGACCAGCATCAGGACCCCGATTGCTCCAAGTACAATGAATACACCCCGCCAAGACGTTACCTCCAGGAGCTGGCCGCCAAAAATAGGGGCCAGAATCGGAGCAGCACCGTTGACGAGCATCAGCATCGAGGAGAATTTCGTCATTTCTGTCCCGGAGTACATGTCCCGAACCATCGCCCGTGCAATCACGATGCCGGCGGCTCCGGCAACCCCTTGAATGAACCGGAGCGCGACGAAGCCCCAAATCGAAGGCATAAGGGCACACAGCAAAGAGGTGACAATGTAGACGATCAGACCGATCAAAAGCGGCTTGCGCCTGCCCTGTACATCGCTGAGCGGTCCTGCCAAAAGCTGTCCCGCAGAAAGGCCGAGCAGGCAGGATGTCAGGCTTAATTGGACCAAAGAAGTGCTCGTTTGCAATTCTTCGGCGATCTTTGGCAGCGACGGCAGGTACATATCGAGAGACAAAGGTCCAAAAGCGGTTAAAGAACCGAGCACAAGAACCATCATCAAACGGCTGGTGCCAATCGCTTTTTCGGTTGTACGGTTGTACGAAATCATTGGATCACTCACAAGTATCATTCAAACCTTTCTGTGCAAATTTCCGTCGATGAACGCTTCGACGACTGTACATCCTCCAAATCTTTATGCATTTGCTGCAGCAAGCGGCGGAACAGCTCCTTTTCTTCCGGGGTAAAGTGTGCGAAGCACTTTTCTTCGATCTCTTGCAACGCTTCTTTTACCGCTTTCTCTGCTTGGCGTCCTTTTTCGGTGAGAAAGACCCTGGACACTCGCTGATCGTGGGGGTCATTTCTGCGCTCCACCAGTCCTGTCTTGACCATCCGGTTGACCATGACGGTCATCGTGGCTGGCTTGATGTTTAGCTTGCGGGCAAGCTCCTGCTGAATCTGGCCGTCCTCTTCCGCCAGACGGATGAGCAGCGGCGGCTGACCGGGGTAAACATCGTAGGCTTGAATCAAGAGGTCGACATTGTGACGGTACAGCTTCATCACATGGCTCATCAGATGGGTTAGGGCAGTGGAGTAGTCAAAAGCCATGAAGATCCCCCTTCGTTTAGCCGACTAATGAAAATGAGTGTAAAGCTTTGCTTCTTTTTTGTCAATGGATGAACAAGCTGCTTGCTGGGGGAAAAAAGAGGACAAAACGGCACTCCAGAAGCATTGACAAAAGCTGAGAAAGTACGTAAAATAATCCAAACTATTCCGATAAGAGAACTACATGTCGACTAGACCACTAGAGACAGGAATACCTTTCAGGGGGATTCTGTCTCTTTTTTTTAGTGGGGCCCGCGAGAAGGCAAAGAACAGCAGTCAGCCTGGAATACGAGGAGAGAGACAGATGAATATCGAAAATCTGGAAGCTTTTGTTTACGTCGTCCACTTTAACAGCTTTAACAAAGCAGCAGATGCCTTGTTCTTGTCGCAGCCATCCATCACGGCCCGGATTCAATCGCTTGAGCGTGAACTGGACACCAAGCTGTTTCACCGGGAAGGCAGGAAATTCACCCTGACGGAAAAAGGGAGGCAGTTTCTTCCGTATGCGCAGCAGATACTGCAATCGTATAAAAAAGGAAAACAGCAGCTTCAGACAACTGGCGCGGGAATAAAGGAAATACGCCTCGGCTGCACAGCATCGGTATCCCATTACTTGATCCCGGAAATCTTGCCGGTCTTGAGAAAAAAATACCCCGAGCTTCAGATCAAGCTGGTGACAGGACCATCCGAAGCGATTTTGCAAAAGGTGACGGAAAACGAAATCGACCTGGGACTGGTGCGAAACATCACACATCCGCGGATTGATTCGGTCATGTTTTATGAAGACCCGATTCGTCTCTTTGTGTATCCAGGCCATCCGTTATGGGAGCAGGATAATGTCACGATAGAAGAAGCAGGGAATTACTCTTTGGTCTTTTTTGAATGCGGCTCGCTTGACTGGATCAAGCTTCACCGACTGTTTGAGTCCTTGTCCCGACTACCGTCCATCGATCTGTACATAGACAATGTAGAGGCCGCGAAAAAATGCATATGCAAAGGACTGGGGATCGGTTTTTTGCCCGAATCATGCGCGAGAAGGGAAGTACGGGAAAAGCAGCTTTGCCCGATTGCGATACCAGCTCTTACCTCGTTAACCTTGCGAACGAATGTGATCGCACGCAAAGGGGAGGGCGGCGAAATCTGGAACACATTTTTGTCTCTGAGGAAAGAAATCGACTGGAAAAGCAGCTTCCATGAATCACGATTGAACTTCTCTATTCATGAATAGAAAAAGCTGATTACCCAGCCGATTGACTGTGCGAGGAGGCGGTGGTACATTTTTTTACAACAAATCCCGATTAAACAAATCGGAATAATGAAAGTTATCGTTCAGCTTGCCTGCGAGGAGGGAGCGACCATGAGCATTCGGTTAAGTATTTTGGATCAAAGCCAGATTGGCAAGGGGGAGTCGGCAGAAGAAGCGTTTCTTCATACCATCACCTTGGCCCAAACAGCGGAGGAGCTCGGCTACCATCGGTTTTGGGTGTCGGAGCACCACAATTCTGATGACGTCGTCGGCTCTTCGCCCGAAGTGCTGCTTGCATATTTGGCAGCCAAGACAAAGCGTATCCGGCTCGGCTCCGGAGGAGTGATGCTTCAGCATTACAGTCCCTATAAAGTCGCTGAAAATTTCAACGTGCTGGCAGCGTTGGCCCCGGGGCGCATCGATTTGGGCATTGGCCGTGCGCCGGGCGGACTCCCTTTATCCACGAGGGCCCTGCAGCAAGAGGGCGGAACATCAAAGCCGCTGGAGGAAAAGCTCAAGGAGCTGGATGCCTATCTGCATAACCGGATTGAAGAGACGCATCCGCTGTTTGGCTTGCGTGCGACGCCGATCCCGCAAACCCCGGCTCCCATCTATTTGCTCGGAACAAGCACCTCCAGTGCCGAATTGGCCGCACAAGCTGGCTTGCCTAGTTTATCAACGGGGATGAGGCCGTGATACGCGCTGCCTTTACCCGTTACCGAGAACGGTTTTCCGCAAAATCTCCTGCCGAGGCTGCCAAAAGAGAAGCCATTCTGGCGCTGTCGGTGATCGTAGCGGCGACTGATCGGGAAGCCAGGGAATGGGCTTCGGAATACAAGAATGTCAAGATCCATCTCGAAGGCGGGAGAACGTTGACTGTGAACAGCATAGAGGCAGCCGAAGCTTTCGGCGTACAATCCGGGGAAAAGTACAGGATCGAGGTAAAGGAGGCAAATATCATTGCCGGTTCACAAAATACCGTTCGCAATAAGCTGCTGGAGCTTCAGCGCGTCTATCAGGTCGACGAACTGATCATCACCGTGCCGCTCAAGGATTTCCACAGGCGCCTCGACTCGTATGTGCAAGTAAAGGAAGCATTCGCGGACGAGTCGATACCAAGCCGGTAGGGGACTCCGCCTTTGTCCACAAATCAAATGGAGGGAATGTTATGAAAAAAACAGCGTTGTTATCTTTGTTGATCGGCACCTTCCTGGTTGCATCCGGTTGCTCTCCCGGCCCGGTAACCCAAGGGGCAGGGGGAAGTCTGGCGAGCGCGGCTTCCGGCGTCAAAACGGTTGTGGTGGGTACGGGCACTTCATTTCCGAACATCTGCTTTATTGATGAAAATGGCAAGCTGACCGGCTATGATGTCGAGCTGATCAGAGAGATCGACAGGCGGCTTCCAGACTACGAATTTGAATTGAAAACCTTTGAGTTCAAAAACCTCCTGCTCAGCCTGGAGACAAGCAAGATCGATCTGATCGCCCATCAGATGGAAGTAAATGAAGAAAGAAAGGCCAAGTTCTTGTTCAACGATGAGGCTTACAATATTTTTCCCAACAAGGTTGTCGTTCGCCAGGACAACAACGAGGTACGCTCCATCGAGGATTTGAAGGGGAAAAAGCTGATCGTGACTGCGACGAGCAATGCCGCGGTGCTCGCTGAGAAGTGGAACAAAGAGCATGGCAATCCGATCAACATCGTCTACACCGGCACGGGCGAGGATGCCAATGCCCAGATCAAATCGGGGCGGGTCGACGCAACCATCAGCACCCAGTTTGCCATCGATTTTCTCAATAAATCGGTGGATGCCCAGTTGAAAACGGTCGGGGAGCCGCTTTCGAATTCGAAAGTCTATTACATTTTGCGAAAAGACGCGACGGAGCTGAAGCAGCGAATCGATGAAGCCTTGCGGGA
>Ga0310822_101219_pt1 | contig 10457 bp, 10 predicted proteins | sample P4_ome_2_FD_201313 | JGI IMG/M metagenome (GOLD analysis project Ga0310822, IMG submission 201313) | Sorghum-adapted microbial communities from Joint BioEnergy Institute, Emeryville, California, United States - P4_Day56_Rep2 | ecosystem: Engineered > Bioreactor > SSF (Solid state fermentation) >... | reverse complement strand
CATTTGCGGGAGGGAAAGCCATCCCATGGTCACGATCAAAGATATCGCGCAAGCGGCCGGCGTCAGTTTCTCGACGGTGTCGAAGGCGCTGCGGGACAGCCCGCTCGTCACGCCTGAGACAAAGCGGCGCATCATCGCCATCGCCCGCGAGATGGGCTATCAGCCGAACATCGCCGCCCGCCGGCTCGTCTCGAAACGCAGTGGCGCCGTCGGCGTCGTCTGGCCATCCATCGAACGGACGGCGCTGTCGACGCTGATCACGCGCGTGGGTGACCGGCTTGAGCGGCGGGGCACCGCCATGCTGCTGTCGATCGGCGGCATGGACGCGGCCTTCGCGACATTCCGCAAGTTTCAGGTCGACGCCATCCTCGTCTTCGGCGGGATGGAAGACGGCGAGTCCCATGTGCCCGATTCCGCCGGCATTCCGGTGCTGTCGTACGGCACCGCCGGTCTGGCGCCGCTGCCGACCGTCGACGTCAACCGGGGCGCCGCGATCCGGCTGGCCGTCCGCCATCTGGCGTCGCTCGGCCATCGGCGCATCGCCTACATCGGCCGGCCGGAGAGGCGCGATCCGCTGCAGGATGTGAAGATCGAAGCGTTCCTGGACGAGACCCGGGCAATCGGAATTGCCGCCCTCGATGCGCCCGTCGCGGACGTGCAGGGCATGGAAGTGCACGACGGCTATGCCGCCGCGCGAGCGCTGTTCGCCGGCGGCCCGGGGGAGGACGGCGCGGCCCGGCGGCGCCCGACCGCCGTCCTCTGCGGCAGCTACGATCTGACGCGCGGCGTCCTGCACGCGGCCGCGGAGGCCGGGCTGGACGTCCCGGGGAAGCTGTCGGTCGCAAGCTACGACAATATCCCGCAGATGGAGGAGCTGGACGTGCCCGTGACGGCTGTCGGCGTGGACATCGACGCGATGGCGGAGCTGGTCGCCGACAGCCTGCTCCGGCTGGTCGAGCAGCCGGATTCGGTCGGGACGGTCACGCTCGAGCCTTCGCTCGTCATCCGCGCGTCCACCGTCCCGCCTTCCGATGAAGGCGGATAAGCCGTACCGTTCTCCGTCCCTGTACGCCAGCCGCACCGCCCCTCCTCCCGACGAGCGGGCGCAAGCCGCGCCATTCGGCCGTTCCGTTCAAGATGCGCAAGCGGCGTCAACGGACGGCGTCGAAGTTGAAGTACGCTTTTGCGTTTTTGTAGGATATATTTTCCACAATCCCGCCGAGCATCTCGAGATCATCCGGCACTTCGCCGTTCTCCGCCCACTCGCCGATCAGATTGCAGAGAATGCGGCGGAAATATTCGTGCCGCGTGTACGACAGGAAGCTGCGGGAGTCGGTCAGCATGCCGACGAACCGGCCGAGCAGACCGAAGTCGGCGAGCGTCTTGAGCTGGGCGATCATCCCTTCCTTCGTGTCGTTGAACCACCACGCCGAGCCGAACTGGATTTTGCCCGGGATGCCGCCGCCCTGAAAGTTGCCGATCATCGCGGCGACGATCGGGTTGTGGCCGGGGTGGAGCGAGTAGAGAATCGTCTTCGGCAGCGCGTTCTCCCGATCGAGCGAATCAAGCAGCCGGGCGAGCGGGCGGGCGATCCCCGCGTCCCCGATCGAGTCGAACCCGGTGTCGGGTCCGAGCTCGGCCATCCGGCGCGTATTGTTGTTGCGCTGGGCGTTCATGTGATACTGCATCGCCCAGCCCCGCGCGGCGTACTCCCTTCCGAGGAACACAAGCAGATGCGTCTTGTACTTCCGCTCCGCCACTTCGCCCACCGTCTTGCCTTGCAGCGCCTCCGCGAAAGCGGCCGCCGCTTCCGCAGCCGTCGCCTCCTCGTGGACGACGACATCGAGCGCGTGGTCCGAGACGCGGCAGCCGGCTTCGTGGAAGAAGCCGATGCGTACCTTCAGCGCGGCGAGTAGGTCGTCGTACGTCCGGATCGGAATGCCCGCCGATTGCTCCAGTCTGCGGATGTAGTCCGCGAATCCCGGCCGGTTCAGCTCGAGCGCCTTGTCCGGGCGGAACGACGGCAGCACCTTCGTCCGAAACTGCTCGTCTTCCTTCAGCTTCAAATGGTATTCCAGCGAGTCGGCCGGATCGTCGGTCGTGCAAATCACTTCGACGTTTGACTTCGTGATCAGATCGCGCGCGCGGAGCCCCCCGTCCCGGATCAGCCGGTTCGCCCGCTCCCAGACCGACGGCGCCGAACGCTCATCCAGCGGTTCGTCGATGCCGAAATACCGTTTGAGCTCCAGATGCGACCAGTGATAGAGCGGATTGCCGATCGCCTGCGGCAGCGTGCGGGCGTAGGCCAGAAACTTCTCATAGCCGTCCGCGTCGCCGGTCACGTACCGCTCGTCGACGCCGTTCGCCCGCATCGCACGCCATTTGTAATGGTCGCCTCCGAGCCATACCTCCGCCAGATTGCGGTATGTACGGTTCTCCCAGATCTCCTGCGGACTGAGGTGGCAGTGGTAGTCGATGATCGGCATCGGCTTCGCGTAGTCGTGGTAGAGCCGTCTCGCCGTCTCGCTCCCGAGCAGAAAATCTTCGTCCATGAAACGTCTGGCCAACCAATGTCCCGCCTTTCTTTTCTTCGTCATCATGGGGATAACAACGTTGTTATTCCGGTGATGGTTCCATCATATGCCGAATCGCGCCGGAGTTCAACCACTTTTTTCGGGATGTTGGGGCGGGCCGACTCCCTGCGCAGCGCGTCCCGCCAATGTTCGCCGGGCTCAAGCGTCCCGCCCGGAATTTCCCATCGTCCGTCCGCAAGCCGTATGATGGCATACCGCCCGCCGGTCGACGGCACCATGGTCACATTGCTGACCAATGTCTCGTCGTAATAACGCTCCCGGCACGAAGCGGATCGTAACCGGTTCCCAGACGATCGCGCCGGACAGATGCGGAAAGCGGTTCACATCCATCCCCCCGTCATGTGCCGTCGTCCTGCCCGCCCGTTCCCGCCGGACCGGACGGCGGTTCGGAAGGCGGTCCGGATGAGCGGATCGCCCGGATTTCCTCGCGCAGCTCCCGCAGCGCCTTCGAGTCGTTGAGCGCATGCTTGACGGCCAGATAGATCACCTTGTACAGGACGAAAAGCACGAACAGCGCAAAAACAAGGTAGCCCCAAGTCACTTGCTGATCCATTTCTCCACCACCCGGAATTCGAACATGATCCCTCCCAATCTTACCACACCGCATCTCATTGGTCATTCATGGAAGTTGAAGGCAAGTCCAAACCGGTCCGCCGTTTCGGCATAGAATACGGCAGTCTTATCGAGATGAGGTGGTCGCATGAGCGAACTGACGGCCGCGGCGCTTCGGCGGTCCGCCCGGGGCTTGCGCGGAATCTACAGGAAAGCGGAGGCGGACGCCCGATACGCCGGGCGGCTCGCGGCGGCGGTCCGGAACACGGACCTCGACGCGCTAGACCGGCTGTTCCGCCAGGCGGCGTCCGGCTTCAATGAGACGGGAGCGAACGGCTCGGCCTTCACCATCGGTTTCGCCGCGGCTGCGCCGGCTGATCGCGCCGCGCATACGCCGCGGCGGTCTCGTATCCGTCCAGGGCGACGCCAAAAGCATTGTGCTGCGGATTCGCGTCGCGGACGGCTCCGTTTTTCTCGTCCAATGGTTTGTGCTGTAAAAAGACGGCATCGGATCCATGCTCGCGCAACATCCGTGATCCGATGCCGTTCGCCTTACTTTACAAGGGAGAATTCCGCCGCAAGCGTCGCGGTCAGGTCGAGCCCCTCCGCCCATACCGACTTCACCACCCGGTACTCCCCGGGTCCGAGCTTGCCGAGGCTGACCTTCAGCTCGTATTTTTCGCCGGGCGCGAGCATGAGGCCGATGCTGTCGAACGCCAGATCGAGCGGCACGATGCGCCATGTGTCGTCGATCTTTTTCTCGATCTGGTAGTCGACGCCGAACGTCAGAACGGTCGGTCCGGCGTTCGCCATCGTCAGGACGGCTGTCTCATCCCCGCTGCCGTACTCCGCCCGGTCGAGCCGCATCGACGCGTTGATTTCCGGCGTTGGCACGCGGATCAGGGCGGCTTGGGTGTCCTCTGCCAAGCCGTCCGCGCCCATGATCTCGGCGCCCAGCGCGTACAGCACGTTCTCCCGATCCGGCAGCGTGCCCGTGAAGACGGTCTCAAGGGCGCTGACCGGGCCCACTTGGACGGTCTCGTCCAGGATGATCTCGCCCGGCTCCAGATCGTCGGTCAGCTCCGTGAGCCGGATGCGGATGTCGCGGTCGAGACGAAAATTCGCGTCATGCGCGAACAGCTTCACGGAGAATTCATCACCGGGCCGATGCGTTCCGGCCGTCAGGCCGTATCCGAGATGGCCGGAGCCGTCCCGCAGAAACCATTTTCCGGTCGGCTGGCCGTACCCCGCGCGGGTCCACCATTCATCCGCCGCGAAACGGCCGGAGGCAACCACGGGAGACGACACGGCATTGTCCGGGCTGCCGATTTGGCTTGACAGTTCGCCGCTCCCCGCCGCCCATGTCCGTTCGTCTCCGGAGCTGCCGAATCCGCCGCCTGATCCGCCTCCGCATCCGGCGATCATGCCGATTGCAAGCAGCATTGCGGCGGGCCTGAGCAGCTTGTTCCATGTGCGAAGAACCACCATCCGCCCCCCTTTTTCGACTCTTTTGCCTACCAGACGTAAAAAGAGCGGAGGAAGTTGCAGGATATGGTATGATATTGGTCGGGAAAGTGTCGTTGCAAAGATCCGGAGCGGAAAAAGCGCTTCGTCAAGCGGAGACGGTGCGGCGGATCGACGTCAAAGGGGGATGGATGCTGCCGGGCTATATCGACTGCGCCGGCAGAAAGCCTTGACACCCGGTGGCAACCTGTGCCAATATCATTGGAACGAATTCGAGTTCGACGAAACAGGGGATGAGGATATGGATACGTTTGCGCGGACCGACGAGCAGCGCGACCGGCTGGCCCGGCTCGGCGAACTGGCCGACCGCTTCATGGCGGACGCGCACGCCGCCGATGAGGAGAACCGCATTTCCGACCGGTTCGTGGAGGAGCTGAGAAAGTTCGGATACCCGGGCTGGCCCGTGCCCCGCGAATGGGGCGGGCAGGGCATGACCGCCTACGAAATGGTGCTGTATCAGGAGCGGCTCGCCCAGGGCGACCCGGCGACCGCGCTCGGCATGGGGTGGCATGTGAGCGTCTTGTCGGAGCTTGTGCAGCGCAGGCCGTGGCCGGACGAGACGATCGCCCGGATCTGCGAGGACGTCGTGAAGCGCGGCGCGCTGATCAACAAAATGGCCTCCGAGGCGGCCACCGGCAGCCCGTCCCGGGGCGGCAAGCCGCAGACGTACGCCGTCCGTGTGCCGGAGGGTTACCGCATCCACGGCCGCAAAACGTTCGCGACGTTCTCGCCCGTGCTGGATTATTTCATTGTCACGGCTGTCATGCAGGACACCGGCGAAGTGACGGAGTTTCTGATTCCGGCCGGCACGGAAGGCCTCAAGGTGGAACCGACCTGGAACATGGTCGGCATGCGCGGCACGGCCAGCCACGACCTCGTGCTGGACGGCGTCGCCGTGCCCGAGGAAGCGTGCGTCCAGCGGACATCGAAGCAGCCGGTTCACGCGCCGAACCCGTTCCTGCTGCACGTCCCCGCCTGCTATCTCGGCATTGCGATGGCCGCGCGCCGCGAAGCGCTGAAATTCGCCGCGTCGTATCAGCCGAACTCGCTGGACAAGCCGATTCTGTATGCGCCCAACGTCGGGCAACTGCTGGGAAGCATCGACCTCGGGCTGACCGCGGCGCGGCATTTCCTGTACGCCGTCGCGGCGAAATACGACGATGGGACGTACGATCCGGAGCTGTATCCGGCGGAGATGGCCGCCGCGAAATCGTTCGCCGTGCAGACGGCGATCTCGGTCGTCGACAAGGCGCTGCGCGTCACCGGCGCTCACGGCCTGTCGCTGGGCCATCCGCTGCAGCGGCTGTACCGCGACGTCCGGTTCGGCCTGAGCAATCCGCCGATGGACGACGTGACGATGCGGCTGCTGGCGCAGTACGCGATCCGCGAAGGCGAAGCGATGATGTAACAGAGGGGCTTTCAACCGTCATCCGCAGAAATGGTCGTTGAACAGCCCCTCAAATCGGTATGGAATTTTTTATCATTCAGTTATTGGTGACCTCCTTGACATAGCCATAATAGACTTCATCATCCATTTTGTCCGGGGCGATCATCAGATAATACACAAACCCTTTTGCCCATAAAAAGTATTTCTGTTTATGATCCGAGTAGTATGTAAACTCATCTCCGTTGATATCGATTGTGCGCGCTTGCATATGGCTAACGTCAAACTTTGCTTTCGAAAGCTTAAAGAGGATACCGTTCTGAAAATGAACGGTAGTGAATGGATTGGTAAAATGATCATCATGGTAAGTGATTTTCTCAATATCCCAATCCGGCCATGCGATCTGACCAGGATATTTTAAATAACCGTTCACTTCATTTTTTTGAATTTCGATTTCCGTTGCTTTCTCACCCATAAAAAGAGGAACCGAGAAAATCATCAAAAAAGAAGCTTGCAAAGACAATAAAGGAGATACAGAGCGTCAGCAGAATTTTTTTGTTGAAAAATAATTCGGGGTATGCTCTGGCATTCAGATTGCTCACCATTTGGAAGATTATGTATGGCCACGATCGACACGATCCGCCGCAATTGGCCAGGTCCGGCACTGAACGGGAGCGGGCATCGTCGATGGGTTGCTCAGTTACATAATATACCATTCTTTCGTTTACATGTCTTCACACCAAATTTCACGAAAAAGAGCGAGGGAGAAAAACTGCAATAACTTTGCGATCATCTGATACCGCTTTTATCCTCAACTGTCCGTTGTATCCGGCCGGCCAGCGTCCCGCACGCGCGTGCCGGCTGCCGCGTCATGAAGCGTCCGCTTGCCGCCCGACACTGCCAGCACCGCGATATAGAGCAGGATGAGCATGTTCGGAATATAGACCAGTTGCGGGTTGGCGGGATCGGCGTCCCACCACGGTTCCGGCACCAGGACGATGAGGTGCGTCAGCTCCCAAGGCAACAGACGGACAAACGTCCGCACGAACGCTTGCCGCAGGGTCAATCGCAATCCTTCCCGCTCCGTCACTTCCAGTTTCAGCAGCTTTTTGCCGATGGTTCGCCCCTTCTTGTATTCCATCCCGATAAAATAGCACCACACCGGCAGCGAAATCGTCGCCAGCACCCACAGTTCGATCTCGAACCCCGCCTTGAACCGGTCGAACGGGAACCCGCCGGTGGCCAGGTTCAGCAGGGCTTGACCCCCGGCCAGCACGCCGGCGAGGATTACGAAATCGAGCCAATACGCCGCAAGCCGCCTGATCGCAAGTCTCATGCCGGGCATCCGCCGCATGGACGGGCCGCTATTCTCCGCATGTCGGAATCCTCCTTACCAGTTGCCGGGGTAGATGTAGCGTGCATACCACGCTACAGCGACGCGTCAAACCCGCGCGAAGCCGCTGTAGCGTGCATACCACGCTACAGCGCCGCGCCGCCGGTCATTCGAGCGCCAGCGTGACGCCGCCGGGCACCTCGACCAGCCGGTCGTCCGCGTACAGCCAGACGGACGACGCGCTCGGGTTGCGGACGATGCGGCAGTCCGCCGAGAACTGCAGCCGCCCGAACGCCTGCATGTAATCGTAAATCTCGATGTTCGTCGCGTACCAGATGTCCGGACGGCCGCCGATGAACCGGCAGAATGACTCGATCAGCTCCCAGTTGCCGTCCGTGTCGAATTCGTAGCTGTGCCCCCATACGTACATCAGGTACAGATACTGCCGCTTGTTCAGCCCCGCAAAAGCCTCCGCCCGCTCCATCAGCCGGTCCTTGTGGTGGCAGGTCGGCATCCATTCGTACCAGTCGTCCGGCATGCCGAACCCGCCCGAGGATGGCACGACGCGCGAATAGGCGATGCCGAGATGGGGCAGCATTTCCCTGACCTGCCGGTTGTGCGAGCCGTTCGGATAGGAGAGGCCGCGCACCGGCTCGCCCGTAATCCGCTCCAGCCGCTTGCGGTCCTCCAGAATCTCGTACGCGATCGTCTCTTTCGGACAGCGCGCGATCGTCGGGTGCGTCAGCGTATGCGCCGCGATCTCGTGGCCGGCGTACAGGGATGCGGCTTCCTCCGCGCCGATCCGCCCGCCATCGCCGAGCAGCCCGCCGTTCAGGTGAAACGTCCCGCGCACGCCATGGTCGTTGAAAATCCCGACGAGCCGCCGGTCCGCTTCCCGCCCGTCGTCATAGCTCATCGTCAGTGCCTTGTGCCGCCCTTCCGGAAACGCGAGCACGATTCTCGGCATTCGTCCATCCCTCCGCATGGTACGCTCAAAAAGCGTCCCCGTTCATTTCGTCCCCGCCTTGGCAAAATCCTTCCCGCCATTCCGGAAATTTCCCCATGTCCTCCCGGCCGGAGCACATGCGGGCGGATGCCGGTCGGCGGACGGCAATCCCGCTCACGCCGGCCCCGGCCGGCGCACGCGCGGGATGACGCCCAGCGCCGCAAGTCCCTCCGCCGCGATCTCCGCCACGCGCAGCGCGCCGCGCTCGCTGAAATGGGTGTTGTCCTCCGCGCCGTCAGGGTAATTCGGGAGTTCGCCCGGCTTCGCGTGCACGAACAGCGATTTGGACGCTTCCGGTCCGAGCCGCTCGTACAGCTCCTTCGTCTTCGCCGCCAGATCCAGCAGCGGCACACCTTCTTCCGCGGCCAGTTTGCGCACCGCGTCCGGATAGGCGCCGTGCGACTCGTGCAGCGTGCCGTCCGCCGCGAACGTCCGCCGCTGCACCGGTGTCGCGAGCACGACGGACATGCCGCGCGAACGCGCGGCTTCGATGTAGCGGCGAAGCATCGCCGGGTACATCACTTCCGGGTCCGTGTACCGGCTCGGATCTTCGATCTTCTCGTCGTTGTGGCCGAACTGGACGAGCAGGCAGTCGTTCGGCGCGGCCTCGCGCATGATGGCGTCCAGCCGCCCTTCATTGATGAAGCTTAAGGTACTGCGGCCGGACATCGCGTGGTTGGCGACTTTGATGTCGGGCGGCACGAACCGGCGCAGCATCTGCCCCCACCCGGTCAGCGGATGGACGTCCGGCGGCTGGTCGGCCATGGTCGAGTCGCCCGCCAGGAACAGCGTGAACGGTTTGAAATCGGACATGTTCATTACTCCTTGCACAGTGGATTACCGGACTTCGCCGCCGGGATAGAGCGTCGCGTGGGACAGCCGCTTCGGCTGCGGCAGCGGGCCGGCTCCCGGTCGGGCCTTCAACCGCACCGGCCGGCTTGCGTACACGGCCGCCGTTTCGTCGTTGTACAGGACGACCTGCGTGAGACCCGTGCCGGCAAGATCCGCGTAAGCGGCGCAGCCTTCCAGCGGAAACGTGCAGGCTGCCCGCCCCAGGCCGTCGTAGAGCGCCGGCGGCAGCCCGCCGCCGCGCCGGTACGCGAGCATGTAGTCCGGCGCGTCCTCCGCCCAGCCCGTGAGCGGCTCCATGATCGTCAGCCAGCCCGGCGTCCGGCGCTCTTCTTTCCATATCAGGCGACCCGCGCCGTCCAGCAAAAACAGCGCGTCACGCCCCTGCCGGCCGCGGCCGTCGTCTTCCCGCACGATCCGGTCGACGCCCGCGATCTGCAGGCCGGGAAGGTCCGGGCGGAAACGGCCGAGCGCCAGATGCTGCGGTTCGACCGCGCCTTCGTAGCGCCACAGCTCGCGGCCGTGCCGGTCGCACAGGACGACGGCGCTGCCGCCGATCGCGATCTCCGGCTCCCCGTCGCCGTTCACGTCGCCGATCCAGATACAATCGGCGTGTTCCGTCAGCCCCTCGCATGTCCATAGCGGCCGTCCGTCGTGATCGAGCAGCGTATAGCCGGCCATCACTTCGTCTTTTCCGTCGCCGTCGAGATCATGAACCCACGGGTAATGGCCCGGGTTGCCTTCATGGCGCCACAGGACGCGCCCGCTTCCGTCCACCGCCCAGACGTTCCGGTACCGGTCCTTCAGCAGCCGCTCGCCGCAATAGCCGCGCCCGGTCAAGTCCGCCGGAATGACGCAGTCGTGCGCATGCGGCGCGGGAAGCGGCTGGCTCGCTTTCACGCGGCCGCTCCGCCCGTCGAGCGCGAGCAGCCGGCTGTCCATGACGCACAGCACCTCGAGCCGCCCGTCGCCGTCGCAATCGACGATCTGCGCCGGATAGTCCGAGCCCGGACCGCCCGCGCCGGGGTCCGGCCGCCCGAACTGCCACAGCAGCCGGCCGTCCAGATCGAACGCCGTGATCGCCCCGACCTGATGGGGAATGTACCGCACATCTTGCCGGTTGTCCGGCTGCGCGAGCACGATTTCCATCCGGCCGTCCCCGTCCAGATCGCCGAGCAGCATCCGGCAGCGCGGACCGGCGGCGCGGATGTCGAG
>Ga0310822_101214_pt1 | contig 10524 bp, 8 predicted proteins | sample P4_ome_2_FD_201313 | JGI IMG/M metagenome (GOLD analysis project Ga0310822, IMG submission 201313) | Sorghum-adapted microbial communities from Joint BioEnergy Institute, Emeryville, California, United States - P4_Day56_Rep2 | ecosystem: Engineered > Bioreactor > SSF (Solid state fermentation) >... | reverse complement strand
CGTGCTGAAAGGCGGCCGATCGGGGCAATCGGCCACCGCCGTCGTCGTAGGCCGCGGGGAACAATGCCCGACACAGACGCCCCATGCGCGCGATCTCGGCCATCGGCTCGAGCTCGCCCGCCGGCTGCCACAGTGTGGCGTCGGCACCGAGGGCCGCGTCGCCCAGATTGAGTGGCCGGCCGTGGTGGGAGATCGCCGCCACGAGGAGGCGGTAGACGACCTCCTCCTCCGCCCAGGTGATCATGTCGCGCCAGCCGACGGCGTCGGCGAACGTGGCCGACAGCGGCCCGTCGAGGAGCGCCAGGGTCTCGCGCACGTGCCCGGCGCGCCGTCGTGCGCCCGGCAGAATCTTGGCCTGGAACCCCAGATTGGCCTTGCCGAGGTCGTGGAGGAAGGCGATGCAGGCCAGGCGTTCGACTTGGGGCCGGTCGAGGTCGTCGAGACCGCCGAGCCGGCTTAGGCGCCGCCGGATGACGGGCTGCTCCAAAAGGCCCAGAAAGCAGGCCGCAACGTCCGCGCAATGGTCCGCCAGGGGGTGCCAGGACGGCCGGTCAGACTCGTGACGAAACTTCCCCCAGAATGAGGTCGGCCACCCCTCCACCGGCTGCGCCCCCCGGATTCCCAGTCCCAAGGCAATGATAACCAGCGGGCGAGCTTCTGCATAGGCGTTTCATTTCTGATTGTATCCTGTCGGCGGCCGAGCGGCGCCGATGGCGTGGCATCTGGGCCCGGCGCCGCGGGCAGCTCGTTACTGTCCCGCGCGGCCTCGTCCCACTTGAACTGATTCGGCGCCCTGCCTTCCGCCATGCAGCTCGCTGCTGTCCAGTCTCAACTGGGTCCAGGCAACGGCGGACACGATGCCCCAATTTCCGGCGCCGTTTGGCCGGCGCCACCTTGCCACCGGCATCGCCCTCAGCTCCGCCAATGCCTGGGCGAAGGTTGAGACGAAGCGCTCCGATCCCTTAGGGCCAATCCAGAAGCCGTTGCGCCGCCTCAAGGCGGGTGAAAAGACCGAGCCATCTGCCGCGACTGGAACAGAGATCTCTACCCAACCGGCGGAATTCGCCTCCGATCCCGGGAGCCCTTGCTCTTCGCCGGCAGCGATCGGGCTCAAATCGCTGCTCGCCCAAAATCCTCCGATGCGCAGCCGATCCGTTTGTCGGCGGGCAGGTCCAGGGAAACCCGCCCAAAGCCGGCGAGACGCTTCCGGATCAGCTCCTCCCGGGCGGCCACGAACTCCGGTAGGGCCTCCGGCTTCCATAGATGCGGCTCTGGCGGGATCAGATGCCGCTCGAGAAAGCCCCCATCGCGGGTCCGGATCCAGTCACCGAACGCCAGATTGGACTTTTCGCTGTTTTCGCGGGCCGGGAGAAGCTGGAGATTTCCGAGGCGATCGACATGGTCGAGAACCTCGCGAATTCGATTCTCGGTGACGCCGAGGCCCTGCAGGTGCCGCCTCGAGCAAAGCGAACGCGGGATGATGTGGTCAATGTGATAGATCGCGGATCCCCAATTGTGCTCGTCGTATAAAACCGAAAGCGCCAGGAAGCAGGTCTTCTGCGAGTACCGGGTATCCAGGAGGGCGCTGGTGTTGTTCTCGTCGAATCCGACGACCCGCCCGCGCTTCCTCAGAAGCCCTTCCGAAAGGCTCTGGAACGGGAAGTCCCGGCTTGCGAGGAGCGCCTCCCTGACGATGGCCCGAGAGGCGCCGATCGTCTGGTCGGAATTTCCGCCGAAGACGTTGTTCAGCAGGGCGCCCAGGAGCCAGCGGCGGATCCGCTCCCTGTTGCCGGCCTCGAACGGCGTCGAGCCATCAAGCCGTCCGCCGCCGATCTTGAACAGGTAGTAGGCGATCGGGAGCAGCGCGTTGGCGCTCGTGAGGGTGTCCCTGTCGATGCCGAAGCGATTGACCAGCCGTACGGTCGACTCCAGCGCCGCCTTGATCTCCGGCCACTTCGCCTGGATCGTGGCCAGGTTGTCGCTCGTGAAGTTGCCGACCTTATACCGATGGTCCAGGTCCGAAAGCACGAGGCAGGACCGCATCACGAAGTCCTTGTCGAAGCCGTTCTTCCGGTCCAGTTCGTTGTTCAACCTCTCGACGAAGGCGTAGATCTCTTCCCGGGCATTGATTCCGTCCCACTTGGACGTGATCATCGACAGCAGCAGATCCGATTTGCTCAGCTTCGTGCCGCCGTCGTTCGCCCGGATGAAGATGTCGAGAACGCGGTCATAGGACTGGTTCTTCTCCGTGTAGTAGGCGATCACCTCGTCCTTCCACACGGTCCGGTACAGGCGCTCGAGATTCCGGCGCGCCGTCCGCTCCTGATCGCGCGTGACCGTCCCCGGCAGGGTATCGATGAGCTCGTCCTTGAACCGGTCGAACGCGTCCTCGTCGTCGAAGTCGAGGATCCGGCCGACCTTGAACCACAGGTGCTGCGTCCCGTTGCCGGGCTGCTCGGCGGCGAACTTCAGCCCGTAGGTGATTCCAATGTCTTCCCGGTCCTCCTCGTCGTCGGTCCCCGGATCCTTGAGCAGATCGATATACAGCCTCTGCTTGACCCAGGCGCTCGGGTTGTCCCAGCGCTTGTGCTTCAGCTTGACCGTGTAGCTGCCGCGCAACCCGATGAGGAGCGAGGTCAGCCGCTGCTGGCCGTCGAGGACGAGAACCACGTCCCGCCCATCCGGTTCGGCCTGTTCGTTATGGAACTCGCCGTACCGAAAGTTCTCCACGAACCTGTAGATCTCCCAGTTCCGCCGGTTCTCGGGCCGAAGCTCCCAAAAGAGGAAGGAGCTGATCGGATAGCCCTTCAGGAGGGAATCGAATAGGGCGACGATCTGGTCGGGCTCCCACACAAAGGGCCGCTGTATCGCGGGCAGAAAATAGGACCTGTTAATCTGGTCAATGACCGACGCAATCGTCGCTGATCTGTAAGACATTGCTCCTTGGAACGCGCAGAAATTTCAATGCGAACGGGTAAAATGGACGCTGTTAGCATTCAGCGGACCGGTTGAAACACCAATGATCTACCATTAACGAATTTTTGTGCGTCGTACACATGCACCAGGAAATACGCTCCGGAAATACAGTGATCGTGTCTTTTTGCTATATTCCGGCCGACTACCAGGATCCAAGAGGGGGTCGCGGCAATTGCGGACCGGTGCTTGGAGCTCACACTCGGTTAGATCTCGACACCGGCAGTCTTTACAGGTCTAAGTACAACCACATCCGCTTCAACAGGCAAAATCAACACGGGGCGCTTCGGCTTCCATGCCGGGATGAACTTGGGCGTCGGCGATGCCTCCTCATGAGCCCGTGTTGCCGCCCTGGCGCTTCCGGCTGCCCGCCAAAATGCGAACCTGGGCACTAATCCAACCGTCTACCGATGTAGACATCCTCCGCGCCTCCCGTCGCGAATAGCAGCGCCCAGAAGTCCTGGAGGCGCCTTTCGGCCGAAGTTCCCAAAGCGGTTCGCTCTGGGTCATGGCTTCGTCCGATGCCAAATGCCACGACACGCGCACCGCGAACGATCGGAATGAGACCGTTTCGCGAGAGCTCTCCCACCAGATCGCTCGAAGGTCTTCTAATGATCGTTGGCCATGGCAGGTGTTTAGAGTTCTCCAGTAGATCAGAAAATATAAAAACGTGCCGCAACTGCCGAGAACGTTCCTGATCGGTGCCCGATCGGGCGACGGCCTCAGTCACGCGCGCAAGTGTGCGAACAATGTCCGAATGCTCATAGGATTGCAGTTCGTCGAGCATCCTTCGGATGCTGGCCGCAAGATCCTGACGAAACCGCGAGAAATCGACTCTCGCTTGCATCGGCCGGCAAGAGCTGAAGATCCAGCCCAATACCCCGGAATCCGGGCACCCGGGAACGCAGCGATCGAAGACGCGCTCACTCTGCGGGTAATCGCCCGCAAGCGTATGAACAGCAACGCGGTCGCCCGGTTTGAGTGTGCCAACGATTCGGTCGAATCCGCTTACAAACAACTCCTTGTCGATTTCGTCGTACTGCGTGGTTCGATCGACGAAGATCAGAGTAATATGCTCGCTGTGCTGGCAGTACTCGCCGTTCTCCGCTAATGCTCCCCCACTCCAGACGCTACTTAACAGCGCGAATGCCGTAACCAGGAGACGCGCTGACATCCGACTGCGCCAACGCCTCCCCGAGCTCCTTCCTGAGCATTTGTTCATCATGCATTCCAAAAAATGCCGGCGCTTCGCTTCGCCGCGTCCGCTCATTACCTTCCTCGTACGCCTGCAATCGCTGCTTCAAATGCAGCGACACCCGTTCAAGCATCTGCTCTCTGTGCGCGCTGCACGCCCTCTGGCGGCTTCGAATTTCCTCGATTTCGCGTTCCAAGCGATCCTGTTGTTTTTCCAGCGCGGACAGTTGAGCATCGTACTCGGTCTTGGCTCTGCTGATCTGCCTGTCGTATCGCGCCTGGATTCTGTGGTACCGCTTTTCGGCGCGCTCTCGCGTGCGGACCGCCTTTTCGTAGTCGGGATGCGCATCGTGACGCGCGACGGCGACGATCACGCCAATACCGACAACCAGGAGATTGACCATGAACAGCATGAAGCCGGACGTTCCGAGGTCGGTGGCGATCACCTCCTGCGCCACGTCTTCAAAGCCGCGTTGCTCCAGTAACTCTGAGAAGCTGACGTTCTGGGCTTCCACGAAGTGGACATAGTGCTGACGCAGCAGAGCGATGAGGTAAATTGTCGGGAGGGCAAGCGCGGCGGTGACCGCGACGCCGATGCCGTAGGCAAATTTCTGTCCCGTCGTCGACGCTCCAAAGCCCCTCTTAAGCCACGTCCCGGCAAAGTGCGCGAGAATCATCAGCGCGAGGCCAATTCCGAAGGCGATCATGAGACTTAGAGCCGGCGTTTCCGCGAAGTACAGCTCGAAGGCAAAGCGGTTGACCGGAATTTCGATCAAAGCGACAACGGCCATGATGGCCGTGTACGAGTAGACCAGATGCACACGCAGGGGGCGTCCGACATCGGCTTCGATCTGCCGTTCGCGGTCCCAAGCGCGTTGGAACGCCTCCCTCAGAGAGACATGCCGGCTTGAGCTCGGACCGATGGTCTGCTCGATCTGATCCGCCTTGTTTTGAAAGCTGGCGTTAAGTTGATCGCGCTTAGTGGCGTAGCGCTGATCCAGGTCCAGCTGGAGTTCTTGCTCACGCTTCGCCAAGACATCACATAGATTCTCGATTTGGTGGTGATACCGGCGGAGGGCGGCTTGTGCGGCAGCAACAATACGCTCCCTAAACGGATATCGCTCAGCGTCGCTAGATGGTTTCTCTCGTTGTCCATCTCGCGCGCCTTCCTTCTCGTCTACGCGCCGGTCGGCCGGCTTGTAGCGGGTATACTCGGAAAGTGTCGTTGCCTCAATTCGTGCAAGCGCAGCATCCATGGAGTCCCCCGATCTGTACGTCCCCGCAATTCCGCAAACCTCCAATGAGGGAACGGTCCACTTTGGCATCTTTGGACCATCTCGCGGTTAGAGACTTAGCTAATGCGACGAGTTGAACGCGCCAGACGAGCCGGTTTGGGTCAATGACCGGTGGTCTAACACCTATACTACACTCGGTTCATGCCTCAGTTTCAGCTAAAATGCAAGCGTTTTGAAGAGAATGTAATTTAATTAATATTAATAGCACATCTATTCGCGTAGTTCTTAACCATATTGTGCTTCGAGAACAAGAATACCATCGTAAATTGATCAGTCCGGACAAGATTCTGTTTGGGTCGATACTGTGCATCTAGGCGAAGCAGAAGGAAATGATTTGGCTGGGGACGATGCTGGATTGCGAAGATGTCCGGCTCGCGCGTTTCCTCATTGACGAGCACGCCGCCAGCCCGCCGCTCGCGCCTCGGCCTCCGAACAGAACCAGCGCTCGCCATCGCTCTCATCGATTTTCGTGCGGTCGTACCAACGCCCGCCCGGCACGTGGTAGAGCCGCTCGCCGTCGCGGTTGGTGTTGCCCTTGATCCGGCAGTCGCCCGGTGCGTTGTCGTTGGCGGCGGGCCGGATCAGGCGCGCGCCGCGCCGCCAGTCCCACGGCGGCACGAAGTCGCCGCGCCACAGCCCAAGGCCCTCGGCCCTGGCGGCGACCTCCTCGTCCACGTAGGCGGTCGAATACTTCCGGTAGGCGAGCGCCCAGCCGCGGCGGACCATGAAGGCGTTGAGGTCCTCGCCGCCGGCGGAACAGACGGCGACAATCCGGCCGTAGCGGTCAACGTCCCTGGGCGCGCAGGTGACGGTCCGCCGGCCGATGCGGTCGGCAAGGGCGAAGGCCGCCGACTGGCCGCAGAGGTACGCCTCGCCGTCGAGTTCGCAGCGCTGGCCGGACTCCGGCGCGTCGATGCCGTGCAGCCGAATACGCTGACCGCGGATCTCCAGGGTGTCGCCGTCGATCACCGTCGCTTGGCCGACCACGTCGGCCCGCCCGGCCTGCGGCGCCGCGACAACGGCGGCGACGAGCGCCAGAAGAATCCACCAGACGCGCAACATGCTTCCCCTATGCCCGCAGAGGCACCGCCCAGATCCCGTCCCTTGGCTCGCAAATCTATCAACCTGCGCACGAACCTGGTAGGGTTCTCGCAATCTCGGGGAGACCTCGTCATGCGCCGCCGTCCGATACTCCGTCTGCCCGCCCGCGCCGCGGCGTGCCTGGGCTGCCACTGTGACCGACACTCGGGCTCCTAGGGGGTCGGGGGCGGCGGCCGTGTCGCGCGAGGACGCTTCGATCGCGGGCTATGACGCCGATGCGGGCGCGCTCGCGGCGCTGTACGAGAGCCTGTCCTTCGAGACCGCGCACGCCTGGCTGCTCGACCTCGTGCCGGAAAAGCCGGGACTGGTCCTCGACGTCGGCGCCGGCTCGGGCCGCGACGTCGCCTGGTTCGCCGGGTGCGGCCACGAGGTCGTCGCGGTCGAGCCGTCGCGGGCCATGCGCGCCCAGGGGGCGCGCCGCCACCCGCACCCGCGCATCCGCTGGCTCGACGACCGCCTGCCCGGCCTCGAGGCGACGCATCGCCTCGGGCTCGCCTTCGACCTGATTCTGCTGAGCGCCGTGTGGATGCACGTGCCGCCCGGCGAGCGGGCCCGTGCCTTCCGCAAGCTCGTCACGCTGCTCAAGCCGGGCGGCCTCTTGGCTCTGACGCTGCGGAACGGCCCCGCGCCGCCGGGCCGGCCCATGCACCCGAGCTCCGCCGCCAAGATCGAGCGCCTGGCGCGGGCGCACGGCGCCCTGGTCGTCCGCTCCGGCGAAGACCGCGACCGCCTCGGCCGCGATGGCGTGGCCTGGTCGCACGTCGCCGTCCGGCTGCCCGACGACGGCACCGGGGCGCTGCCGCTGCTCCGCCACGTCATCCTCAACGACGACAAGTCTTCGACCTACAAGCTGGCGCTGCTGCGCGCGCTCTGCCGGGTCGCCGACGGGGCCGCGGGCTGCGCCCGCGACGCCGGCGACGACCACGTCGCCGTGCCCCTCGGGCTCGTCGGCCTCACCTGGATTCGCCTGTTCAAGCCGCTCCTCGCGGCGGACCTGCCGCAGAGCCCGACCAACCGCGGCGACGAACGGCTTGGCTTCGTTAAGGAGGGCTTCCGTCGGCTCACCGGCGTCTCGCACCTCGACCTCCGCGTCGGCATGGCCTTCGGCGGCGATCGCGCGGCCGCGCTGCACGCCGCGCTGCGCGACGCCTGCGCGACGATCGCCCGGATGCCGGCGCACCACATGACCTACTCGGGCGGCGGCCCCATCCTCCCGGTCCGGCGGGCCGGCCGCGCCGAGACCCGAACCGCTCCAGTTGGACGAGGTCTACCTGTCCGGCTTTGGCGAACTGCTCGTGCCGCGGCATCTGTGGCGCGCCCTGCGGCGCTTCGACGCCTGGATCGAGCCGGCGCTGATCGCCGAGTGGGTGCGCCTCATGAAGGGCTACGCCGCGCGCCAGGGGCGCCGGCTCGCGGACGGCGCGATCGCGCGGGCCATGACCTGGTCGGACCCGAGCCGCGACGTCCGGATCGCCCGCGAGCGGGCGCTGCGTCTGATGGAGCGCGAGCCGCTGCGCTGCGTCTGGACCGGCCGGCCGCTGTCGCCCGCCAGCCTCGACGTCGACCACTGCCTGCCCTGGACGGCTTGGCCGTGCGACGACCTCTGGAACCTGCTGCCGGCCCACCGCGGCGTGAACCGGCGGCAGAAGCGCGACCGGCTGCCCGGCGACCGCCTCCTGCGCGCCGCGCGCGAGCGCATCCAGGTCTGGTGGGAGGCCGGCTACCTAAAGGCCGACAACCCGCTGCTGCCCGAGCGCTTCCGGATCGAGGCGCGGGCCAGCCTGCCGCTGGTCGACGGCTCGGAGATCCGCCTCGACGACGTCTTCGCGGGCGTGGACCTGCAGCGCCTGCGGCTGAAGCGCGACCAGCAGGTGCCGGTCTGGGAGCCGGAGCTTAGCTAGGCGAGCGCCTTTTAGCTAGGCGAGCGCCTTGAAGCGCTCGAAGCGCAGCGCCAGGCGGTCGCGGTCCGGCCAGTCCTTCTCCCGCCGGGGCCGGTGGAGCGTGCCGCCGTGCAGCCGCTTCAGCGCCTCCAGCATCGGGCCGTCGTTCAGCTCCAGAAGCCGGTCCGAGACGTGCAGCCGGTAGTCCGGGTCGATGCCGATCAGGTGCGCGTCGAAGGCGGCGTGGTGGATCTTCGACAGCGGGATGCCGTTGGGCACGATCGGCTGGCCGAACCGCTCGTCTTTGTCGGCGACGATGTGCGCGGCGTCGAGCAGCAGCGGTTCGGGCAGGCCGGACAGCGCGCAGCGGCCGCCGTAGGCCGCGATCACGGCCTCGCGGAACGAGGCCTGGTGGAGCCGCTGCTTGACCGCCCGCAGGGCGTAGCGTCGCTCGACGGCGGTCTCCGGGGCCGCAAGAGCCGGCTGCTCGGGAACGCCGAAGGCGAGGCGCGCCTTGAGCGCCGCGGCGTCCCAGCCGACGACGAAGGCGGGGAGGATCGCCTGGTAGCGGCCGGGCGCGATGCCGAGGAAGTAGAGGACCGGCACCTGGGCCTCGAACGCCTCGCGCAGCCAGCGGTTGTCGGCGGCGTCAGGGTCGCGGCCCATGAAGGCGTAGTCCACCGTCTCGTCGCCGGCGAAGATCTGGCGGTGGACCTCGCGCTGGTCGTCGTACCAGACGCGGCCGCCGGGCCGCGGGAAGACGGTCTTGATCGAGAGCAGGTACCGCATCTGCCGCGGCTTGAAGATGCCGCGCTGCGGGTTGACCAGCGGGATGCGCTCGCCGCGGAACGCGAAGCCGGGCCGCAGGTCGGCCGCCGTCAGGTACGCGCGGGTCTCGCTGAGGCGGCGGACGTGCTCGAAGGCCGCCGTCCGGATCGCCGCGTCGTGCGCCGCGTCAGCCATGCGCGCCGTTGATCGGTTGGCCCGCGGTGCGTGACCGGTGGCCGTCGGTGCGGGTCTCTGTCGGCATCCCCTGTCCCGTCCCCTCGACGCGACGATCGTCGCGCCCCGCAACGATACCGCGAAACCGGACCGGGCGAAACGGACGCCCTCCCGTCACGGCGGGGCGTCCGCCCCGCCAACGTTGCGATGCGCTCGCGCAGGAACCGGCCCAGGGCGCCGCTGTCGTCGTGGCGCGACGCGGCCAGAAGGTCCGCCAGCCGGTCGTCGGTCGCGACCCCGATCCGTGGCCGAACGATCGACGCGCTACGATGCGCCCTGGATGTTGCCGGCATTCAGTTCTTTGCCGAGAACGGCGAGGGTGCGATTCAAGAAGCTAAGGCCGCGAAGGCGAGACGGAGCGTAAGAGCCAGGGGCGTAGGGCGCGGTTCAGAAGCTAACAGGAGGTTTGCATGGCGTCCGAGAAGTTCCCGCGGCAAATTGCCGAGCTGATCGACCGGGGGTTTGAACAAGGCCGGTCGCCGGATGAGCTTGCCGCCGCAGTGGTTCGCGCCGCTTATCCGGGTGCCACCGCCGGGGAGATCGAGGACGTGCTCTTGGAGGCGGTGCAAGAGTCCAAGGATGGCATGGCGAAGGCCGCCGCAAGGATTGATTTTCTAGAGCGGATGAAGGACCGGGCCCGAACGCTGATGGACGACGGAGGCGCCGCCACCGTGGCGATGGCGGAAGCGGCACGGGAGAGGTTCGAACGGGAGAGGGCCGAACGGGAGAAAGAAGAGCGATGGCGCGAGCGCGAGCGGGATCGGCAAGAACTCAAGAACCTCTGGGAAGCCGAGCGCCTGATCATCAAGCTCGGAACGCATCGGTTTTGATCGAAACGCCGTCGCCAGGGAGACGGACTCCCGATGGCCGTGCTGGCGGATCTCATATTGCGCTTCCAGGCTGCTTGGCCGCGCGCCAGATGTCGATCTCGGAAACCACGGGGCTCACGCCGGCGCGAATAGGTCCGGCTCGTCGTTCTTGACGCTGTTGACGCGCGTCGAGACGGCCAGACCTCCATCTGATCCGCCGGGTAGGGCCGCAGCAGCGCCTTGAGCGCCTCCGGCCCGGCCGGCGTCTCG
>Ga0310822_101213_pt1 | contig 10533 bp, 9 predicted proteins | sample P4_ome_2_FD_201313 | JGI IMG/M metagenome (GOLD analysis project Ga0310822, IMG submission 201313) | Sorghum-adapted microbial communities from Joint BioEnergy Institute, Emeryville, California, United States - P4_Day56_Rep2 | ecosystem: Engineered > Bioreactor > SSF (Solid state fermentation) >... | reverse complement strand
CCCGCTGGAGACAACAGGCGGCTTTGACGTTGGCCGGGTCACCGTTGGCAGTACGGAGATGACGTTCTGGAATGAGTACATGACGCTGGAGCAAGACGGCAAGCGCCTGGCGACGTTCCCCGACCTGATCATGACCTTGGATGCCCGGACTGCACGCCCGATTGTCACGGCGGCGATGGAAAAAGGGCAGCATGTAGCGGTGATTCACGTGTCTGCCGAAAAGTTGATCCTGAGCACTACAATGCGCAATGAGGGGCTGCTCAAGCCGATTGAAGGCGTGATCGGCAAAGAAATCGTGTCCTACCTGTAAACAAAACGCTCACCAACAACCAAGACGGAGGGATCTTTCATGTCGTTGAAACAAACCATTACTGTATTTGAAGCTATGGACAGTGCCTATGTAAGTGGAGAAACGATCAAAAACCTGTTTGCCGATTATTCCGATGTGCAAGTAACCGTTGAGACCGTTACCGGGCAAAAGGGCAGCACAGACTTCGTGAAGATCGTCATTCCCGGCAAGGAAGGGAAATCCAAGGGCGGGATGGCGCCAACCTTTGGAATCATCGGACGACTTGGCGGTATCGGCGCGCGCCCGAGCCGTATCGGTCTCGTATCCGATGCCGATGGTGCCATTGCAGCCGTAGCGAGTGCGCTAAAGCTGGCGGAAATGCAAAAACAAGGGGATGTGCTGAAAGGCGACGTGGTGATCACCACTCATATTTGCCCAAATGCACCTACCCGTCCGCATGAGCCGGTCGATTTCATGGATTCGCCAGTCGACATTTTGACCATGAACAAGTATGAGGTTACACCTGAGATGGAAGCGATCCTGTCCATTGACACGACCAAAGGAAACAAAGTGATCAATCACAGAGGGATTGCGATCTCGGCAACCGTAAAAGAAGGCTACATCCTGCGCATCAGCGACGACCTGCTGCGGATTATGGAAATGACGACCGGGCAGCTTCCGGTTACCTTCCCGATCACGATGCAAGACATTACTCCATACGGAAACGATCTCTACCATATCAACAGCATCCTGCAGCCATGTGTAGCGACCGATGCGCCTGTAGTCGGGGTGGCAGTAACGGCTCAGTCCGCTGTCCCAGGCTGCGGAACCGGCGCCAGCCACGAGGTGGACATCGCACTCGCAGTGAAATACGCTGTCGAGGTGGCAAAAGAATACACCAATGGTACTTGCCGTTTTTACGACACCGATGAATTTGCCCGAATCACATCGCTGTACGGCTCCATGAAAGTGCTGCAAACATTGGGCAAATAAGCAAGGCGAGGGGAGCTTTCCCCTTGCTTTTTTTCACACGCGAAAAGAAGGAGAGGATGACCGTGAAACGCATTGGGATGATTACGATCGGGCAAGCGCCACGGCCGGATGTCGCGCCAATCGTAGAGAAGTATCTCGCAGGAAGAGCCGAGCTCGTCCAGGCAGGAGTATTGGACGGAATGACGAAGCAAGAAGTGGAAGAACGCCTGTCTCCCGGACCGGGCGAATACGTGCTGACGTCCCGGATGGTTAACGGAGATGCGGCGGTCATGTCGCGTGAGAAAATCCAGCCGATCCTGCAGCGGAAGATCGAGGATATGGAGAATAGCGGCATCCAGACGATCCTACTCCTGTGTACAGGTGTTTTCCCGGGGTTGTCCGCCAAAAAAGCGTTCCTGATCGAACCGGATCACGTCATTCCTCCGACGGTGGCCGCGATGGTCAAGGGAAGCCGTCTCGGGGTGCTCGTACCGCTCGTGGAGCAAAAGGAAGCACTGAAGGACAAATATCATCCGCACGGATTGTTCCCCGTCTTTGCCGCGGCATCGCCGTATAAAAATGATGTGGAAAGCTTCCGGGAGGCTTGCGCGGAATTAAAGGAAAAAGCGGACATCGTACTGCTGGACTGTATGGGATACACAGAGGAAGCCCGCGAGCTGGTCTCCGACTTGACTGGATTGCCGGTCATCCTGTCCAATGCGATGATGGCGAAACTGGTGTCTGAAATGATTTAGGAAGGGTTGAACAAAGATGAAGCTGATCGAAATCAGTAAAGGAATTTTGACCAATTGCATGGCACTGAAAGCCGGGGAGTCCTTTTTGGTGGTAGCCGACGACGCCAAGCGGGAGCTGGGCGAAGCGCTGTGGGAAGCAGGCCGTCAGCTCGGCGCCGAAGCGATGTTCGTCGTCATGAATCAACGCGAAAAATCCGGACAGGAGCCGCCGGCAGCCATCAGCGAAGCGATGAAACGCTCCGATGTGGTCGTCTGCGTGACCCAGCATTCGCTGACCCATACCAAAGCCCGCAAGGAAGCAGCCGCAAACGGCACACGGCTTGCCACCATGCCTGCCATCACCGAGGACATGTTCCTGGAGGGAGCGATCACTGCCGACTACTCCCAGGTAAAAGCATTGACTGAAAAGGTGACCGAGCTGTTGACCAGGGCAAACACGATCCGCATCGAAAAGGAAGGAAAAGCGTTGACCTTCTCGATCAACGGACGCAACGGCGTACCGAGCACAGGCGTTTACGTCAATCCGGGTGAATCGGGCAACCTGCCATCCGGCGAAGCATATATCGCCCCAGTGGAAGGAACAGCCGAGGGCCAGATCGTCGTAGACGGCTCGATCGCCGGAATCGGCAAGATCGACAGTCCGCTGCTCCTGACTGTAAAAGACGGGCGCATTGTCGAGGCCGAGGGGGCCGAGGCTGACCGGCTGTTGAAAACGCTTGGCGACGGAGACGGTCGCTTGCTGGGCGAATTCGGGATCGGCACGAATGACAAAGCGCGGATCACTGGCGTGGTGCTGGAGGACGAAAAAGTGTACGGTACGATCCACGTCGCCTTTGGCAGCAACAACACCTTCGGCGGAACCATTGCAGCGGGGGTTCATATCGATTTGGTCGTCAAAGCGCCGGATGTGTACGCTGACGATGAGTTGATCATGAAGGACGGCAAGCTTTTGGTATAAGCGGCTATCGAAGCGATTTTCAGTATGTCAAATTACGATAACAGTAGTGGAGAGGAAAAAGGATCGAACAGCGTTGCAATGCTGCTCGATCCTTTTTTGCGAATGAGGGTTAGCGCTTCTGTACGGAAGATTTTCGGCAGCAACAACCTTTCTTCTTTAAAAAACCTTAAGAAAGTTCGACAAACACAAAAGCTGTAGAGATGAAACAGAAGTAAAATGCGAAGGCCTTTTGGACACCTTCCAGGCGGAATGGTAAAAGCGGGACACGCTTTTAGCGTCCAACCTCTGAGATGCTTTCCACGAGTCATCGATTTTTAGACGGGGTCCCGCTTTTGGAATGGCAGCTGGACAGTAAAGCCCCCAAGCAGTGTCCCACCGAGCCTGGAGGACTAAATAGTAAATATTTACCAATTGCGGTGTGGGTGATATCATAAAATCACCCGCATTCTACTTTTTTACAGGTAAGTGGTACCGCCAACATTTTGACAAAAACGTACGCTTAGCATTAGAGGAGATGATTTTCAGCCCATCTCAGCTACATTAGCGGTCATCAAACGTGTATGTGGTCATGTCTTAGCGATCGCCGAACCTATGATTTTCAATGGTTTGAGTCATTTAGCGTACGAAGTAAGGAGGGCTCAGAATGAGAAGAATTCTGCTCACAGTCAAGTTGATCCTTTCCGTTTTACTACTTTCATCATGTGCTAACAACTCCCTATCCACAGATACACAAAAAACAACAAATGAAATCGCAAGCTGGCCGTACCCTTATGTGAAAGTTGAAAACCGTGTTTATGTAATTGAGAGCGATGAAAACAAAGTCGAACTTGTAGAGAAAGAAAATATCGGAGAACAAATTGGAACAGTAGAAGAGAAATACGATTTTGAAGGGGACGAACAAACATCGCAAGCAACTATTGCCTCTAATTATCTGGAGAAAGGGACTAAGCTTTTCACGATCAAGAACGTTGATCCGAGTGATCATATTGCATTTGAAAAAAGCGAGGGTGTATTCGTCAAGGTTACAGAGGAAAGTGCAGTTGCAAAAAAGCCAACTGATAAAACGAACTAAAGGCCATGGGGATACGCTTTTATTATGACTTTTTGCAAAATAAAATGGGACTTCGTGAAGAGTCCCCTTTTTTCATCTCCGCCATTAAAGCCCGAACTTCAGCAAACAAAAGATCGGCCAGATCCCCATCTAGCCGACCTCACAAACCTCTATAGCTATCTCGAGCGTATGCTTCTACGCAGTCCCCAATGTCACGCCCAACTCCTGCAAATACTGCCGATACGCGATACTGACCCGGTCGCATTTCAGGGACAGCTCCATCTGCAAATCGAGCGGCAAATCCTCCGGCTTTTGATTTTCCACAATCGGCTTGTCCTGGGCAAAAATCATGTTTTGGAATTCGACGATTTCCTCGTCGGTGGTACCAGTCTCGTAGTTAAAAGAAAGGACACCGTAGGCGACTGTTTTCCCTTCCTCCGTCGGTGCGACTGTCAGGAGAATGGACATCAGATGACCCGTTTCCCGGTCGCGTTTCGTAAACTTTACAGACAGCGGACGAAGAATTTCATATGTGTAGTAGACGTGCTTGGCTTGTCCGCTCCCGTCCGGGTCAGGCTGAAAGACAGCGATCTCGTCCGAGTAGATGGATGTTTCCGTCCGGTGAACGCGGTAATCGCCGATCTCCCTGTGCTCGGCCACGCCCAGGTAGCCTTCATGAACGACAGCCAAATGCCCGACATCGAGGAAATTCTCTACGACGCGCGGCGGTTTTGCATGGACGCTCTGGGGGCCCCAGATGACGTTGCGAAAACCGGGCTCGCCAAACTCCGGGAGCGGGAACATCTCGGGCTGATTGTTCCCCAGGTTGACCCAAATAAAGCCGTAGCGCTCCGTACAGCCGTAGGACAGGGCACGCGCTTTTCCGGGGATGGCTTGATCCTCGGGAAGCTGAGGAATCTTGACGCAGGCCCCTGTGGACTCGTACTCCCAGCCGTGATAAGGACAGACGAGCTTGCCGTCCCGGACACAGCCGAGGGAAAGGGCCGCACCGCGGTGGATGCACAAATCCTTGAAGGCATGAACACCTTCATCGTTTCGAAATAGGACGATTCGCTCGCCCATGATCACGATCTGCTTCGGCTGATCCTGCAAATCGGTGGAGCGGCAAGCGACGATCCAGTCATTTTTCAGTACAGTATCTTGAACCATTGTCAGGGACACCCTTCCTTCTCAACTTCCGTGCAACGTTTATTTGCGGACATTTTCTTCATATTTTAGCCCCTGTAGATAAAGAGAGTCAACAAAAACACGAACAATATTTTTAGTTAGGAGAAAGTCATTCGATTTTTGTGTACAAAACAATTCGATTATCCTATAATCTGGCGTATAACATTCGTTAATAGCTGAGAAAACATAGGGAGGCATAAGGGTGGAACAACAGCGGGATGACGTTCGCCTTGTCGTGGGCGTCGATGACAAGATTAGTGTGGGAAAGGCTTTTTTGCTCGGTTTGCAGCATGTATTGGCCATGGACTTGTACATTGCCCCGATTATCATTGCAGGACTTTTGACATTGGATACTTCCAGTACGTCCTTCTTTATTCAAATGTGCTTTTTGGCTACCGGTATCGGCACATTGATCCAGACTGGCTTCGGAATTCGACTGCCGGTTGTGCAGGGCCCCTCTTACGTTCCGATTGGCGCTTTGGCAGCGATCGGCAGCAAACTGGGTATGGCAGCGATGATCGGAAGCATCATCCCCGGCGCATTGCTGATGGCTTTTGTCGGCTATCCGCTGAAGTGGTTTGCGAAAGCCGTACGCAGGTTCATTCCCCCGTTGGTAGGCGGGACGGTCATTGTCATCGTCGGGATTGCACTGATGCCTACGGCGATGGCCAATATTTACAATTCGCCGGGAAGCATCGGGACAAACAGCCTGATTGCAGCCGTTTCGGCGGCAGTATTGGTCGCTTGTATGCTGCTGGGACAAAAGGCAGGGAAAGCAGGAACGTTTTTCCGCCTCGTATCCGTGTTGATCGCGATCTTCGTCGGAACGGTGACGGCAGCGTTCTTTGGAGGAGTTGACTTCAGCTCGGTCAAAAGCGCCGCCTGGCTTTCTTTGCCCAAGTTTTTCCCGTACGGTGCCCCCGTGTTCGACATCAGCGCGATTCTCACCATGGTGTTCGTTTATTTGATCATCATGATCGAAACGACGGGTACATGGTTTGTCGTTTCCTCTGTCACGGGCAAGGAGCTGACGGAAGAGAGGCTGAACCGCGCTTCTTTGGGCGAAGGTCTCGGCTGCTTTGTAGGCGCGTTGTTTGGCGGAACGCCGATGACCGGGTATTCCTCCAATGCCGGGCTGCTCGCGGTAACCGGAGTAGCCAGCCGAATGGCAATCATGGCCGGAGGCATCATCCTCATCGCGCTGGGCCTGGTGCCAAAGCTGTCCGCAGCGATTACCTGCATCCCCGAGCCCGTAATCAACGGCATTTTCGGCATCGTCTGCGTAGCGATTGTGACCAACGGATTAAAAGTCATTCAGCATATCACCATCGACGAGCGCAACATGATGGTCATCGGCCTGCCCATTTTGCTGACCATCGCTGTCACAGTGCTGCCAAAGGACGCACTCCAGGGCGCCCCTGACTTCGTCAATTACATCCTGTCCTCCAACATTACCGTAGGCGCATTGGCAACCTTGATCCTAAACCAAGTCATCCCGGACAAAAAAAGCTGGGCCAAGCAAGGTGTCACAGCTGAGAGCAGATCATAAAAAAACGCTTTGCCTTTAAAGAAAGGCAAATATGTGAAAGGGTGCCCCCAAAAACGCGGGCACCCTAATTTTGTAGCGGAGGAAAATTTGATTAGCAGAAATTCAATTTGATACAAGTTTTGAAAAACGAGGGGTGAAGATAGGAGTACAGAGAACAACGAACAAAGAACAACAAAGAAACTAAGAAAGGGGACGAAACAAAGAAGGAACTCTTTTAAGCCTTCTTCTCTGATTGACCTGCCAAAAGACAGTAAAGGACAAAGCTGTAGAGATGAAACAGAAGAAAAATGCGAAGGCCTTTGGGACACCTCCCAGGCTTCATTTCAAAAGCGGGACACGCTTTCAGCGTCCAACCTCTGAAAACGCACCCTCGAACCATCTGCTTTTGGACGCGGTCCCGCTTTTGAAATGAAGCCGGCCAGTCAATCCCCCAAGCAGTGTCCCACCGAGCCTTGAGCCTTTTTCTTCTGTTTCATCTCCTCCCCCAAAGCCCGTCCTACCCCTTATAGAGCTTTTAATCTTTTATTTCAGGAAACCAGTTCAAACGTCTCCGTAATCAAAATGCTTCCTTCGACCGATTGCGCCATCGGGCAGTTTTTCCTAGCCAGCTCAATCGCTTTCTTCACCTTGTCCGCCTGAAGCTGCTCCCCCGTGATGACATAATGAAGATGGATTTTTTCCACCCGGTTTGCCTTGTCCTCGTTGCGCTCCACGTCCGCAGTCACTTTCATGTCGCTGCAGGGCATCCTCATCTTTTCCAGCACCTTCCGCAATACGCCCGCGCTGCAGACCGCAATGGAGGAAACGAGCAATTGAAACGGGCGAAACCCGTACTGTTCGTCACCGGAAACGTGAAGATCTCCATAAGACAGATGTGCTACAAAACCGTGTTCCTTGGCCGTGAATTCCATAAAAGGGAAGCCTCCTCGCTTTGATTTGTCTGCTCCCATTATAAAGAAAGAGCTGTCCGGGATGAACAGAAGAAGTACAAATGGAGTAAAGGTCACTGATGGAACCGGGGGCCTTGCCCCAATGGCGGACAAAGAAACAATAAAGCAATAGGCCGAAACATGCGTAATAGACGGTCACGGATAGCCGGATGCTATGCCCAGGAGATGCGACAGATAGTCATTGGCAAATCGGGCCTGCGGATCCCACTCTTCTCTGACAGCCAGAAAGTCCTTCAAGCGAGGGAAAGCCTTGTGCAATCCTGCGGTGTCCATCCTGTGCATTTTTCCCCAGTGAGGACGGCCTCCGTATTTCCAAAAAATTTCTTCGACGCAAGAAAAGTAGGCTTGGTAAGGCATGCCTTTGTACATGTGGACGGCAATGTAGGCTGAATCTCGTTCGTAGGCGGGACTGAGCCAGATGTCGTCCTTTTTTACATAACGGCACTCGATGGGAAAATGGACGGCGAAACGGTGCCGCTCGATCGCTGTCTGGATCTCCTCAATTACTTCCTTCATCCGGTCGGCGGGTACACTGTACTCCATCTCGTGGAAGCGCACCAGACGAGGGGTGGCAAAGAGACGGTGGCTCAAACCCGTTCCCGAGACGGAAGGCACAGCTTTGGCGGATAGCTGACTTGCGGACGGGCACAGGGGCGGGAATAGGCGGCAGCTCTCGGAGAGGAGCCAGAAAAAGCCGTTTTCCAAAATGAGTTGTTTGAAATGATTCCAGCGCAGATATGGACTAGGGGGGTCAGCCGTTTCATTCATGCGTTTGGCCTGGACGAGCTGTGAGTAGGGGAACAGGAAAAATTCAAAATGACGGTTTTCTGCGGTCCATTTGTCCAGATGGTCCAGACATGTTTCCACGGGAAGCCGCATGCTCTCGTATCGGAGCTGCAGCTTCGGGATGACGCGAAGGCGTACCTTGACGATCACTCCGAGCAGACCGAGCGATACCTGCAGGGCGGGAAACAAGGAAGGATGGCTCTCAGCCGAGCAATCCACCACCTCACCTGCCGCAGTTACGATGGTCAGGCCGACAACCTGCGTGGACAGGCTGCCAAACCGGATGCCCGTGCCGTGTGTTCCTGTACTGACTGCTCCAGCGATGGATTGGGCATTGATATCCCCCAGATTTTCTTGAGAGAGGCCGTGGGAGTGAAGCAGTTCGCCGAGCGCTTTCAGCTTGGTCCCTGCCCATACCTCGGCGACTCCTTTTTCGGTATCTACGCTTGCCAGACCTTGCAGACGGTCAAGAGACAACAGGCATTCATCGGTCTGGACCAGACCTGTAAACGAGTGGCCGGAACCGACTACACGGATGCGCAGCCCCTGCCCGGCACATTGCTTCACGATGGCGACGACATCGGCAATGCTTCCCGGAAAAACGATCTGGTCAGGCCGGCTCTGCACATTGCCGGCCCAGTTTCTCCACAGCTTTCCGGACTTGCTCACGATTGGCATAAGCCATCCCCCCTGTAAGTCGTCACTTCTTTGACGATACGTCCATCTGACACACAGTAGAGCCGGGTGAAGTGTTCGCACAGCTCACCCGCTTTGGCGTGGCGGAAAAAGATCGGATCGCCGAGCTGCAAAGTCTCCCCTCCGCGGTAGCGAACCGGTGTCTGTACCTCGCCAGCCCCTTCGTTTGGAAGCAGAGAAGCACCTTTCGGCAGGTAAGGCTTGGGGAGTTTGTCTCTCCCGGCTGAGCCCGAAGCGATGAAGCCACCTCCAGCGCAGGTAAAAATACCAGCAGCAGGCTTGCGAACGATCTCGACTGCATAACCGGCCGCCGGCTGGCAGCGAAAATCGATATAGTGGTCAAAAAGGCCGGGAGCAAAGAATCCGGAACCGGCTGTCACTTCAGTAATTGCGTCTTCTTTTCCCGTCCAATGAAGGCTTCCGGTGCCGCCGCCGTTAAAAAAGCGGAGGGAAATTCCCATCTGTCGGACGGTTTCCAGGAGCAAGGCGCGGCGGTCGCGAATTTCACGTCGAGACACATGCTTGAGCATACGGACGGCGATATTTTTGAAAATGCTTCCTGGCGCGCGGTCGCCTACCCCGGCTATCTGCGCTTCGTACCCCATCAAGCCTGCTGCCTCCAGGTGATCGGACGCGACAATGCGGCGCAGGACATAGAGGGCTTGTTCGATGGACCGCACAGAAGAACGCCAGACACCGAAGTGGAGTCCGAAAAAGTCGGTGGACATGTCGGCATCCAGACATACAGGCAGTCTTACCTTGAACTGACGAGCGAACTTTTCCAGGTGTTCTGCATGCTCGACCGAGTCGACCATGAATGTGATGGCGTGTCCGTCCCTGACGGCTATAGCCAGCTTCTCCAGCCAAACCGGCTCCCATATCGGGTATCCCAGCAACAGGTCATCCAGACCGTGGTTAGCCAGATGAAGAGCTTCCGGGGCCGAATAACACATGATTCCCCGAAAGCAGTCATCCATCTCCAGCAAATGCTTCAAAAGCTCGACGCTGCGAATCGATTTACTGGCAATGCGAATCATTTTTCCCTGGCTGCGGAGGCGGATCTGCTGGGCATTGATCCCGAGGAGATCCAGATCGACAAAGGCAAAAGGCTTGGGGATTCCAGCAAATATCGTTTGATAGTAGCGGTAATCGCGCACGGAACAGCCACCTTCCCGCAATGCACTGCTAACACTCATCATAGTACAAATATTCCGTTTATTCATGAAATATTTGTGTTTTGCCAGGGAAGCACAAAATAGAAAATTTGGCACACTTCTTTTTGAACGTTTTGTGATAAACTAACTGACGTATAATTTGTTGATATATAGACAACTGGGGG
>Ga0310822_101212_pt1 | contig 10545 bp, 7 predicted proteins | sample P4_ome_2_FD_201313 | JGI IMG/M metagenome (GOLD analysis project Ga0310822, IMG submission 201313) | Sorghum-adapted microbial communities from Joint BioEnergy Institute, Emeryville, California, United States - P4_Day56_Rep2 | ecosystem: Engineered > Bioreactor > SSF (Solid state fermentation) >... | reverse complement strand
CTAAGAATGAAAGAGAGGCAACAACAGAAAATAAACCTACTGCAACCTTTGTTCTCTTATTTGATATTTCACGTCCCCCTTACATAATTTAACATAATCCAAATATAAATAAAAATGGTTTATTTTGCAAATTCACTCTATAAAGAAACTTGTATGAACTAATAAAAAACTATTTCATTGAAAAAGGAGAGGATTGAAATGGCGAAATACCGAAAGAAACCAGTTGCTATCGAAGCAGAGGTATACCGTGAAGGCTTAGAAGATGACTTTGAATTCTATTCGTTGACAGAACAATATTTTGGATACTACACAAAAGAACAGTTAAAGCATGGGTATCCAAAAGCAAATAGTGTTCCTATGATTGAAACTAGTGAAGGTCGCATTAAGATTTCTGAAGATGACCGCATCATTGACTATAATACAGTGGGAATTTGGGCTTATTCTCAATTAATTTATTTTGCTTAAGTATGTTCAGCAAAAACAATTCCAGTGACACCTTCTTCATTAATACCAGAATTTCTGCAAATTTAATTGGCCCATTCCTTTTCCTTTTCTACGCTTCGCTTTATGTACTCAACCGCAAAATCCATGTTCTCCTTTGTATTTAACTCAGGAAACTCAAACATAATAATCTGAAGTATGGTGCCATATAATACGGAGTACTGAGTTTCATCTTCCTTAATCAAATTAATCATAATTATTCGAGCCGATCATTCTATTTGTGCGTACGAGTGAATGGAAATAAGCAAATTCACCAGTAAAATAAATTCCCTCAAGTACCAAATAAGCAATTAGCGCTTTATACAATTTGCTAATTGATTCGGGATCATCAACGTAATCTTGAATCAAATCGAAAATTTCTTGATTGGATCGGCTACACTGAATTGGACCATTCTCTTAAGTTCTAGTAGATTGAAACCAAATCGAAAGGGAACGGAGAGTATGTCATGGGGAAGCGTGAGCGTCGATCATGTACAGATGAATTCAAACAACAGATGGTTCAGCTTTATGAGAATGGCAAGCCACGTGCAGAAATTTTGAGAGAATATGATCTAAGTGCATATGCAATTGACCGTTGGGTCAAACAAGGTAGAACAACAGGTTCTTTCAAAGAAAAGGACAACCGGACAGAGGAGCAGAAGGAACTTCTTGCGTCACGTAAGGAAATTCAACGATTGAAAATGGAGAACGATATTTTAAAGCAAGCGGCGCTGATCTTCGGACGAAAATAACGGTAATTCAGCAAAACGCTCATAAGTATCCCGTATCGGCCATGTGTAAGATCCTCCAGGTCAATCGGAGTACCTACTACTACGAGAGTAAAGAGCAATCATCTGTCGATGATGAGACGGAACAAGCAATTATCCGTATTTTTGAAGAGAATCAGCGCGTTTATGGAGCACGGAAGCTCAAGGCAAAACTTCATGAAGAGGGAATGACGGTCTCAGACGGCGCATTGGGCGTTTGATGAAGTAAAACGGCCTGGTATCGGTCTACACGGTTGCACAGTATAAACCTTATGTAACGTCATGTAATGAATCGCTGATTCAGAATGAACTGAATCGCGAGTTTGTGAAAGAAGCACCACTGGAAGCCGTTGTAAATGACTTGACCTACGTTCGGGTCGCAAACAAATAGCACTATATTTGCCTACTCGTTGACTTGTTTAATCGGGAGATTATCGGTCACAGTTGTGGAAAATTCAAAGATGCAAGCATTTGCAAGCGTAAAAGGAGATTTGCGCCAAATCCAGCTTTTTCACACGGATCGTGGCAGTGAATTTAAAAATCTAACGATTGATGAAATTATCAACACCTTCAAAATCAAACGCTCATTGAGTATGAAAGGCTGACCTTATGACAATGCGGTTGCGGAGGCAACCTTTAAACTGATCAAAGCGGAATTCGTGAGAAATCGAAAGTTTGAATCGCTAGCCCAGTTAAGGCAAGAGCTGAGTACATACGTCAAATGGTTTAATGAAGCAAGGATTCATTCTACATTAGGTTATCTAAGCCCATTAGCGTACAAAGAAGTGGCACTTAAGAAATCTGTCTAGTTTGGTGTCGACAATCCAAAATAACAGTGATTCGGCAAAATGCACATAAGTATCCCATATCGGCCATGTGCAAGATTCTGCAGGTCAATCGGAGTACCTACTACTACGAGAATAATGAGCAACCATCTGTCAATGAAGTGGAACAAGCAATGATCCGTATTTGTGAAGAGAATCAGCGCGTTTATGGAGCAAAAGGAAGATCAAAGCAAAACTTCAAGAAGAGGGAATAACGGTTTCCAGACGACGCATTGGACGTTTGATGAAGAAAAACGGCCTGGTCTCCGTCTACACAGTTGCGAAGTATAAAGTGGCGTCATGTAACGATTGCCGATCCAGAACGAACTTAATCGCAAGTTTACGAAAGAAGCACCAATGGAAGCCGTTGTGAGTGACTTGACCTACGTTCGGGTTGGAAACAAATGGCACTATATTTGTTTGCTCGTTACTTGTTTAATCGGTCACGGCTGCAGAAAATTCAAGCCGCACTAGTCTATGAAGTATTTGCAAGTGTAAAAGGAGATCTACGCCAAATCTAGCTTTTTCACACTGATCGTGGAAGTCAGTTTAAAAATCGTACAATTAATGAAGTAATCAACACGTTCAAGATCAAGCGTTCATTGAGTATGAAGGGCTGCCCCTATGACAATACAGTTGCGGAAGCAACCTTTAAGCTGATCAAAGCAGAGTTCGTAAAGAATCGACAGTTTGAGTCGCTGACATAGTTGAAGCTAGAAACTAGGAAAATACGCCAAGTGGTTTAACGAAACAAGAATTCACTCGATATTGGGTTATCTCAGCCCATTAGCCTACAAAGAGCAGGCACTTAAGAAAACTTCCTAGTTTTGTGTTGACATCCGAAGTAACAAGTCCTTCCCCTTTTTCATGCCGGAGTTCCACAAGTTCCCTTAATAAGTGTGACCAGAGAGATTAATTGGGGCAGGTACTAAACGCTTTTCAGCATCACAGCTACTTTCAGGGAGCTTATGTGGGCGGACTGGCCGTTACCGGCTTTGCAGCTGTGCTAAACGCTTTTCAGCATCACAGCTACTTTCAGGACCCTCGGTTGATGATAAGTTTGACGGTTGGCCTATAGTGCAAAACGCTTTTCAGCATCACAGCTACTTTCAGTTCTTTCAACGCCGGACGGATAATATAGTAACCTTCTCGTGCTAAACGCTTTTCAGCATCACAGCTACTTTCAGGCCGGAAAAAGATCAAACATAATGTCTGCTTTTTGCTCCTGTGCTAAACGCTTTTCAGCATCACAGCTACTTTCAGGGTGCGGCAGGCACGGACGCAAGAACAATACGACAAAATGTGCTAAACGCTTTTCAGCATCACAGCTACTTTCAGCGATAGACGGCAGAGTAGAAGAACTTTTTTACGCGTGCTAAACGCTTTTCAGCATCACAGCTACTTTCAGGAACGGCACGCGCTGCCAGTTTAACCCCTGTTCTTTGCGTGCTAAACGCTTTTCAGCATCACAGCTACTTTCAGTCCTTGACACTAACAATAACCATCTTTAAACAATAGCGTGCTAAACGCTTTTCAGCATCACAGCTACTTTCAGCTTCACTCTCCCTTCTAATGTATCCGCCAACTTCCCTTGTGCTAAACGCTTTTCAGCATCACAGCTACTTTCAGAAAGAAAGCTCTTTCCGAACGATCATGACGAAACTCGGGTGCTAAACGCTTTTCAGCATCACAGCTACTTTCAGTTCCCTGGAACTAATGAGCCTGGTACACCAAACAGTGTGTGCTAAACGCTTTTCAGCATCACAGCTACTTTCAGCCCACTGGCCCGCATAAAGCACCGCTACCTTTACTCCCAGTGCTAAACGCTTTTCAGCATCACAGCTACTTTCAGCGCTGACTATCCCAGATGCGCTTTACCTGCTCATATAGTGCTAAACGCTTTTCAGCATCACAGCTACTTTCAGCCGCCAAGCGCAAGTCGGACAAAACCTCCCCCGAGTGCTAAACGCTTTTCAGCATCACAGCTACTTTCAGATCTGGTAGAAACCAGGCACAATAGCGAACTTGTCCAAGTGCTAAACGCTTTTCAGCATCACAGCTACTTTCAGAGCCTCCGCAAATAACCCTTGATACACATGGGAAAGACGCCCTTCATTTCAAGCACCTCTGGCAAAGCAGTTCACTTTTTACAAAAGGCCCCTTTCTTCCACAGGAATACAATCCCCATACCTATTGATTTACCAGTATTCCTCCCGATTTTCAAGCACCTGCTTAAACAGGATATTGGCCCAAACCCTGTCATGAACGGCCTTCATCAACCTTTTTTCGGGTTCAGTCTTAAAAATGACCCTGGTGCTTGAAACGACTTACAACGTTTTGAACCGCTCCCGATCCGGACTCCATTCGGCGCTCATGTTCCACTGTATGATTTTATTCTGGTCAGGAGCATAAATCGGGGCAATCAACAAGCTGTCTTCCTTTGACAGGATTTTGGCCAACTCCCAACGAAGCTGAGCCATGGCACGTTCAGATAAATAGCATTGAAAAACCGAGTACTGGATTCTCTCTCCGTAACCCTTCATGAGTCGAAAACACTTCTTCCACCGCTTGGGCTCACGAATATCGTAACAGACAAGGTAATATTTCATTTTTCCGCTCATTCTCGTTACCTCAACCTGCTTTGCGCAAACAAACCGGGCCTGCCTGACCATTCTTTTTCCAACAGCCGAACTTCCAGCTCGATGACGCGATCATACGAAAGCGAATAGCCAATCACCGGGTGTTTCCAGGTGTCCTGCTTTCGTCTTTCGTAAGCAGCGATCGCCTTTTTCTTGCCTGCTTCGCTCAGCCATACCTGATCTCCGGCTTTTGTGAAGTCCTCTTCCACATCCCATTGCTTACGGTGTATAGTTCCCATCGCGGTTATGTCACACAAGGAAACGCGGAAAATTTCCATTAGGTCCAGTGCAAGTGGATACGCCTGTGATCTCGGCTGATGATAAAAACCGATCGTCGGGTCAAGCCCCACTACGGTGATGGCCTCCACACAATCCTTGTACAGCATGCCATAGTAAAAAGAGAGGAGGGCATTCGCCGGGTCTTTCGGAGGGCGGCGATTGCGATGGGAAAAAGCCATTCCAGCTTCCAGCTCATCTGCTGTAAATTCCGCAAAACAAGCGAAATACGCTTTGGCCGCACTGCCTTCCCATCCGAGGAGTTCCTCTGTCGTTTTCACTTTTTGGCTGTGAGATACTGCATGCCGTATGGCTTCAACAGCAGTCACTACCGTATTGGAACGCGGTTTTCCACGGGTACACCGCAAAACATAACGAAGCTGGGACTCCATTTTCGCTAAAACCAATTTTTTTGCCAAAGCCAGCTTTACTGCATCATCCGTTAATGCCTTATATTGTCTAAGCCGTCTTTGGACACCTCCAGCCGCCTTTGTTACGCTCCCGATATAATTCCCTCCGCCAGTTAACCAATGGACAGCGATTCCTTTCTCCGCACATAACATCAGAGCCTGGGTGGATAATTGAACGCTTTGTCCATGGATCGACAACGAGTTTATCTGCTCGCTCGGAAATACCTCTTTCTCCCCGTCCCTTTGCTCCACTACGAGAGACAAACCGGAGCGACGAATATATGCCCCGTGACTTGCCACATGAAGATCCAACTTTTCTCGGTCTTCCGGGAACAGACGGATGACTTCCCGTTTCGGTGAATCCAGTAGGCGTTCTTCTTCCGGGAGGCAGACCGGCGCCAGAGAACATCTGGCACACAGACGTTCATTTGTTGTAATATGAGGCCTCTCCGTTAAGGCTCTCAATGCTTCTGCCCGGCTGATCGCTTGTCTGACTCTGCTGCGCATCTGCTCATCCACAGGGACACTCACTGTCCGATGATCTGAAGCGTAGTAGACCTTGCCTTCCGGAATGCGTTGACCGAAGTGTTCTTCCAGAAGCATCGCATAGGCCGCAACTTGAATTTCATCGGACGGCCAAGCCTCATAAATACCCCTGGAACTTGACTTTTTGGCGTGTCCTTTTTTGTATTCGTACGGGATCCAATTGCCATCTACAGACCTGATGCAATCCACTTTCCCTCGTATGCCTAAAGTGGGACTCTCCAGTGTAAAATTGGTCAATTCTATGTACTCAGGCATTTCCTCATGAAGTCTTCTGCCGTCGTATACTGCCTGATCCGCGAATCGGATTTCCTCTACCTCTTCCAGAAAAAACAGTCGCTCACAATACTCCAGCGCATGCAAGGCCATGATGCGGGTGAGCGGTTGATCCGCTGCTGCCGACATCCTCAACACCCTCCTGGTTCAGAATTTTACTATCATTTCCAGTATGGGCACTGATGGAATTATTCAAACCGCTCACCCTCGTACTTATGCTCCGATCGTAAAAAAGTATTGCTCCGGGACCGTTTCTTCTATCGGGACAAACTCTGCTTGCGCCCAGCTCGTGTTTGACAAATTGACGTGATCGGCCCAGACCGCCACGTTCCAGTCTCCCTCCTCTGACGGGAGCAGTCCCCAAATAGTTGTATCCGTTTTCTGTTGAGCTGCGAACGGGTGCTGTACGATATGAATCTGGTCGATCAGATTATGAGATTCGCCGCAGGAAAGCCCTCCGAAACGCTGGATGGCTTCCGGATTTTGCAGCGCATTTGACAGCTCCTGCGCCAATGAACGCTGCTCTCCCTGCCCGCTGCTTTGAATCCCGGCATAAAAGACCAGTCCGGTCAAAACCTCTTGAAAATCCGGCTTGCTGTTCTTATCGCTGGCCATTTTGCGATCTTTAAACCGTCTCATTTTGCGCAGGACAACCGAAGAAGCTGGCAGACCCTCGACCAAAATGGCCAGACCCGTTCCCTTAAATGCGTTGGGATCCGTTTCGCCGATAAACGAGAGGAGCATGCCATAGACAGTGGTAGGTGGAGGAAACGGATAGCTCTCCAGAAACTCCCTCGCCTGCGGAACCGTAAAAGAAGCAATCGGAACCGATACCTTGAGCCATAACGTATTTGCTTGACTCATGTCCAATCCATCGCCTTTACGACGTTTGCGGCTTCCAGTACTCCTTTGTGGACCTTCACTCCGAGCTGCTGCAATTGCTCTCTTTCGCCTGCAGCCATTTCTCCTCCGATCACCAGTTCATCCGCAGCAATATCGCCTGATTCCACTCTTTTGATCAAGGTTTGGACAGAGTACAAGTCTCCCTCGGGCTCTGCGACAAACAGGATACGCGGCGCAGGGTCATGTGTAATCCGGAAAACGGCAAGCTGCGGACTGAAGTCGAACAAGAACCGGGACTGATTTCCCCCTACGTAATGCAAGGAGGCCAGCGCTTCGACAACCAGCGCGATCCGCTCTTTTCTTTTTAGTTGTCGGGGTGTCAGGGAAATGCTGTACTGGTAGCTGGTTGCGTGCATTTCTGTACCATATAATGAGGTATTCGTCTTTACGCCCCCTTTTGAATTAAAGCTGGTTTCTCCCAGGAAGGGCAGCAGGGAAACAGCGCGCGATACTTCCAGTGCCCCCCGGCGCACTTTAGCAGCCCCTTTTTTCTTCCCTTTGGAATCCTCACTGCTGTCTGATTTCGGAGCCTTGGCATCCATATAGCCCAGCACATCGTCATCAATGTACAACTCGCCTTCATCGGCAAAAGATTCATCTTTCCATTGATAGGTTTGTCCATCATAGACCCGGTTGACGAGGTATGCTTCATCGCCTGTCCGTTCGTATTGCTGCTGCCAGTAGTATCGGAGCGCAAAACGAATCGCCTCTGCTGACACCGTTGTGTACAAATCGTTTTTCCACATAATCTTTTGCAGGGTTGTGATGTTGCCCTCCGTCTCTCCCCGATTGTTTGCCGCGATTCCGATATGAGTGACAAATGTCGCATGCAGATGTTTAGTCATGCTTTATTCCTCCCCTTGGTCCAAATATTTTTCGGTTTCCTTGCCACGATACGAGGCCAATGCCAGCAAGCATAGGTCCTTTCCTTCCCGCCAATCCGCTTCGCAGGCAAGCAACAGCAATTCGTTTTCGCTCCTCGTGCTATCCGCGGGGACACTCGGTCTCGTTCTTGTAACAAAATCCATCAAATTTTCCCGAAACTTCTCCTGGGTACGGCAGTTGACAAACAGTTGGCGCATTCGCTCGTATTCTCGTTTAAAAAACGTACTTAGGTCACCGCCCGCATGCTTGGCTTCGTTACTCACCTTTCCAAAACGGTTGCGGATCGCAGAATGCATCAAGCCGACAAATTCTCTTCTGCTCTGTTCTTTCCAGATCATTTTTTCCTGTACCAATTCTCCCAGCCTCCTTTGCCAATAGATCATGCTTTTTCGCCGTTCATCCGTCATATACGCAGAAATTCCCCGGTACCATTCATCGTTTCCAAGCACCAGATTGTCGGCGATTTGGCCCAAAAACGGGCAGTAGACGAAATGTGTGCCCTTTCCCGCTCGATGCAGCTTGTCATGGGCAATTTGATATTTTTGTACGGTTTCCTCAGACAGGCATGTGCTGGAAAACAATGCTGTCCGTGTTTTTTGCTGGGCTGACCAGCTAACGGTACCAAACCGTACTACCGTAAAATCACAAGACAATCGTCTGAGCTTTGGGGTATTTTGCAAATGAAGCAGCATGGCCGCCTGCAGCGCTGCCTCTTTTACTCCCTGGACGCGAATAAGCGGAACCTTCCCGGATGCTCTCTCGCTGCCTGTCCGCTCATAAAATCTGAGGAGCAAGTCAACAAACGAGCGTAACTGGCGAGGCCGTGGCACCGCTACCAATGTCTGTGTCCGCTTGTCCCGCTCTCCATTGGACAATCCGGCGTGCCCTTGGAAAAAGAGACAACCCAGAGGCGCAAACAGCAGAAGAAAAAACTTTTCGGGACTTTCCTTTAAACCGGTTTCTTGCACGGCGTTATGCTTGACGATTCCGCCGGGAAGTGCCCAGCCCGCTATATCCATGCTTTTTTGTTTGGCAACTGCCTCCGCAATTCTCTGACACGTCGCCTGGTCGCGATGGATAAAGTCTCTTAATGGCAAATAGCTGTACTCCAGTTTTTTCTCGTCTAGCGGACTATTCTTTTCTTTTTGTTTCCCCTCTGCCTTCCGCGCACTGGGATGCTGCAAAAAACTGCCCAGATACAACTTCTGCAGTTCCGCTTTCTGAAAAGGGCCCCAACTTTCCAGAACAGGAAAGTCAAACAGGCCATCATCATTCAAGCGGTACACAGCCTGGAGCAGACTATGCAGCGATTCTGCTGTAGGCTGAAAACCGGACATTGAAAGTTTCTGTTCGTCATATTCAAATGAATCCAAAGCCGCGGGAAGTGCATTCCATTTTCCCAGCATGACCAGACTGGCGGTCAATCCGGCAAGCCCTGCCCGATGATATGGTCCCATCCCGGGATCATTCAACCTGAACTCTTTCCACTCTTGCATCCCTTTACCATCCCTCCCCGCTTCTCGTCATAGTCGATCACTTCATCCGGCACAATGTACACATGACGCCATTTCATCCAGTCACCCCGCGGGAGCTTCCCTCGATTTACCGGAAGAACATACTCCATGACTTTCGAGCGGCTGGCTTGCTTTCTTCCGCCTGTCTTTTCAAAATCGCTTTTGACAATCACATCGACCAGCGAAGACTCATCACGCAACGAGCCTGTCAACGTTTCCGGAAGCTCTTCCCACCCGGAAAGCATTTGCCTGACTTCCCGTTTTTTCGTGTTCATCGTCGCCAGCAGGATTGACAAATCTGCCTGCGAAAGAGGTTTCTCCGCATTCTCCCGCAGGATTTTCTCTGTCAAGTAAACATCATCACGTTGCTTCTCATACGGACTTATACTCTCGGGCATCCAGAAATAGGCTCTACCTGGAGAATCCCCAGGCTTTGCAGTGCGATTTAATCTGCCTAAACGCTGTATCACCGCAGAAAACGGAGCGATCTCGCTCATAAGTACATCGCAGGAGACATCAAAACTCATTTCCGCGATCTGCGTCGTAATGGCGCAAATACCTCTCCTCCCGCGAAACGCTTCTACGATCTCCTGCTGCCTGGCCAAACGGTCCCGGTACTTGAAACGCGAATGATAGCAAAACAGCTCGGCCCCGGGGGTTTTGTCTGCCGCTTCTTTCTTTAGGGTTTCATACAGGTCCATCGCCCTGTCTGTCGTATTCATGATGATGAGAACATTTTCGTTTCGGTTCAGCGCTTCCCACAGCTTTTCCTTCGGCAATGATGGTCCTGCATGCAACCGGTAGCGAGGGATGCTTTGATGAAGTTCGGGGCCCTTGCACCAGGCAGCTCTCCTCCCTTCGTTTTCAAGCTCGCGAAAGAGGCTTTGCAATGCCTCCCGCCGTTCTTGTTGCAATGAGGCTGTCATGAGCAATATAGGCAGATCGAACTCTTTTAGAAAGCGGAGGAACGAAGCAAAGAGGTTTTCGTCGTAGCTATGGATTTCATCGAAGACGATTGCCGACTGGAG
>Ga0310822_101201_pt1 | contig 10614 bp, 8 predicted proteins | sample P4_ome_2_FD_201313 | JGI IMG/M metagenome (GOLD analysis project Ga0310822, IMG submission 201313) | Sorghum-adapted microbial communities from Joint BioEnergy Institute, Emeryville, California, United States - P4_Day56_Rep2 | ecosystem: Engineered > Bioreactor > SSF (Solid state fermentation) >... | reverse complement strand
CTCAAAGCCACCGGCCTGCGCAACCTGCCGTGTCACTCGTTTTGGGCCAACGCCGCCTGGCTGGAAATCGTGCTGGCCGCCGCCGACCTGGTCACCTGGACCAGACTCATCGGCTTCCGCAACCAGCCCGGGCTGGCCCGCGCCGAGATCAACACTTTCCGCTACCGCGTCCTGCACGTCGCCGCCCGCATCACCCGCGGCGCCCGCCAACTACGGCTACGCATCGACACCACCTGGCGATGGGCCGCAGCGATCGTCACCGCCTGGCAACACCTGCGCACCGCCTTCGGATAACCGCCAGCCCCCTTGACCACCGATCACGAAAGAACCACAGGCCCTGGGAAAGCCCGCCCCACCCGGCGACACGGGACGACCGATCATGCCCTCATACCAAAAAACCGCCCCAGCAACACAACCAGCGTTCAAAGCAACTCCGCGTCAACCCGATGCAAAATCGAGGCTAGATCGACGCCAGGGTAAATAAACACAACTGAAAGCTCGAAAGGCGTCCAGCGGTGGAACGCTGGACGCCTTTCGAGCTCGATTGACGGCGTCAGCGGATGGAGGCCGTCAGATCGGCGGCCATGGCCGCCAGCTGTGCACTCCAGCTGCCCCAGTCGTGCTCGCCGCCGACAGGGATGTCGAAATGGCCGTTGCCGCCATCCTCTTCGCGGTACCGATGGTAGAAGTCGCGGTTGCTGGCCGCCGCGAGGTCGCAGTAGCCGATCATCGCGGCGGGGTCGCTGCAGGTCCGCGTCGACGGACTGTAGACCCACAGTCGGATGTCGTTCTGCACCAGCAGGCGGGCATGTACGTACGGGTCGTGCCACTTCCAGTTGCCGCCCTGGGGCGGCCCCCACATGGCCCACGGGTCGACGCCGCCAAACCTGGCCATGCCGTCACTGATCGGACCGTTGTACAGGGTCGACGAGGGGTACAGGAACCCCGACATCGATCCCGCGTAGCGGTACCGGTTCGGATGGAATGCGGCCAGGGTCAACGCCGCGGTGCCACCCTGCGACGCACCGACGACACCGTGGCCGCCGGGCGCCAGTCCCCTGTTCGCGACCAGCCAGTCGGGCAGTTCGGTGGACAGGAACGTCTCCCACCGCCTGCTCGGGTCATTCTGCCAGTCGGTGTACAGGCTCCAGGCTCCGCCCGCGGGGGCGACCACCGAAACTCCCCTGCCGGCCAGGGTTTTGAATGCGCCGGCCCCGACCCAGCCGCTGACCTCGGGGCCGGCGTTGAACGCGTCCAGCAGCACCACGGCGTGCGGACCGCCCGCCAGGAACGTCACCGGGATGTCGCGGCCCATGGCCGCCGAGGGCACCATGAGGGTCTCGACCCCATCGGCGTGCGCCTCGCTCACCGCGCACACCGCCAGACCCAGCACCAGCGCGAGCACGGCGCCGAGACGGCGCACGGCCCTGTTGAAGACTTCGGCCACCGTCAGTCTCACGCGATCGCGTAGGTCTTGATGTTGGCGAAGTAGTCCATGCCGGTCGGGCCCAGCTCACGACCCACTCCGGAGGCCTTGGTCCCGCCGAACGGGATCTCCATGGGCGCCCCGAGCCAGGCGTTGATGCCGACACCGCCGGTGTCCAGGCGCCGGGCCACGTACTCCCCCTCCGCGGGGTCCTCGGTGAAGACGGTTCCGCCCAACCCGTACTTGGTGTCGTTGGCCACCTTGATCGCCGAATCGGTGTCCGGCACACGGAAGATCAGGCCGAGGGGGCCGAACGCCTCCTCGTGGTAGAGCCGCATGTCCGGTGTGATGCCGGTCAGCACAGCCGGTTTGAAGAAGAATCCGGGCCCGTCCATGCGGCCTCCGGGCTCCAGCACCGTCGCGCCCCGCTCGACCGCGTCCTGGTACTGCGCCTGCAGATCCTCGACCGCACCGGCGCTGGACAGCGGACCCACGGTGGTCGCCGGGTCGAACGGGTCACCGATGACCTGGCTGCGGAACGCCTCGACGTACTGCGCGATGAACTCGTCGGCGACCTTGTCGGTGACAATCACGCGCTTGGGCAGCGCGCACGCCTGTCCGCCGATGATCAGCCGGCAGGTGGCCGCGGTGGCCGCCGCCTTGGCGACGTCCGCGCTGTCAAGCACAATGAAGGCGTCCGAGCCGCCGAGTTCCAGCACGACCGGCTTGATGTGCCTGCCCGCGAGTTCGCCGACGAGCGCACCCGCCTCGTCGGATCCGGTCAGCGTCACCGCCCGTACCAGCGGGTTGGCGATGTAGCCGGACACCTGGTCACGGGTGGCCAGCACCGTCTGATAGGCCCCCTGCGGGAACCCGGCATGGGCGAAGAGGTCGTCGAACATCAGTGTCGATCCGGCGCAGATGTTGGCCGGCTTCACCATGACGGTGTTGCCCACCATCAGGTTCGGCACCGCGGCGCGCATCGCCTGGAACAGCGGGGCGTTCCACGGTTCGATGCCCAGGACCACGCCCAGCGGCTCACGCCGGACGACGGTGCGGGCCATGCCCGGCAGTTCCACCACCTCGTCGGCCAGCAGGTCGGCGGCGCGGTCGGCGTAGTAGCGGAACATCCCGGCGCACAGACCGGCCTCGCCCACGGCCTGCACCAGGGGCTTGCCCATCTCGAGGGTGGTCTGCCTGCCGAGGTCGTCGACCCGCGCCTCGATCAGGTCGGCGACCCGGCGGAACAGCGTGGCCTTCTCCTCGATCGGCACCCACCGCCAGCTGAGAAAGGCTTCGTGGGCCCGCGCCAACGCGGCCTCGGCCTGCGCGTCATCGAGGATCCCCCAGTCCTTGACGACCTCGCCGCTGGCGGGGTTGACGGTCCGGTAGGTCGACTTCGGCCGGACGGCAGTTGTGGTCATCTGGTGTATTCCTTAGGCGAAGATGGGCTCGACGTCCTGGTCCACGACCGGCTTGCCGGGCGTGAAGGTCACCCGCAGTCCGGAGGGGCCGCCGACCATGGGGGCCTCGCCCAGTTCCGGCCACTCCACCGACCCCACGGGCTGCATGTCGGGCATGCGCTGCAGGATCTTGGTGAACATCGTGGTGAGCTCCAGCCGCGCCAGGTGCGAACCCAGGCACTGGTGCGGACCACCACCGAAGGTCATGTGCGGGTTGACCTTCCGGCGGATGTCGAACGTGTCGGGATCCTCGAACACCTCGGGATCGCGGTTGGCGGCCGGGTAGTACATGACCACCTTCTGCCCCTTGGCGATCTTCTTGCCGCCGATCTCGGTGTCCCGGGTCGTGGTGCGGCGCATCGAGAAGATCGGCGGGTTGTAGCGCAGGATCTCCTCCAGCGCCTTGGGCATGAGCGAGGGATCGTCGAGCAGCGCCTGGCGCGCCTCGGGATGGTTGAACAGCGTGATCATGCCGGTGGACAGCACGTTTCGCGACGTGTCACTGCCAGCGGTGACCAGCAGCTGGAAATCCAGCTGGAACTGGAACTCGTCGACCGGGATGCCCATGATCGTGCTGTGCGCGATGCGGCTGAGGGTGTCGTCGCGAGGGTTGCTCGAACGCTCTGCCCACGCCTCCGAGCCGTGCTTAAACAGCGTGGTCATGGCCTCCAGGCCGATGCCCTCGGTGACCGGCACGTTGCGCGTAAGCACCTCGGCGGCATGGAACATCTCCAGTGAGTGCTGCCGATCCAGGCCCATCAGGTCGGCGATGGTGAAGCTCGCCATCTTCGTCGACAGGTCCTGGACCAGGTCGGCCTCCCCCTTCTCGATCACCAGGTCGATGATCGAGTCGACCAGGCGTTCCATGCCGCCACGGGCCTTGCGGACGCGGGACAGGCCCAGCTCCTTGTTCAGCAGCGCACGGTGTTCGGTGTGGTGCGGCGCATCCGAGAAGATCAGGTGCTTGTGGGTCTCGTCGCCGGCGATGCCGACGTCCGAGATCAACACCGTCGGTTCGTTGGAGAACGTCTCGGGGTCGTTCTCCACGCGCTTGATGTCCTCGTAGCGGGTCAGCGCCCAGTAGCCGGGGCCCCCGTTCGGCTCCTCCTGCCAGTGCACCGGGTCGGTCTCACGCAGATACTTGAAGACCTCGTAGGGTGGGCCCTGGCGGAACAGTTCCGGATTCTGCAGGTCAGTGTTCACAGTGGTCCTATCTGCTAATTGCGGGGATGAAACTGGCTGCCGTGGCCGTCCACGAGTCCACAACGCAAATCATGCCCAAATGGTGTTTTTATTATTGCTTACTTATGTTTTTATTATTGCTTACTTATGTAGATCACGTCAACAAGCAATAGAGACTTCAGACGTCCTCGACGATCAGCGAAGCCGCGCGCCAGGCCAGCGCCTGCGCCGGCGCCGACGTGTTGCCGCTGGGCTGATACGGGAACACCGATGCATCGACCACCCGCAGGGCCTCCACGCCGCGCACCCGAAGTCGCGCGTCGACAACGTCGTCGTCGTTCGGCCCCATCGCAGCGGTTCCCAGGGTGTGGTAGCCGCTGGCCCCGGCGGTGAGCGCGTGGTCGATCAACTCATCGTCGTCGTCGATCTCGCACGCGGGTGAAAGCGGCGCCGCGACAAGCTGTCCCAGCGAGCCCTGGGAGAACAGCTCACGCATGGCGGCCCCCATGGCCACCGTCAGCGCCCTGTCGTGCTCGGTGTCCAGGAAGTTCGCGTCGACGACGGGCGCGTCCTTCGGCGACGACGACGTGATGTGGATCGAGCCGCTGCTGGTGGGCCGCAGCGGATAGACCGCGGCCATCATGCCGGGTTCGTCGGCCGTGGCGAGCTTCTTGTCGTGCAGTGTGGCGGTCTTGGTCGACATCGGGGAGAAGAACGCGATGGCGTCCGGTCGCGGCGAATTCTCCTGCGCGGTCAGGTAGGCCAGCACACTTGCCGATCCCTGCGACATCATGCCCGAGCGGGTGAAAAGGTATTTCGCGCCCGTGATCGTCTGGGCCGCCTGCGTGTTGACCAGATGGTTGAAGCCACGGGCCCCGCGGACCTCGTACATGAAGCGCAGACCTCGGTGCTCCGACATCCGCTCACCGACGTTGGGGCTCTCGACCAACTGCTCGACTCCGGCGGCCCGCAGCACATCGCCGCGTCCGATTCCACTGCGCTCCAACAGCAGTGGTGTCTCAAGTGCGCCCGCGCAGATCAGGATCTCGCGCCGTGCCCGGAACTCCCGCCGCGCACCGCGGTGTTCCACCAGCACACCCTTGGCCCGCCGGCCATCGAACAGCACCCGCTGGACCACGGCGTCGGTCAGGAGCGTCAGGTTGGGCCGGCGCAGGGCGGGGCGAAGATGTGCACTCGACGCGCTGACCCGCAGGCCGCGACGCGTCGAGAACTGGGCGTAGCCGGCACGATTCGCATCCGATCCGTTGACGTCGTCGACGCGCGCGAGCCCCATCGTGGCGGCGGTCGACAGGAAGGCCTCACAGATCTCCTCGCGAGGCCTGGCGATCTCGACGTCGACGGGTCCGCCCACACCGTGCAGCCCGGGATCGACGTCGACGCCGGCGCGGAAGTTCTCGAGTTCGCGGTAGGCGGTCAGGAACGTCGACCACCCCCAGCCGGGGTTGCCGTCAGCCTCGAGGCGGTCGAAGTCGGGCCTCCAGCCGCGGTTCCACACCAGACCGTTGATGGTGGTGGAGCCGCCGACCACCCGACCGCGGAACCAGGTGTCCCCCACCGCGCCGTCGACCGCCGGTTTGGTGGTGTATCGGCTCGTGTACTTGGGATCCGTCATCGTGAAAGCGAATCCCTTGGGCACCTTGTGGATCGGGTGGCGATCGGAGCCACCCGCCTCCAGCACCAGTACCTTGATGCCGGGGTCGGCGGACAGCCGGCTGGCCAGGACCGAACCACCCGCACCGGTGCCGACGATGATGTAGTCGTAGCTCACGCGGGTCACTCGTCCTCGATGAACACCGCCGCGCGCGGGCAGCCGTCGATCGCCATGCGGGTCAACTCCTCCTGCTCGGCGTCGAGGTCGCCGACGATCGGCACCGCGATCCCGTTCTCATCGAGGTCGAACACCGCGGGCGCCAGCGCCACACACACCGCATTGCTTTCGCACAGTCCACGGTGGATTCCCGGCTTCATCACTTCTCCAATCGGGCCGGCACGGCATCGTGGACAAAACCGATGCCCATGGCGTCGGACACTTTGACTCGGTCGAGATCGACGATGTAGTTCGGCATGAACTCCAGCACCGTCTCGATCTCGATGCGCAGCATCGCCTTGGCCAGGTGCTGCCCCAGGCAGCGGTGCACGCCCCAGCCGAACGAGATGGCGCGTCGGTTGTCCCGCTTGAAGTCGACCTCCAACGGGTTTTCGAACTTGCGCGGGTCCTTGTTGGCCGCGGCGATGTTCAGCAGCACCATGTCGCCGGCGCCCAGCGTCTCGCCCCCGAGTTCGACATCCTGCGTGATGTAGCGCGCCTCGGCCGTCGCCGGCGAGTAGACGCGGATGATCTCCTCGATGGCGGCCGGGATGCGGCTGAAGTCCTCGATCAGCCAGTCACGCTGGTCGGGATGCTTGGCCAGGTGCACCATCATCGCCGCGAACGCCGCGCTGGTGGTGTGGAATCCGGCCAGCACCAGGAGCATGCCCATGCCGAGCATCTGCTTGTCGGAGAGCTCCTCGCCGGTGCCCAACGGATCGTTGGCCAGCACCGACATCAGGTCGTTCTCGGGCTTCTCTCGGCGGGCGCGCATCAACGCCAGGATCTCGTCGTCGATCCACTGCTTGTCCCGCTGGATCTGTGCGAGCGTCTCCGGGTCGGTGGCGGCCTGGTTGGACATGGCCAGTTCCATTCGCTCCAGGAACTCGGCACGACGCTCGGCGCCGAAACCGATGATGCCCAGGATGATCGACCCGGGGACGACATTGGCGACGTCGGGGACGAAGTCCCACTCCCCCTTGTCCGCAAGGGGTTTGATGACACCGCGGATGAACTCCCGGATCTCGGGTTCGCGCTGGGCGATGGCCTCGGCGGTGAACCAGGGGTTGAGGACCTTGCGGTACTTCGCGTGCTCCGGCGGATCCATGGCGACAGGGATGTGGTACTCACCGCCGAGATTGAGCACCGGGATCGCGGCGCCCTTCTGGGAACTGAACGTCTTGTAGTCGCGGAACGCCGCAGTCACGTCGTCGAAGCGGTTGACCACCCAGAATCCGTCGTGCTTGGTCGACCACGCGACCGGCTCCTCCTCGAGGAGACGATTGATGGTGTTGAAGGGGTCGCGCGCAAAAGAAACGTCGTGGTGGCTGAAGTCGGTGATTCGCGTCTTCGGACCGGGAGGCATCCGGACTCCTTCCTTCCTTACATGTGTCGGGACACCCGGTGCACGTGGACATGGCGGGGCTTCACGGTCGGCTTCTCAACCCGGGATGCTCGACATGCGCATGTGTGACCATGGCTCGATTGAAGTGGTACTACAACTATGTTCGACTCTAGATAGAGGCCGCTTCATAGTCGACCAGCAGGTATATAAGGCCGTCAAACCTGCTTCCAAACATGCTATAACATCATTAACCTCATTAGAGGTTGGCGGGCGTCCGCATTCAATCCACCCGCCCCGGCTCTGGCACAAGGAGGCCACACCCGCATGACGCAAACGCTGACATCGAACTCCACCATCCCCGACGGCGCCGGCAACGATGACCACGGCATCGCACTCGGATGGCTGTCCGCATTCGGTGCCGCGGTCGAGGCTCACGACACCGCGCGGGTGACGGCCCTGCTCAGCGCAGATCCGTGGTGGCGCGACATGTACGCGCTGACCTGGGATCTGACCGGTATGCACGGCAGTGACGACATCGCCGATGTGCTGCGCACTGCGCTGCCGGAAGTGGGCATGCACGACGTGGCCCTCGACGACCACTACGAGGTTCGGCGCAACGAGGGCGGTCAGATCGAGGCGATGTACACGTTCTCCACCGACGTCGGCATCGGTCGCGGCGTGGTCCGCCTGGTCGAGGAGGACGGGGTTTGGCGCGCCGCCCTGATCTCGACCCTGCTCGACGCCCTCAAGGACCATCCGTTCCACACCGTCACCATCGATGACGTGAGCCTGCCCCAGTTCAACGTCGCCGCCGAACCGGGTCGGCGCCGCAGCACGGCCGAACTGGCCGAGGAGCGGCGCAACTTCACTGCCGCCGAACCCGAGGTGCTGATCATCGGCGGCGGTCATTCGGGCATGTTCCTGGCCGCCCACCTCGAGAAGCTCGGTGTCCCAACGCTGATCGTCGACCGCTTCGCCCGGGCCGGTGACTGCTGGCGGACGCGCTACAGCGGCCTGGTCCTACACGACCTGAAGTGGGCCGTGCAGTTCCCCTACTCCCCCTACCCCGACAGCTGGCCGGTGTTCCTGTCCAAGGACTACGTCGCCGACTGGCTCGAACAGTACGTGGTCAGCCAGGAGCTCAACCTCTGGACCAGCACCGAGGCGCAGCGTGCGACATACGACGACGCGTCGGGCACCTGGACGGTGCAGGTGGACCGCAACGGCGAGAAACGCGTCCTGCACCCCAAGCATCTCGTCATCGCGACGGGTCTGAACGGACTGCCGAAGATGCCGACGATCGAGGGAATGGACTCGTTCGGCGGCCAGATCTTCCACTCCAGCGACTACGTGGGCGGCGCGATCGCCGAGGGCAAGCGCGTGGTGGTGGTCGGTGCGGGTTCCAGCGGCCACGACGTGGCCCAGGACGCGTACGAGAACTCGGCGGCCGCGGTCACCATGGTGCAGCGCAGCCCCACCTACGTGTATTCGCAGACTCGGGCCCTGCCCATCCAGTTCGGCACGTACTACAGCCACGACCACATGCCGATCGAGGACGCCGACCTGCTGGCCAGCACAGCACCCACTGCGTTGGCCCGCAAGCTCGGTCCCATCGTGACACGCAGGATGGCCGAGGTGGACACCGAACTGCTGGATCAGCTTGAGGCGGCGGGATTCAAGACCTGGCTGGGTCCGGACGACGCCGGCCTGACCGCCATCGCCACCGAGGGTGGCGCCTACTACATCGACAAGGGTGCCTGCGCCCTGATCATCGACGGCAGGATCCGTATCCAACAGGGCGAGATCGTGAGGTTCACCCCCACCGGCGTCGTGTACTCCGACGGCACCGAAGAACAGGCCGACATCGTGGTGTTGTGCACAGGGTTCACCAATGTCCGGGAGTCGGTGCGCCCCATCCTCGGGGATGCGACCACCGAGCAGTTGGCCACGGTGTGGGGCATCGACGAACGCGGCGAGGTCCGCACCTCGATGCGCCACTCCGGGCACGAGCGCCTGTGGTTCGTGGCCAACGGCCTGCGGATCGCGCGCATCCAGTCCAAGCCCGTCGCCCTCATGATCAAGGCGATCGAGGCAGGACTGCTGGACCCGAAGATCAGCGTGGAGAAGAAGTCCCCCGAGCCCGCCCGATCGTGACGGGTGTGACCGTTAGTGCGACAAGAGAAAACGAGCTGAACATGACTGCACGAAACGACGCCTCTGACGGCGAGCTCACCCTCCAGGTGACCCGCCGGGCGGACTTGACCTCCGAGGTCGTGCTGTTGGAGTTGGCGCATCCGGCGGGCGATCTCCTGCCGGAGTGGGCCCCGGGTGCCCACATCGACCTCGTGCTGCCGAATGAGATGACCCGGCAATACTCGCTGTGCGGGGACCCGTCGGATCGTTCGGTCTACCAGGTGGCCGTCTTCCTGGAACCGCAGAGTCGCGGCGGTTCCCGCTGGATCCACCAGGAGCTCAAGGCCGGTGACAAGATCTCCGTCGGCGGTCCGCGGAATCACTTCCCGTTCACGCCCACCGAGCGCGTGATGTTCATCGGTGGCGGCATCGGCATCACTCCGCTGATCCCCATGATGGCCGCCGCCGCCGAGGCCGGCATCGAGTGGGAACTGCACTACGGTGGGCGCTCGCGGCACACCATGGCCTTCCGCGAGGAGATCGAGGCGCGGTTCGGATCCGAGCGCGCCACGTTCATCCCCCAGGACGAGTGCGGTCTGATTGACCTCGAGTCGCTGCTGGGCACGCCGCGCGAGAACACCTCGGTGTACTGCTGCGGTCCGGGTCCGCTGCTGGATGCCGTCGAGAACCGTTGCGCCTCATGGCCCAAGGGCTCCCTGCACATCGAACGGTTCAGTGCCAAGACCATTGAGGGCGCCGTCAACATGGAGTTCGAAGTGGAACTGGCCAACAGCGGCAGGACGCTGACCATTCCCGCCGACCGCTCGATCCTCGACATCCTGGACGACGAGGACATCACCGTGGCCAGTTCGTGCCGGGACGGCACATGCGGGACGTGCGAGACCGCGGTGCTCGAAGGCGAGGTCGACCACCGTGACTCGGTGCTGTCGGACGAGGAGCGGGAGAGCGACGAGATGATGATGATCTGCGTCTCGCGCTGCCGCGGTCCCCGTCTCGTGCTCGACCTCTAGCCTCGATCTTTCACCTGCTGCGTGATTGAGGTTGTTTGTGGTTGCAGGTGTGGGGTTGTGGTGTTGGGCAGCGTGGGGTTGAAGTACCCCAGGTTTTGTTCCTAGTTGGTTGCGAGGGCCGGGGTTGGCTGGCTCGCGGGGTGTGAGGTGCCGGTGAGGGCGGCCTCGTACTCGGCTGGTGGGACGTAGCCGAGGGCTTCGTGCAG
>Ga0310822_101197_pt1 | contig 10629 bp, 9 predicted proteins | sample P4_ome_2_FD_201313 | JGI IMG/M metagenome (GOLD analysis project Ga0310822, IMG submission 201313) | Sorghum-adapted microbial communities from Joint BioEnergy Institute, Emeryville, California, United States - P4_Day56_Rep2 | ecosystem: Engineered > Bioreactor > SSF (Solid state fermentation) >... | reverse complement strand
GGCGCACGGTTCGGATACGGTCCAATATTTCCAGTGGCGCAAGAGCCGGGGATCCAGCGAAAAGTTCCACGGAGCCGTCGTCGATCATGCGGGGCATGAGAATACCCGCGTATTCCGGGATGTGCGGGAGGTCGGCGAAACGCTGGAGAACATCGTCGATGTCCTTGGAACAAGCGTGCCCGCGGAAACGGCCGTCATCTTTGACACGGAGAACCGCTGGGCGGTCAAGGATGCCCAGGGACCCAGAAATATGGGGATTCACTATGAGGATACGGTGCTGGAGCATTACCGGGCGTTGTGGGAGCAGGGGGTTCCCGTAGACGTTGTTTCCATGGATGCGGATTTTTCCAAATACAAGCTTCTGATCGCGCCGATGCTGTACATGGTCCGCCCCGGCGTGGGGGAACGGATCGAGCAATTTGTGCGGGGCGGAGGCACCTTTGTGGCAACTTACTGGTCGGGGATCGTCGACGAGAATGACCTGTGCTTCCTTGGCGGTTTCCCGGGACCGCTGCGCCCGACTCTGGGGATTTGGGCCGAAGAGATCGAGGGCCTGTATCCGCACGAACGCAACAGCATAGTCCCGCTGGAGACGAACCCGCTGGAGTTGCAAGGTACCTATGAAACCCATGAGATCAGCGAGCTGATTCATGCCGAGACAGCGAGCGTTCTGGCCGTATACGGCGACGATTTTTATGCGGGGCGTCCGGTCCTGACCGTCAATGAACTGGGGGCCGGCAAGGCCTATTATCTCGCCGCGCGGGCGATGAGTCCGTTTTTCGCCGATTTTTACGGCCGTCTTGTCGGTCAAACCGGCGTGCGCCGGGCATGGAATGCCTGCCTGCCGGAAGGGGTAACGGCACAGGTTCGCGCAGACGAGCGGAATGAATATATTTTTCTGATGAATTTCAGCGGGGCCAAGCAGCGAATCCCGGTCGACAATGAGAAGGAATTGAAGGATTTGGAAAGCGGCAATCTGATCTTGGAAGACATCCTGCTGGATGTTAACGGTGTCCGGATTCTGCGGAGAAGCCGCTAGAATGCTGCGGCTGCAATGAAACCATACAAATTCGACGATTCCGGATCCCGTCAGCTGCGGAGCTTCCGCGACGAGCCGTCCGACTTGAAGCGCGGCATTGAGATTGGGATCGACATCGGAGAAGTGCTGAAGCTTGCGGATTATTGGTTTGACGGCCTGATTTACGAACTGGGCTGTTCAGGGACGAATTCAACGGGCCCAGGAACAGACACCCGCGGCCAGCCTCGGGCCGGTTCGCATTTCCCGATTTCGGAAAAGCCCGGCAGCCCCGGATCCATCCGCACTCTTGCAATAACCGGAAATTTCCCGGCAACGATAAGCGAGGAACAGAAGCTTCAGACAAGCCACCTGACGAAAGAAGGGATCCCGATGAGGGAACATTTACTGGAACTGACGGATTATCATTTTTGGGCCACCCGCAAAATTCTGGAGCATATCGCCGGGCTCCCGGACCCGGTGTACCGCCAGCCGCTGGTCAGCATTTTTCCTTCGCTGGCGGAGGTAGTAAAGCATTTGTATGATGTGGATCAAAACTGGCTTTCCCGTATGCATCCCGGATATCGGAAAGCCGCCGGCGATCTGGACAGCGTTTCCGGCGCGATGGATGCATTCGCCGCTCTGCGCAAAGAAATGGCGGGCTTTCTGGAGACGCAAGATCCTGAATCAATGATCCGGTACCGCAATTCAAAAGGCGCCGAGTTCGCTAACCGTCTCGAAGAAATCATCCATCACATGGTCAATCACGGGACGTATCACCGCGGCAACATTGCGGCGATGATCCGGCAGCTCGGGCACCCGGGCGTATCAAGCGACTATATTGTTTACCTGCGGGAGCGGGGCAGGGAGCAGGAGAGAAAGGCTTAGGCGGATTACCGGATCGAATAGCCGCGGCGAGGCGGAATGCCATGCATTCCTGGCAGTGCAGAAACAGAGGAAAAAAACCAGGGATATTCCGGCCGGTATCCTTGGTTTTTGTCTTTGCGGCTTTCCCGGTTAGTCCGGATTCCGCGCTTCGACAAGCAGAAACAGCCCCTTGTACAGCCGTTCGGTCCGCAACACCTGAACACCCGCTTGCCCGATCAGGTCCAGCGTGCTGCGGTTGGGCCGGCGGCCTCCTCTTCTTTTATCTGATTGCTCCTATTGTCCCTTTCATATGAAAAAAAACGGTTCGTCGTCCATCCGGGAATGTCCGGGCGGGATTGACGGGAAGGACGGGCGGTGTTTAACTGGATGCGAGCGGTTCTCCCGCGATGGGCGGAGCCGAAACTTGGGGGGAGGTTTTCGATACCAATGTTGCTTTTTGAAAAAACCGAATTGCTTTACGAAAATCCGCTCTCCGGTCCAAAGGATACGGAGACGTTCGTGATGGAGGGCCAGGGGGCCGTATCGTTTCCGATGGGACGCATGCGTCTAGATCATTTGGCGGATCCCGGAGAGGGACAGAAAGCCAACATTGTCTTCTGGTGTCCGGAGGTGTTTCCGGACCATATTGCGATTGAGTGGGAGTTTTGGCCGATCCGCGAACCCGGGCTGTGCATCCTGTTTTTTGCCGCAGCCGGAAAAGAGGGGGAGAATGTGCTGGACCCGCGGCTTTCCCGGCGTACGGGGGAATATGACCAGTACCATCACGGGGATATCCATGCCCTTCACGTTTCCTATTTCCGCCGCCGCTATGAGCAGGAGCGGGCCTTCCATACGTGCAACCTGCGCAAAAGCTACGGTTTCCACATGGTAGCCCAGGGTGCGGACCCGATTCCGTCCGTACCGGATGCTCAGCCTCCCTATTCCGTCCAGCTGGTGAAATCGGGGCCGGATGTGCTCTTTTCGATCAACGGCCTGGAAATTTTCCATTGGACGGACGACGGAACGTCCTATGGACCGATCTTGGAAGGCGGCCAGATCGGATTCCGGCAGATGGCTCCGCTGATTGCCGAATACGCCAATTTGCGTGTGCATCGAATCCGGCGGACACCGCGGGGAAAGCTTGAATAAACTGCAGAGAGACGCGACGGCCCGGGCGATTGGGTTCGGTGCCGCCGAAGATCGATGAAGGGAGGCGGTGACATGATCGTACGCAAAACAGCGGCCGGTTTTGTGATGCTTGCCCAGCACGAGCACGGACAGCTGGCCGGCCAAATTGCCGCCGGCTGGAATCCCGACCGGTTTCCCGGCGGTGACCGCAAAGAGGATGTCCTGCTTGCCGTAACGGAACACGACCGCAGCTGGATCGGGCTGGATCATACACCGGTTTGGAATGACTGCAGCGGCGAGCCTTATTCGTTCACGGATTATCCCCTGCTGCCCAAGCTGCTGTTCTACCAGCAGGGAATTGACGGCCTGGAGGAAGTGAATCCGTATGCCGCTTTGCTTTGCAGCATGCATTACGCTTCGTTTTTCAGCGATCCGGAGGATGCGGCGGGATCGGCTTACCGCAGGAAGGAACTGGAGCGTCAGGCACGTCTGAGGGGCCGGCTCGGCATCGGGGGAACGGCGGCGGAGGAACTCGCGGGGCAGTTCCGCCTGCTTCAGCTCTGCGATCATCTCTCTCTGTATCTTGGTTTGAACGGACCGGGAGTGCCGAAGGAGCGGGAGCATTCCTGGTTCCGGGACGGCTTTCCCACTTCCGAACAGCTTTCATTCGCAGGGGGACGGCGGATAACAGCCCGTTGGCTGGATAAGGAACGGGTACGGCTGGAGCCGTTTCCTCTGGCGGCCGCCCTGACCGTTACCTGGGTGGAGAAGCATGTGGAGTCGGAACGGATCGCCGCGGAAGGGATTGCCGGAGCGTACCGGTTAACGGATGAGATGACCAGAATTTGTACATTTGTGGAGTGAAACGCCGGACCTTGATGCTCCGGGGGCATCCCGCCGCGGCGATTATGCCGGTTTTCTACCGCCGGGTGCGCCGGACGATCGGCTTCCGGAAGGTGAACACGGGCCGCCCGTGCTTTCGCATCGGGCTGTCCGCGCTGGCCGGCCTGCCGCTGCCAGGAGCGGGGTTCGTTCATCCGGTCCTGAATCTGGCGGATGCCGCCGGCATACGCCGTCCGAAATGCGTCACCGGGATTGTCCGGCACTTCCGTCCCGCAACGGTTGCGGTTCCTTGACGCCCGGCCCCCATGATGTCTGCTGCTTTCCCGCCGGAAGCGTCTTGCGCGGGCGGGCGTTTTATTGCCGTGCCGGCGAAGCGGCCTGCTTCGGCCGCGGGACTTGGACCTGGCCGCCGAAACCGTTACAATCGAACCAAGCTTGATTGACGGGCAAGCATAAAAAGGGGGGGCTTGAGCCATGAAATTCATCGACAACCGGGGAATCACCGATCCCCACATCAATCTGGCCTTGGAGGAATATGCGCTGCGCAGCCTTCCGCCCGATGACGACTACCTGTTGTTCTATATTAACGAGCCATCCATTATTATAGGGAAAAACCAGAATACGGCGGAGGAAATCAATGCCGGCTACGTGGCAGCGAACGGCATTCATGTGGTCCGGCGTCTTTCCGGCGGAGGCGCGGTCTACCATGATCTCGGAAATCTCAGCTTCAGCTTCATCACCAACGATGACGGACGGTCCTTCCATAATTTCCGCAAGTTTACGGAACCGGTAGCCGCGGCACTGAAGGAAATGGGCGTGCAGGCCGAAGTCACCGGCCGCAACGACATCCAGGTCGGGGAACGCAAAATTTCCGGCAACGCCCAATATGCGGCCAAGGGACGGATGTTCAGCCACGGGACGCTGCTGTTCAACTCCGACCTGGACCGCGTTCAGCTGGCGCTGAAGGTAAGCGCGGAGAAGATCCGTTCCAAAGGCATCAAATCGGTCCGCAGCCGTGTGGCCAATATCACCGAGTTTTTGCCCGAACCGATGACGATCGCCGAATTCAGGGAAAGGCTGATGCGTTTTTTGTTCGGGCCTTCCGGTGTACGGGAATACCCGCTGTCAGACGAGGATTGGAGTAAGATCGAAGAGCTGGCGGACCGCAGATACCGCAGCTGGGACTGGAATTACGGCAAGTCGCCGGCCGCCAATTTCCGCAATATCCGGCGCTTCGAAGGAGCCGGCACGCTGGAGGTGCGGTTTAATCTGGAGAAGGGGCGCATCCGCGGGGCGGTGTTTTACGGCGATTTTTTCGGAACCCGGGATGCGGCCGAACTTGCCGGAAGGTTCGCGGGGATTCCCTATGACCGCGGGCATGTGGCCGAAGTCCTGGAGGAGGTCGATCTGACGCCGTATTTCGGACTGGTCGGCAAGGAAACATTTCTCGATTTTCTGTTCGATCTCTCCCCGCTACCCGCAACCTGACAGGTGAATTTCTGGATACCGTTTACCTCCGATCCATATACAGGAAACAAAGGAATTTTAATCTAAATAAAACCAATTGACATACTAGGATTAGCGCATTATATTAAAAAAGGATTTCTGACTCGAAGGTTTGTATTGACGGGGGAGAGGGAAGGATGAAGAAAACAAAAAGAAGAACGTGGATTGTTGCCGCATTTTTGCTGGCCGTGGCGCTGCTGGTTGCCGCCTGCGGACAGAAGTCTTCCGGCGGTTCCGCGGCTTCGGACGGACAAGCCGTATCGGGCGCGAACGGACAGGGGGCGGGCGGTACGGCCGCATCGCTGAAAGGCAAGAAGATTGCCTTGATCATGCGAATCAATCTGGGGACTTTTTCCGCCCAATATATTGATGGCGTGAAGGAGCAAATTCAAAAATTCGGCGGAGAAGTCAAGGTATTCGATTCCCAGGACGATCTGGCCAAGATGTCGTCCAATCTGAATACCGCCGTAAACCAGCATTTTGACGGCATTCTGCTCGACCACGGTTCCGGGGCCGCTTTGGAAGCCGGGATCAGGAAGGCGCTGGATGCAAAAATTCCGGTCGTCGCCTTCGATACGGATATCAGTCTGCCGGGTGTTACGACCATCGAGCAGAGCGACCAGAAAATGGCCGAGCTGACGCTGGAACAGATGGCCAAGGATATCGGCAACAAGGGCAATATCGTCAAGGTCTGGGTCGCCGGATTCCCGCCGATGGAAAAACGGCAGATTTCCTACGCCGCGTTTCTGAAGAACCATCCGGACATCAAGGAAGTGGCCGCGTTCGGAAACGCCAATAATCCGGCGCTGGATACGCAGTCGCAGATGGAAGCCGTACTCAAGAAATACCCGAATAAAGGCGACATTACCGCGGTCTGGGCGGCATGGGACGAATTCGCCAAAGGGGCATCCCGGGCGATTCAGCAGGCCGGACGCAGCGAAATCAAGGTGTACGGCATCGATATGAGCGACGAGGATCTGCAGATGATCCAGGACCCGAACAGCCCGTGGGTCGCATCCGCCGCTGTTGATCCGAAGGATATCGGCCGGGTGCAGGTGCGCTATCTGTATCAGAAGCTTCACGGTGACAAAACGGATGACAACGTGGTGCTTGATGCCGTATTCATCTCGCGGGACAAGCTTCCCAAGGACAAAAAGGTAACGACCGACCAGCTGAGCCAGTACATTCCCGGCTGGGGATCCAGCAAGCAGGGATATGCCGACTGGATGAAGGATCTGGAAGCCGCTGCGGCTGCCAAGTAGTCCGAAGGACCGCTTGGTGAAAAACGGAAAACCCATTGGATGCCACTCCGATGGGCTTTCTTGTATGAAGGGGGATTTTCCTCATGTTGCAAGGCAAACATGGCAATCTTCTGGAGATGCGGAAGATCAGCAAATCGTTTGCCGGTATCCCGGCTTTGAGGGAAGCCGATTTTTCCGTCCGCGGCGGAGAAATTCACGCGCTTCTCGGGGCCAACGGCGCCGGCAAAAGCACGCTCATGAAGATTTTGTCTGGTGCATATACGCCCGATGGAGGAAGCATTTTGCTCGACGGCAAGCCGCTTGCGATCCGCACGCCGGCGGATGCCAAGGCCCGCGGCATTCAATGCGTCTACCAGGAAGTTGATACGGCATTGGTGCCGGAGCTGAGCGTGGCTGAAAATATTTGGCTCGACCGGATGGCGTCGGGCGCCGGCCGGAGGTGGCTTCGCTGGTCGAAAATCTGTGCGGAGGCGGAAGCGGTACTGCGGCAGCTGGATGCCAGGATCCCGGTGCGCCGGAAAATCAGCGAGCTGACGCTCTCCGAGAAACAACTCGTGCTGATTGCCCGCTGTCTTGCGGAGCAGGCCAAATTCATCATCTTCGACGAACCGACCGCGCCTCTCAGCCTGGAGGAGGCGGAGCATCTGTTCAAAGTCATGGAACGGCTGAAGCGTTCCGGTGTCGGATGTATTTTTATTTCCCACCGGCTGCCGGAAATATTCCGGATGTGCGACCGGATCACGGTTATGCGGGATGGCCGGCGCGTCCTGTCCGCGGGCAGGGAGGAAACCAGTGAACGGGACGTCGTTTTCCACATGCTGGGCAAAACCTTCGAGCAGGAATTCCCCAAGCTGGAAGCCGACAGGGGAGAACTGCTGCTCGAAGTGAACGGGCTCGGCGACGGCGGCAAGGTACGGGATGCGACGTTCCGCCTGCATCGCGGCGAAATCGTCGGAATCGTCGGTGTCGTGGGGGCCGGCAAGACCGAGTTGTCGCGGCTCCTGTTCGGGGCCGATCCGGCGGCCAGGGGGACGGTCCGGCTTCGCGGCCAAGGAGTGAAGTTCCGCGAACCGGCCGACGCGGTGAAAGCCGGTATCGTGCTTGTGCCGGAAGAACGCCGCAAGCAGGGAATCCTCGTCGCCGAGCCGGTCCGGGTGAATCTCGGCCTCGCCATCCTGGGCAAGCTGAGCCGTTTCGGTTTCCTGCGAAGAGGGGCGGAGGCGGTTAATGCGCGGGAAGCCGTGGAACGGCTCGGCATCAAAACAGCGTCCATCCAGCAGCCGGCCGGGTTGCTCAGCGGAGGCAATCAGCAGAAAGTGGCCATCGGCAAATGGCTCTCGACCGACGCGGACATCTTCCTGTTCGACGAGCCGACCAAGGGCGTCGATATCGGGGCCAAAAGCGACATTTTCCGGATCATCGGGCAATTGGCCCGCCAGGGCAAGGGAATTGTCTATCTGTCCTGCGAATTTTCCGAGATTATGGGCATTGCCGACCGCATTTATGTCATGTGCGACGGCCGGCTGATCCGTGAATTCCGCCGCCCGGAAGCAACCGAAGAACAATTGTTGTACTATGCCAGTGCAGGACAGGAGGCGCTCGCGTGAAGGACAAGCTGCTGAATTTCTTTTTTCGCTATGGGACCATTCTGGTCATTGTGGCGGTTGTAGCCTTTTTCTCCTTTCGATTGGAATATTTCTTCACTTACGGGAACCTGGCGGACATCCTGCGTTCCATCTCGATCGTCATGTTCGTCGCCATTGGCGTGACGTTCTCGCTGATCGTCGACGGGTTCGATCTTTCCGTCGGATCGACAGTTTCCTTGTCAACGGTGATTTCCGCCTCCCTGATGGTTTGGTACCAGCAGCCCCTCTATATCGTCATTCTGGTGCCGCTCTTGACTGGGGCTGTTGTAGGCCTGATCAATGCGTTCCTGATCGTCCGCATCCGCATTCCCGACCTGTTTGCTACGCTGGCGATGATGTATATCATCGACGGGGTTCACCGGACCTATACGAAGGGCTATTCCGTTTACGACAACATGCAGATGAGCGATGGGTCGAAGGCCCCGGGGCATTTCACGGAAGCCTTCAAATGGATTGGCCAGGGAGAATGGCTGGGCATTCCGGTACCGGTCGTCCTCATGCTGGTTGCTGTCATCGCCGTGCATATTTTCCTGACCTACACCCGCTGGGGACGGCAAATGTACATCACCGGCGGCAACCGGGAAGCGGCCCGCCTGTCCGGCCTGAGGGTTAACCGGGTGCGCATGCTCGCGTATGTATTGTCCGGGCTGTTTGCCGCTTTCGCCGGCATCCTGTTCGCTTCCTTTGTCGGCTCGGGCCAGGTGGATGCCGGTTCCCCGCTGCTTATGGAATCGGTAGCCGCCGTGTTCGTCGGCTTCTCCGTTTTCGGCGCCGGCAAACCGAATGTGGCGGGCACTTTCCTCGGGGCGGTGCTCATCGGCGTCCTGCTGAACGGGCTGACAATGATGAATCTGGAATACTACGCCCAGCCGATCGTCAAGGGAGTGGTTCTGGTGCTGGCACTCGCCGTTACTTTCGTCCAATTGAACCGGCGCAGGGCATAATGAACTGCTCTCTGTCAAGTAAGACAGTGAAAATAACAAAAATCGAATTGCCTGGACTCCGTGAATTGCGGAGTCCGGTTTTTTTTGCTCGCATCGATTTACATAGGGGGGGTAAGGTAAATTGGCCGCAGGAGAGGCGATGGTATGGCCGAGAGTAATCTGATTTCCCGTCCCAATCGGATTGAGGGACAGATTCGCGGAGTAAAAGGAAATCGGGATGGCGATAACGCATTCGGATTCCAATAGCCGCCGCCGGGCTTCCGGCTCCCTGAATTGCCGAAGCCGCCATGGCGCTCAGCCCGGTTCCCGTTGCGCCCAACGCGCTGCGTCTGCAAAGGGTGAAATTGCTCCGCCGGGAACTAACCGAATAGATCCGGATTGCCGAAAACAACGGGAAACCGTTGCCCGGAAGTACGCCTTAGTCAAGGCAAGTCGGGATCCGCCGGCTCTTCGGCCCAGTCTTCCTCCAGGGCAAATTCGAAATCCTCGATATCGAAAACCTGAACCGGAATCCCCGCTTCGATCACCTTCTCCACAAAGTCCAATTGGTCGGTAAGGATGGGCGCTTTTTCCTGGATCGCCGTCAGGATCAGGTCCGTTTCCACCGGATCGAACATTTCTCCGTATTCCGCATGCTCGAAGGCGTTGACGACGGTAAATGATATGTGGCTGCCGGCCAGGAGCGGCGCGCTTTTGCGCCAGGGCACCTGCAGCGCCTTCTCGATTTTTTTGCGGTTCAGGGCTTCCTCGAAAAATTCGATCAGCTCGCCGATTTTGCCCCGAACATGCGCTTCGTCCGCTTCACTCGTCATGATCGGATCGGAGCTGGCCCTCATCTCGTAAAGTTCGACGATCGTTGAATACGGCACAAGATATTCCACAGGCCGGGCGGGCGCGACCAATTGGCCGTAGGTGGCCACCAACACGGCTTCGATGACGAAACGCTGCACGGTTCGGACTCCCTTCATTGTTCCTCTTCTCTTTGTAATGGATGAAAACGTGCCGATTGGGCAAAAGATAACATCTATTATAGCAATATGCCGGCGAATTATTAAGTCCGGGATTCGGGACAGGTTTTGCGCGAATGAAAAAAAACGGAAACAATCGGTGCCCAAAGCAGGTATATTCGTGCAAAAGGAGAAATAGGGTAGGGGTAACCGCCTGTTTTCCTTTGCCGGTCCGGACTCGAATCACGCTGCAAAAAAATATATCCACAAAAAAACAACTGTGCTATAATTGAAACGGAAATAAACAAAACAAAAAGGACATAATCGGAGGTATTCACATGATTTCGAGTCTTTGGAATAAGGAGAAAGCGGCACAACTGAAGGGCGGATTGGACGAGCTCGTCTATCGCTCCAATTTGCTCGGCGCCGACCGCAGGGTCTGCAACTGGGGCGGAGGCAACACTTCCATGA
>Ga0310822_101195_pt1 | contig 10632 bp, 9 predicted proteins | sample P4_ome_2_FD_201313 | JGI IMG/M metagenome (GOLD analysis project Ga0310822, IMG submission 201313) | Sorghum-adapted microbial communities from Joint BioEnergy Institute, Emeryville, California, United States - P4_Day56_Rep2 | ecosystem: Engineered > Bioreactor > SSF (Solid state fermentation) >... | reverse complement strand
CATTTCTATTATCCTTTCTCATTTGACGGGAGTAAACCTCGGTATTTTCCTCTTTGCGTTGAACCTGCCTTTCCTTATCATGGGATACAAAGAAATCGGGAAGACGTTTGCAATCTCTACGCTGCTTGGTGTAACGATTATGTCGATTGGCACGTCCTTTCTTCACCCTGTACCGGAACTAACAGATGATCCATTGCTGGCTGCGGTATTCGGTGGAATTATCTTAGGTATCGGCGTGGGAATGGTTATCCGCTATGGCGGCTCGCTTGACGGAACGGAAATCGTTGCGATTATGTTCAATAAGAAGCTCCCGCTTTCGGTGGGGGAGACGGTCATGTTCTTCAACATCTTCATTCTCGGAAGCGCGGGTTTTGTATTCGGCTGGGACCGGGCGATGTATTCGCTGATCGCATACTACATCGCATTTAAAATGATTGATGTAACCATTCAGGGCCTGGACGAGTCCCGTTCCGTGTGGATTATCAGCGACAAGCACCGGGAGATTGGGGATGCGCTGCTGGCCCGTCTTGGACGCGGTGTTACCTACTTAAACGGAGAAGGCGCCTACACGGGGGATGATAAAAAGGTCATCTTCTGCGTCATCACCCGTTTGGAAGAAGCGAAGCTGAAATCAATCATTGAAGACGTCGATGAAAAGGCGTTTCTGGCCGTCGGTTCCATTAACAATGTAAAGGGCGGAAACTTCAAGAAGCGGGATATCCACTAACCCATGAGTATGAAATAAGCGCAAAAAGCAATCTATGTTTCGAAACACGGATTGCTTTTTTTTCTGTGAAAATCATGAAGAAAGAGGGAGAAGAGGGAGGAAAAAAGATCTAAGGAAGAAAAAGGCCTTCGCCTTTTTCCTCCATCTTATTTGTTCTTCTTCCTTCACCTCTCTTATCTCTCGCCACTATATAAATGTTGAAACATCAAACGTTATCTATATACAGATCCAAGAAGGAGGAACGGGCGTATGAACCTGACAAGCGTCCTCATTACCCATGTCCGAATTTATGCAGAACGGCAAGTGATTAATGAAGGATATATTGTGCTCCGGAACGGAATGATTCATGAAGTCGGAAGGATGGTTGACTTTAAAGAAAAAGAAACGTACGACAGGGTGTTTTCTTTTTCGAATGACCATGCTTTGATTCCCGGCATGATTGACCTGCATATTCACGGAGCGGCCGGAGCGGATGCGATGGATGCCACGTCCGAGGCACTGCGCATCATCGCGGAACACCTGCCGGGGGAAGGCACTACAGCCTTTCTTGCGACTACGATGACGCAGGAGGCGGAAGCGATCGAGCGGGCGCTTTCGAATGTCGCCGCCTATCGTAAACAGGCAAACGGGCCGGGGATGGCGGAGGTGCTTGGCGTGCATCTGGAAGGTCCGTTTCTCTCGCCGAAGCGGGCGGGCGCCCAGCCTGCGGATAAGATGCTTCATCCGGACATCGATTTGTTTGAGAAATGGCAGGGGATTGCGGACGGAGCGATTAGGCTGGTTACGGTCGCGCCGGAGCGGCCAGGCGGCATGGAGTTTGTATCTCATCTTGCTCGCAGCGGTATAGTAGCGTCCGTTGGCCATTCGGATGCCACATATGAGGAAGTGGCGGAAGGCGTGCGGCACGGACTTAGGCACGCCACCCATCTGTTTAACGGGATGCGAGGGTTGCACCATCGTGAGCCGGGGGTGGCCGGTGCGGTGCTGCTTCATCCGGAACTGCTTGCGGAATTGATTGTAGACGGTATTCACGTCCACCCGGAAATGGTGAAACTGGCTTACCGGCAGAAAGGCAGAGAAGGGCTGATTCTCATTACGGATGCGATGCGTGCCAAATGTTTGGGTGAGGGCATATATGAGCTCGGTGGCCAGGAAGTGGCCGTCCGGGGAGGACAGGCACTGCTTGCGGACGGAACGCTCGCCGGCAGCATCGTCAAGATGAAAGACGCCGTTACGAATATGCTGCGTTTTACCGGTTGCCCGCTCGAAGACATTGTCCATATGACCGCCGTCAATCCGGCGAAGCAGCTCGGACTGTTTGCCCGCAAAGGAAGCATTTCTCCCGGAAAAGACGCCGACCTTGTCGTTTTGGACAGGAAAAATGAGGTTGTTCTTACGATATGCCGCGGGCAAATCGCCTTTCATGCATGTTGAAATATTGTTATAGTATAAATCGTAGAAATCCCATTGACGCTTTACCGAAAAAGATTTACAGTTAGGCTATTATATTGAAAAAACACAGAGATAATCGGTCACCGGGAACAAAAAGAGAGCGTATTTGTATATGGTAGAGGTGGTCCTATATGCATCAGCAATGGAGCTTACGCGGCGTATGGCAATGCCTGCCCGATAAAGATAATACATTTGAAAACAGCATAGAAAATAAAATAGTCTACGCATCGAACGAACAATCCTGGCAAGAGATTGCCGTGCCTTCCCACTGGCAGAAGGCCGGTTTTGAACACCACCAGGGTGTGATGTGGTACCGCAGAACGTTCCATGCACCAAAGAAGCAGGACGGTGTCCGTTATTTTCTGCATTTTGCAGGAGTAGATTACTTTTCCGAGGTATGGTTGAACGGTGTATACCTGGGTGCACACGAAGGGGACTTCGATTCATTTACATTCCCTGTAACCGCTTTCCTGCGGTTTGCGGCAGAAAATGAATTAATTGTAAAAGTGACGTCCGCCATCGATAAAAAGCCCGAGCGCAAAGAGATTGTCAAAGGCGGGCTGTATCACTGGGACTGTCTTCCGGTACGTCAGGAAGGGCTGACGGATTGTCCGGAGGTGCCGTCCGCAGCCAATGCGCAGTACCCGAATCCGCTCATCAATCCGGGCGGCATCTGGCAGGACGTAACGCTGGTGGCAAAGCCTGCGGTCCATCTGGGGCGTGTACGCATTACACCTCATTTGCGGGACAATTATACAAAAGCGAACGTATATTTCGATGTAGAGGTGCACAATGAGACAGGGGATGAGCGAGACATTGAATTGAGAGTGCGGCTTGTCCCCCACAATTTTACGGTAGAAAATACCGTAAGCATGACGCAGACTATGCCTGTGTTTCTGCGTCCGGGTTCGACGAATCAGGCGCTGCGGATGACCGTGCACAATCCCGCCCTCTGGTGGAGCTGGGATTTGGGACACCCGAACCTGTACCGGGCCGTGTTTGAAGTATGGATCGATGGCGAGCCTGTCGATACGGCAGAGGAAGTATTCGGCATCCGTGAGGTCAAACGCGATGAGAAATGGGGCTTCTATCTGAACGGCGAACGACTGTTTATTAAAGGAAATAACTATTTGTCCGACCAGTTTCTCTCGTTGATGACACCCGGCCGTTATGAGCGCGATATTCAGATGATGCTTGACGCGTATATGAACATGACACGTCTGTTTGCGCATGCCGAGAAGCCGGAGTTTTACCGCCTGTGCGATGAGCGGGGTATTATGATTTTTCAGGATTTGCCGTTCCAGTGGGGGTACCGTTCTGACGGCGAATTCATCAACCGGGCGGCGGATGTGACGCGCCGGTATGTGGAGATGCTGTACAATCACCCGTCGGTCGTGCTCTGGTGCTGTCACAGCGAATCCCGTTTCCATGACTACAACAAGCTCGATAATGTCCTGATGGAAACGGTGAAGTCCATGGATGCGACGCGCCCTGTACACAAAGATTCGGTACTGATTGACCGGGGAGACCTTCCGGCATTCTTTGCGACGTGGGAAGAATTCGCGAAATACGTACCGAACCATCTTAGCGTCAACTGGGTCGGCTGGTACTGGGGCAAGATTGCGGATGCGGAACATTACAACCCGATGTTCGTTACCGAATACGGTACACAGTCGCTGCCCGCTGAAGAATCGCTTAAGGAGTTCCTTGCTGAAGAGCAGCTCTGGCCGCTGGATGTGGAGGCTTGGCGCACGCGCGGCTTCCAGAATAACATCTACGCCAAGATAATGGGCGAATATCCGGCCACGCTGAAAGAGCTGGTGGAGCGTACGCAGGACTATCAGGTACAGTTCTACAAGGAACATACCGAAGCGCTGCGCCGCAAGAAGTACCGCAATGTAAACGGCGTTATGCAGTTCCATTTCGTCAATACATGGCCGGCGATTGACTGGGCGATTATCGACTATTACCGCCGCCCGAAAAAAGCGTACTATGCGGTCGTCCACGCGTTCGCGCCGCTGCAGCTATCGTTTGCCGGACACGTAGAACAGCTTGAGGACACGCTGCGCGTGACGATGGAAGCATGGGTGGTGAACGATTACCGCCGCGAGCTGGAAGGACATGAGATTGCGTACCGCCTGCTTGCACCGGACGGTACGGTAGTAGAGGAACGGGCGGTACTGGCGCCGCTCATCGAGCCGGATTCATCCCGCTGTTTCGATCAGGCGGTGCTCGATTTGCCGCTGACGGACGACGTATACAGAATTGAAGGCGAGCTGCGCGATCGGGGAGGCAATGTGGTGGCGCGCAATGCGAAAATTCTGTTCCCGCGCAGCAACGAGGCGGACCTGGAGACGGCCGCCCATGTGGGTGCGGGCCTGTAAGGGAAAGGAGAGACGATGAAGACCGTACTTGCGCTTGGAGAGATGCTGGTTGACTTTGTGCCGGAAAGGAACGGGCAGGCGCTTGAAGATGTCATGTCCTTTAAGAAAGCCCCGGGCGGCGCACCCGCCAACGTGGCCGCCGCCGTCGCGCGGCTTGGCGGGTCGTCCCGCTTTCTCGGGAAAGTCGGAGCGGACCCGTTCGGCGATTTTCTGGTTCGAACACTGGCAGATGCCGGTGTGGATACGCGGGAGATTCGCCGGACAAACGAGGCAAAGACGGGGCTTGCATTCGTGTCGCTGAAAGAGGATGGCGAGCGTGATTTTTTGTTCTATCGCGATCCTTCGGCGGACATGCTGCTGGCAGAAGACGAGATTACGCATGAGGCATTTGAGAACGGAGCGGTGTTTCATTTTGGATCGATTTCATTGATTGCCGATCCGGCGCGGAGTGCAACGGTGAGAGCGGCCCGGTTGGCGCGGGAGAAAGGGCTTATTATCAGTTATGATCCGAATTTGCGCCTGCCGCTGTGGCCGGGCGGCGAAGCGGAAGCGCGCAAGACGATCCGGACGCACGTACCGCTTGCGGATATCGTGAAAGTGAGCGGAGAGGAGCTTACTTTTTTGACCGGTGAGTCTGACGTGGCAGTAGGTTCCGAGTGGTTTTTTGCGCAGGGCGTACGCTTGCTGCTTGTAACGCTGGGCAAAGAGGGCTGTGCATATGTGCGGTCGGGCGGCATGATGAAGCGGGTTGGCGGTTTTTCTGTTCAGGCGGTTGATGCTACCGGCGCAGGTGACGGATTTGTCGGCGGTTTCCTGCATCGTCTGGTTGAAGCCGGTGTGAGACGGGAGACGCTGGCTGCACTGCCGGAAGACGAATTGGCGAGCATAATTCGTTTTGCGAATGCGGTAGGTGCGCTGACGACGACAAAACGCGGAGCGATTTCCGCGCTTCCTACGCTCGATGAGGTGCAGGCGTTTGCAGGAGAATAAGTGAATAGGATGGATGGAGCCATCAGGAGTTTCTTCCCATTGAGGAGGGGCTCCTGATTTTTCTTTTTATAAAAATAAAGCACGTATTTTGGTAATGGACAAGTATTAACTAAAGTTGAACCGATCATAATAAAAGTGGTCAATGAATTGCATTGTCAAATATATTCCATAAGGTGATGGGGATTGATGTTTTGGAAAAAGAGTAGGAGTAAGGCCGAGCATGGGAAAAATGAACCTCGAAATACGGCTCAGGCAGCTGTAACGATAGATGCCCTTAGACATACTGTAGCCAACATGGATGATGCAGAAATCATTGAACGCAACACCAAAAATGATCAAAAGGTTACACTTCTGTACATAAGAACGTTAATCGACCAGGAGCGTTTGAATGAAGCCATTATCGAACCGTTGACCCGCTGTTCTCAAGACACGATTTATGAATGTATTGCGGCCTCCAAAGTATCAAAAATTATCACTTTGGAGGAGGCACAAAAACAACTGATGTTAGGGTCCGTTCTTCTGAATGACTCTTTGCAGAATCAATGGTGGGCCGCTCGTCTCGAAAATCCATTGAGTCGTGCCATCGAAACATCTCAAACGGAAACCATTTTATACGGTCCGAAAGACAGCTTCAGTGAAGAAGTAGAGCAGAATATCACAATGATTCGCAGTCGGATTCCTTTGACCACATTAAAAACGGAGAAATTTACAGTCGGTTCTCTAAGTAAAACAACGGTTGTACTCATGTACATCGAAGGATTGATCAATCCCGAATTTATTTCCATTGCAAGAAATAAACTCTCTACTATTGATTTTGATCTGTTTCTTGATTCGTCCCATATTGCCACTTTCATGGAAGATCATACTCATAGCGTATTTCCACAGTTTCAACAAACCGACCGCCCGGATGTCTGTGCTTTTTCTTTGGGTATCGGTAAACTTACTCTTCTGGTAGATAATACGCCGTTTGCCTTAGTTGCTCCAATGACATTTTTTCATCTTTTCCAATCTCCTGAGGATTACATCCATCGTTGGCTAGTTGCCAGTTTTTTGCGCTGCATTCGATATATAAGCTACTTTCTTTCGATAACAACGGTACCTCTTTATGTAGCGTTAACCACACATCACTATCAGATGATTCCGCTGGAAATTTTTTCTGTTTTATTGGAATCCAGAAGCAAATTGCCCTTAACTCCATTTTGGGAAGCGTTTCTGATGTTGATCACCCTGGAAATTATAAGAGAAGCAAGTCTGCGAATGCCGACAAAATCAGGTCAAACATTAGGCGTGATTGGCGGCATTGTCATTGGGCAAGCTACGGTTGAAGCCGGCTTTGTCAGCAAAGTGTTAATTGTTGTGGTCGGTATTTCCGCCATTGCTTCGTTTTTGGTTCCCAATTATCTGATGACCAAATCAACCACGTTAATTCAATTTGCTTTTCTTATACTTTCGTCTTTTCTGGGAGTTCTGGGAATCGTGTTTGGGATGATAGGACTTCTAGCTCATCTGAATGCACTTACTTCACTGAAACAACCTTATTTTGCACCGGTAGCTCCCTTTTACGGGAAGGATTGGATTGATCTTTTTATTCGAGGTCCCTTACATTGGATGAAAACTCGTCCTGAGCATTTACGTCCTCTGCAGAAATGGCGATACAACCGAAGGAGATGATACTGTGACAGCATTTTCGTTATATGATAAAACGTCTACCTTTAGTGGTGTGTATGTCATGTTCATGGTGAACCGGCTGCAAATGCTCTACTTTATCCTGATCATGCCCTCGTATTTAGTTCATCCTTACATGATTTGGGGAATTATTGTCATAGGAATTTTATCGCAGATCAATCTAACGATATTATCAAAATGGTTTGCTTCAGATTATTCAGCAAAAGGTTATCAAGGATTTGTGGAGCTTTTCAGTGAGCGAGCGGTTCGTTTTTTCGCTTTTGCCGGGTTGTTTCTCATAGTAGTCAAAATAACCGTAATCACACTGGGGTATGTGGAAGTTGTCCATAAATTTATGTATCCCTCAATGGATAAAAAATGGCTGATCCTCTTTATTCTTCTGGTTAGCTGTTATGTAGCCGCTCAGGGAATGGAGAAAACGATACGCTTTGTCGTTATTGCATTTTTAAGTACCGTGTGGATTGCTTTAGTGTATTTTTCCTTTTTCTTTCCGCCGATTGCTTCTCTATACGATTTATATCCCTTGATACCGGTAGACTGGTCGATGCATTCCTGGAAAGGGTTGCTATTCATTTGGTCATCTTTGTCAGGACCGGAATATTTAATATGCTTGGTTCCTTGGTTAAACTCAAAACAAAAGATGCTGAAATATTTGACAATAGCGAATGCGATGTCTGTCCTTGAATATTTACTTTTGTTTGTTGCATCGTTATTATTTTTTGGTTCCAATTACTTGAGCAAAAGCAAGTTTCCAGTGATTGATATGATCCGATACCTGCAGTCTCCCGTTTTTGATCGAATTGATATTATTTTGATCTCTGTACATATGTTTCATTTCGTGTTTGCCATTTCCATTTTCTTGTTATACTTCTATGGAGCTGTCCGAATTATCGTAGGAAGATTACATGAACAGACCACCCGAATCGGTTTTATGACAAGTTGTATTACAATTTTTATATGTATGATCATTGTAAAGTAAGGAAATACGGCAGGTCTTCGACCTTCCTCCTCTTCACGTGGAAGTGACTCAACATGAAGCCGAAGTGAAAATGTGTCCTCATTGTCAAACGATCCATACGGCATCATTCCCGGATCATGTGCAACATCACGTTCAATACGGCCCACGTCTGAAAGCGCTGGTTGTTTATTTAACACACTATCAACTCTTGCCTTATGAACGTACAGCCGAACTAATGGACGACTTGTTTGGGCAGCCCATCAGCGAAGGTACACTTGTCAATATAAACCATGACTTCTATGAAATACCTCTATTTGTGCTGTCTATTAACAGGCTGAGCAGTTACAAAACAATATGGTAGCAACTTTGGAAAAATTCGCTTCGTTCATGTCATTCGGATTATTCGATTAACAATGATACCCAAATAAATAAAGCAAATATAATAGGTACTATTAATACCACTGCTATTAAACCAATCCAAAACATAGGTTTTTTTAATAAGACCATTAAAGTATTGAAAATAGTTTCTTTTGATTGCTTCTTATCTAATTTTTCCAAACAGTCATTTAGGATCTTTTTTGCGTAAATCTCATCGTGATCTTGGAGTTTATTCCATAATTCATCATATAAATTTTTAATTTCTTCATTATTTTTGATTGTATTCAAAATGAAGCACACTCCTTTCAGGACTGGTAACAACATTGTGACATCAGATAATCAAATATAAATCAATCAATTTCATAAATCAGAGCCTTATAGCCTCAAGGGTTTTAGGAGCTTAGAAAAGTAGTGTCTCCCCAAGTTTTACTTACAAAAATATATAAAAACTCGATAATCCCTGTAAAAGCGTAGTTCTTGAGGAGCAATAAGGTAAAGATATTATCCAGATTTAATAATCAAAAACGACATCTATTAAATTAAACAAGCTGATATCGTATCGACATCAGCTTATAGTAATATGGTCTTTCTCTCTACCAAACAATAGCCTGACCTTGTAATTCTTTAAATATAGTTAATTGGTTATTGCAACTATTGGGATGCATTTCCCGCTACATAAATCCCATTTACTGAACTTGCATTAATGACTTTTATTTGAACACCTGAAGGAGGGGTATTAGTACTACTTAGAGATATTGTCTCAGTGTACTTCTTAACATCTTTAGGGTAATACCCTGTAATAATTTTTTCCCCTTTTACATCATCTGAAAAAAAACCTTTTACTACTATTTGGTATTTCGCTGTTTGGCTACTTGTAAAACCTGGTAGATAATGGTATCCTTGGATCGTCACGGATCTACTTGTCATATTAAATGATGGGGTACTGTATGTATAATCAGATCCTTTTTCGAGAAACTTATCCCAAGAAGAAACTTGAGCGGCAAAAATTGATTGAGCATTAAATGCTAGTGCGAAAACCAGCGTAAAAAAAACTGTAGCTCTTTTTTTCATTTTATTCATATTAATCACTCTCCTTCCAACTTCAATTATTTATTCTCTTGTTTCTACACCAGTAATAAGTAATTTCCACTGCCCATCTTCCTTAATTATGGGCAAATCTAAGGATTGTGGTTTCCCACTACCTTTTCTGATTAGTTTGAGGGAAACAATCATATTATTATCGTCAACTTTTTTTACATCAGTTACTATTGCCTTACCAAAAGGATCATTATCAAACATTTCTTTATATTCTCGTTTTTGTTGTTCTACTGAAGTAAACCGAGTATCTTTTACCCATTTCACTATTTCGTCAACATCTCGCTTTTCAATAGCATCGATATAATTAGTAATGGATTTTTTAGCCTTTTGTACCTCAATCATAGCTGTCTGTGACTCAACGATAGTCTTTGGCGGTTCAGTGGTAGCTGCTTCAGATAATGTAGCACACCAGACGGAAGCAGTTACGGCCAAAGAAGCAACACCCAATGCTAAACGCTTAATAGATTTCACTCTGATGCGACCTCCTATTTTTTGTAATATATTATCATAATAAACTATAATACCTTTTTATGTAATATTCAAGATATATTATTCTTTTTTTGTAAAATTTTATAAAAAACCTCAGTAACTATTCAACTCACTGGTAGTTACTTTTTTTATATTCATAGTTTATAGATTCCCTTTCCCGTTAACACTGATACTAACAGGAGGTGAAAAAATGAAACGCAAAGATATGCTAGACGTTTACCATCAAGGGCCTGAAGCTGTCATCAATGTTTGGACAACCCTTCTAAATGAAATTGCTTCTTTACGATCACGCGTAAAAGAATTGGAAGCACAGGGTAAAAAAAACAGCAAAAACAGCCACAAACCGCCTTCTTCCGACGAGTTCAATAAGCCGAAACCAAAAAGTCTGCGGCAGAAAACAAGAAGAAAACCTGGTGCACAAGAAGGGCATGTCGGTCATACGTTGGAGCCTGTTGAAGAACCTGATCATA
>Ga0310822_101188_pt1 | contig 10689 bp, 10 predicted proteins | sample P4_ome_2_FD_201313 | JGI IMG/M metagenome (GOLD analysis project Ga0310822, IMG submission 201313) | Sorghum-adapted microbial communities from Joint BioEnergy Institute, Emeryville, California, United States - P4_Day56_Rep2 | ecosystem: Engineered > Bioreactor > SSF (Solid state fermentation) >... | reverse complement strand
TTTGATGTTCAAATCCGTTCAGTTCCATCCATTTCAAAAAGGATGTTAACCGAGCAATACCCGTGTGCCACGGTTTTAGGTTATGCGAAAGCAAAATTCATCACCCACTTCACTGGTGCAAAGCACTTACACGTTTAGAAGTGGGTGACTTCTTTCAGGGCTATTTAAAAAATGATGATTTTTATGCCCACCACATATCCGCGGGCTTTTCTTTAATAATGAGCGGTTTGAGATTTTGAACGGCACGATCAAAGCCTTCGTCAATGGACATGAGCGGATCTTCATGTTCGATACTGATCACATAATCATATCCATATGTACGCAAGGCGCTAATCATATCATTCCAAACCTCTTGGGAATGACCGCAGCCCACGGAACGGAACGTCCATGCACGTGACTGAACATTACCATAAGGCTGCATATCCGTCAACCCGTACATGTTCACATTTTCCTGATCAATATAAGTGTCCTTAGCATGGAAATGGTGGATGGCACCTGCTTTGCCAAGTATTTTGATGGCGCCTACGGGATCAATGCCTTGCCACCAGAGATGACTCGGATCGAGGTTGGCCCCAATCGCATCACAAGTTTCCTCTCTTAATTTTAACAAAGTATACGGTGTATGGACGAGAAAACCGCCGTGCAACTCCAAGGCAATTTTCACATTATGGTCTTTGGCAAATTGCCCGAGTTCTTTCCAGTAAGGAATGAGTTTTTGTTCCCACTGCCACGTTTTCACATCTTGATATTCTGTTGGCCATGGCGTGACAGGCCAGTTCGGGTATTTCGCTCCCTCATGGTCGCCTGCGGTCCCTGAGAAACAATTGACCACTGGCACATTTAATAAAGAAGCAAGTTTTATGGTTTTTCGTAAAGTCTCATCCGATTTTTTGGCTAACTCCGGATCAGGTGAAATCGGGTTGCCATGGCAGCTGAACGACCCAATCATTAGGCCATAAGACTCGACTGTCCGGCGGTAGGCTTCCCTTTTTTCTTCACTTTCCAGCAGTTCATCTAACGGACAGTGAGCATTACCGGGATAACCCCCTGTGCCGATTTCCACCGCATCGAGACCGGCCTCACTGACTCGTTTCAGCATATCTTCAAAAGAACGGTCGGAAAATAAAACCGTAAATACCCCTAATTTCATAGATTTTCTCTCCCTTATATTTTTAGTGCAATTTTACGATTCGACCTGTTTCATTCGCTTCCAATGCCGCTAAAATAACTTCTAGAGACTTCATCCCTTCCTCCCCTGTAATGAGAGGCGCTTTGTCTTCAAGAATAGCGTCAATAAAATGATCGATGACGTGGGAAGCGGATTGCCCACCTTCATCATTGGTTTGAATTTTATCCAGTTGATAATAGGCGGTTTCTCCGTTTTTATATTCAATGATAAGTGAATAGTTGGGATCATCCTCTAAACGGACAACGGCATTTTCGGTATAAATGACCGTGGAATTATCGTCACCAGAGACATAAGACCAGCTGGCTGAAAGCGTACCTATTGCGCCATTTTCCATTTTTAAAATACATACCGCATTGTCATCCACATCCGCACCTTGTTTCGCACTTGTATCAACAAAAGCCCCGACTTCTTGAACCTCACCAAGAAGATAGCGGATCAAATCGGCTTTATGAACCCCAAGGTCCCCTAAAGCACCAATAAACGCTCTTTTCTTATCAAAAAACCAGCTGTTCCGGCCGTCAATGCTCCAGCCTTCAGGACCAGGGTGGCCAAAGGTGGTTTTAAAACTATAGACCTTGCCAAGCTCTCCGCTTTCAAGAAGAGCCTTCGCCTTTTTGTGCGAAGCGACAAAGCGTTGATTATGCGCAATCATCAATTTCTTGCCGCTTTCTTTTGCGGCTTGAATCATAGCTAAAGCTTCATCACGAGATGTCGCCATCGGTTTTTCGCAAAGGACGTGATTACCTGCTTTCAAGGCGCTGATGGTGACCGGCGCATGTAAATAATTTGGCAAACAAACACTGATGACATCGGTTTCTTGGGCATCTAGAAGTTTTTCATAATCGGTATAGGCTTTGGCCCCATATTTTTCGGCCATCTCTATTGCCCGTTCCTCAACGATATCACAGACGGCAACAATTTCGACATGTGGATTCGCGGCATACTCCGGCAAATGGCGGTGCCTTGCAATCGACCCACAACCGATGACACCTACTCTAAGCTTTTCCATAAAACGATCCCTCTCCTATCCTAATAATTTGTGCAAATACCGCAGGCTCATAGAAACACTGTCTAGAGGTGACCTTCTGCTTTGGTCCTGTTCCACAATCCACCACTCGATATCCGAATCTTTCCCAAATGAAAGGACCGAAGCGATATCAATACCGCCTGTACCCAATTCCGCAAAAAATTGTTCACTATCGGTGGTCATATCTTTTAAATGGACAAGCGGCGTCCTGCCTTGATATCGACGCAACCAATCAAGAGGTTCTTCGCCAGCTTTTTTCAACCAATAAATATCAAATTCAACCTTGACCCACTCCGGATTGGTCTCATTTAAAATCCATTCAAGCGGGATGCGGCCGTTTTCAAGCGGCTCAAGTTCGAAATCGTGATGATGATAGGAAAATGTCATCCCTTCGCTATGGCAAACCTTACCTATTTCGTTAAGGATATCGATCAATTTGCCAAACCCGGCTTCGGTCCGTTCACTCGGTTCAAGAAAAGGACAGACGATGTGACGGCTTTCGATTTGCTGCTGATAGCGAATGACATCAGAGAGTTGTTGCTTGAGCACTTCAAGGGCAATGTGACTCGACGCTGCCTTAAGCCCTATATCCTCCAGCACCCTCTTTAGCTCTTTTGCTTCAAGGCCTCCAAAGCCAGCAAATTCAACACCTTCATAACCAAGGTCGGCTACCTTTTTTAACGTCCCGATAAAATCCTTGGCACATTCTTCCCTCAATGTATAGAGTTGAAGGGCGATCGGCGTCTGGCTCATTATTTTCCCCACCTTCCACCATGTGTTTCGCGCATTACTTTTCCAATGGCGGAACGTTTCCGTAAACCGGTTTTGTGCGTGAAACAGGTTTTACATAACGGACAGCATTGATGATGACCTTCTGTATGTCTTTGTGATGATACGTCGGAAAGGTTTCGTGTCCTGGGCGGAAATAAAAGATTTTTCCTTGCCCGCGGTGAAAGACACACCCGCTGCGGAAAACTTCTCCGCCTGTAAACCAGCTAATAAATATCTCTTCGTCCGGAACCGGTATATCAAAATGTTCCCCGTACATCTCCTCGTGTTCCAGTTCAATCGTTTCCCCTATGCCTTCTGCAATGGGGTGGCCGGGGTTAATCACCCATAAACGTTCTTTGTCGTTCGCTTCCCGCCATTTTAAATCACAACTCGTACCCATCAACTTTTTAAAGATCTTTGAAAAATGGCCGGAATGAAGAACAATTAGCCCCATACCGTTTAATACTCTTTGGCAGACGCGATCGACAATGTCGTCTTCGACCTCATCGTGTGCCAGGTGTCCCCACCAAATGAGCACGTCGGTTTGATTAAGTGTTTCTTCAGTCAGCCCGTGTTCAGGTTCGTCAAGTACCGCGGTTTTGACTTCAAAACCTGCATCCGATAAAAAATTGGCAATGGTTTTATGAATGCCCTCCGGATAGATTTTTCTTACAGCTTCATCTTTTCGTTCATGGCGATATTCATTCCATACGGTGACTTTCATCTCATTCACTCCCATGATATCTCTTTAGTGGATCCAGAGGTGACATGCTTCGTTTTTTCGATCAAAGATTGATACACACCAACGATTTTTCCAACGATCCAAAGGTTAAACGCTTAAGACATTTTCCGATCAGATGCTAACCAAGACTATTCTTTAACGGATCCAGAGGTCAGACCGGAAACAATGCGTCTTTGGAAAATCAATACTAGTATGACGAGCGGTATCGTTACCACAACAGTGGCGGCACATATTTCACCCCAAGGAATCGTGTATTGGCCTTGGAACATCGAAATACCGACGGGCACCGTTTTATAATTTTCCTCAGTGTTGATGGTTAAAGAAAAGAGGTATTCGTTCCATGCAGCGATAAACGCTAAAATAGCGGTTGTAAAAATACCTGGGACTGCTAATGGAAAAATAATTTTGACATAGGTTTGCATGAGCGATGCGCCATCGATTTTCGCCGATTCTTCTAATTCCATTGGAATCTTTCTAAAAAAGGTGACGAGAATCCAAATCGAAAGCGGCAAAGTAATCGTAATGTACGGGATGACCAAACCGGTATAACTGTTTGTCAAACCAAGTTTCATAAGAATGATATAAATTGGCGAAATCGTTGAGATTTGCGGAAACATCGAAACCGATAAAACTAGACCAAGAATGATCGTCTTTCCCCTAAACTTCAATCTTGCCAACGCATAGGCTGCGAAAGAGGCAAAAATTACGGCGATGATCGTTGTTACGGAAGAAACGATAAAACTGTTTTTTAAGTAAGTCAAAAACGGATATTTGAAAAACACAGATTTATAGTTTTTAAAAGTCGGATCATCGGTGAACCAATTAAACGCGTGATCGCCAAACAATTCACTGGATGGTTTAATGGAACTCAGAAAAACCCAAAGGAATGGGAACATCACGACGAAAACGAAGATGACAAGAAAAACATAAAATAAAGGACCAGCCTTCCTCTCCATTTCCATTCCCCCCTATTTTTTCGAGCCTTCCGGCAATAGATCAGATCCAAGTAATTTCACGAAAATCATGGATATGATGGCCACACAAATGAAGACAATGACTGATAGAGCCGACCCGCCGCCAAAATCGGTTTGTGAGAACATGACCTTATAGGCATAAATCGAAATCGTTTCCGTTGAGTTTGCGGGGCCACCACCAGTTAATACAAAAATCAAGTCAAAAATCCGGAAGGCATCTAATGTACGGAATAAGAGGGCAACCAAAATGCTCAATTTTAATAACGGCATCGTAATACTGATAAATTGCCGCCATTTACCGGCACCATCAATTGCCGCAGCTTCATACAATTGATTAGGAATGACTTGTAGACCAGCAAGAAGAAGCAAGGCCATATAAGGTGTTGTTTTCCAAACATCCGATAAAATAATGGAGAACATGGCACCCAAATGGGTGGTTAATAAGGTTCCCATACTATCGACAAGCCCGATTTTTTCAAAAAAGTGGGCAACAATACCGCTTTGACCATCGTACAGATAACGCCACATCATGGCCGATACGGCTGTCGGGATCGCCCATGGGATGAGAACGGTCGCCCGGATCAGGCCCCTTCCGACAAAAGCTTTATTAATGAGTAGCGCAATCGCTAAGCCGATAACAAACTCAATAAATACTGAAATAATGGTAAAGACAAATGTATTTAAAAGCGCCGACCACATGCGCGGATCTTGCAAATAGGTTTTATAGTGTTTAAGGCCAATAAAATTAGGCTCATTGATGGCGTCATTTAAAGAAGACGCTAAACCGATATCTTTTTTTATATTTATCAAACTCTTATTATCCTTAAGAGGCGTCAGTTCATCTTTAACATCTTTTGCGGTTTCTTTTAAATCAACGGCCACCGATTCATCAATTGAAACGACAGCAATATCATCAGATGGTGTTTCGTATGCATTTAAAATGTCATTGACTTTTGTATAATTGTCTCCGGTAATTTTACGGATCTTGTTATCAATTTCAGCAAGTCTTTTGTCAATTTTTTGCAGGGTTTCTTGAATGTCACCCGTCGCTTTTGTTTCGTTATTTTTAATGTCACTCATCAAAAAGGGCATGCTATTTAAATAACGCCCCAGGTCGATACTATAATGCAATGTCGTTTGGGATTTGGTTGGATCATTTAATTTGTAATCAAAAAAACTGAAATAAATCGTTTGAAGAACGGGGTAGATGGCAATCGCAAAAATGAGCAATAAAGCCGGGCTCATGAGAAGATAGGCGGCCTTCCAATCCGATTTGCTTCTTTTAACCTTTCTTTTCATTTAAACCACCTCGTTAAAGATCATTGGCCTCCAAAATTGAAGGCCAATCATATAAAAATTTACATTATTTTTGTGCCGCCTTCATCTCTTTTTCCATATTAGCGACTGCTTGTTCGGATGATTCTTGACCGGCGAGAAGTTTGGATACATGGATTTGAATAATATTAGAAATTTCTTGGTAGTTTGGCGCTACTGGACGAGATGTCGCGTTAGCAATCGCATCTTGGAAACCTTTTTCTTTGAAGAACGGGTTAGCATTAAGGACTTCTTCATCTTGATAGAGGCTGTTGATCGTCGGTGCTTTACCGCCGTTGATGGCTTCTATTTTTTCACCTTCAACACCCGTCATAAACTTCACGAATTCCCAAGCTTCTTTCGGATGTTTGGAATATTTATTGATACCCATCATCCATCCGCCTAATGCCGATGCGGATCCGTTATCACCGGAAGGCAGCGGAGCGACACCAACTTTACCAACGACTTTTGATTTTTCCTTATCATTGGAAGAGGCCCAGAGATACGGCCAGTTACGGGCAAACACGGCTTGACCTTCAATAAAGGCGGTTTCGGTTTCCGGTTCAGTAAAGGTCGTAATGTTGTCCGGAACAAACTTGGAAGTAGCAATTTCCTTCATTTTATTTAAACCTTTGATCGTTTCTGGTGAATTAACGACGACATTATTATCTTTGTCGATAAACTTACCACCATAGCCTGTTACATATTCCACGGCATTACATACAAGACCTTCGTATTGTTTCGCTTGGAATACAATTCCATATTTTGTGCCGTTTTTGCCTTGGTATTTCTTAGCGTCAGCGATTAATTCATCCCATGTTTTCGGCGGCTCTTTCACGATATCTTTTCTGTAGAAGAGCAAGCCTGCATCGACATAAAGCGGCATCGCCCATTGTTTCCCATTAAATTGGGCAGCGCTCAAGGCACCTTGGTTATACTGGCTTAAGTCTACATTGTCTTGTTGGATAAAACGGTCAAGCGGCAGCGTATAACCTGCTTGGGCAAATTCCGCCGGCCAGATAACGTCCATATTGATGACATCAATAGAGGACGACTTCGCATTAAACGCCGTTACATAAGCGTCATGTTGCTGACCAGTGTCATTCGGCATTTCTTGTACTTTAACATGAATGTTTGGATGAGCTGCTTCGAAGGCTTCAACGGCTTTTTGGTCGGCTCCCGTCGTGTCCTTACCGTGAGCCCATACGATGGTAACTTCTTTACTCGTGGAATTGCTATCCTTATCGTTCCCCTTATTCGCCGTGCCTTTGTCGCTTCCTCCCGAAGAGGAACAAGCGGACAGAATGAGAGCAAAAGCTAATACAAAAACGAACAGAAAATTAATTCTCTTCATTCTCAAGGTCTCCCCCTTAAAATTTGTGAAATCGTTTTCAAAATGAGCGGGTGAAAATGCAATAAGATGATGTCTTCTCTAAGTATTTTTTAAGTTTATGCTTATTTTAAGCCGAAATCATTCACCTCCCTAAAAGACTATATGAAACGAATGAAAACGATTTCAAAAGAATTATATTATGGTTTAAATATAATTTCAAGAACGTTTTCATTCTATATTAACTAATCGAAATCTTTAGTCTAAATAAACGGCTTGTCCCGTTTTTGCCGATTGATAAATTGCTTCAAGGATACGTGTCACAACAAGAGCTTCTTCGGGTTTAACAACCGGTTCGGTGTCATGGATAATGCTTTCGATCCATAACCGTGCTTCTAAATCAGCGGCACTCTCAGCCTTTCCTTCATAAAAATCAACCCCGCCGCCATCTAAATCCACTCGAGTTGTGTATAATTCACCGAATCGTTCCCCATTAATTCTTAGCCCATCTTTCATATCCGCACCGCCTTCGGTACCGGAAAGCAGGCATTTCGCTTCATCCACTTCTAAAGTATTTAATGCCCAGCTTGACTCCAAGATGATCGTGGCCCCATTTTTCATAACAATAAATCCAAAAGCGGAGTCCTCGACGGTGAATTTTTCGGGATCCCATGGTCCCCAGGCATTCGCGGCATTGGCTTTCTTCCCTAATTTATGATAGGTCGTTCCCAAAACGATTTTAGGTTCGTAATTCCCCATCATCCAAAGCGTCAAGTCCAATGCGTGCGTACCGATATCAATCAGCGGTCCTCCACCCTGTTTTTCTTCATCGAGAAATACACCCCAAGTCGGAACCGCCCTGCGGCGAATGGCAAGTCCTTTAGCAAAATATATGTCTCCCAATATGCCTTCTCTACAAAGTTTATGTAAATATTGGCTATCTTGTCTGAAACGATTTTGATAGCCGATCGTTAACTTTTTACCTGTCCTCTTTGCCGCTTCAACCATGGCTTTCGCTTCAGCATAAGTTTTTGCCATAGGTTTCTCACACATGACATGCTTACCTGACTCCAAAGCGGCGATGGTGATTTCCGCATGGGTGTTATTCGGTGTACAAACATGGACCACATCAATACTTTTGTCTTTCAATAATTCTTGATAATCCGTATAGGTTTTTGAGGAGCTTTCTCCAAATTCCTTGGCAGCCCGCTCCGCTTTTTCTCTATCAATATCGCAGAAAGCAACAAGACGTACGTCCGGCAATTTTTTTAGACTCGGCATGTGTTTACCGAACGCAATTCCGCCGCATCCAATAATCCCTACATTGATGCCCATTGAAAATCACCTTCCCTTGTTTGCCATTATGATGAACTCCGGATGATTAACTCATGGTCCAGAATGATGCTGTTCACTTTGTTGCCTTTAATTTTGTTAATAATCATTTCGGCTGAAATACACCCCATTTGATACATAGGTTGGGCAACCGTCGTTAAAGTGGGGTACGTCATATTGGAAAAGCCAATTTTATCAAAACCGATAATCGCAATATCTTGCGGCACCTTCAGTCCGTTTAAATTGATTTCCTTTAGAGCTCCAATTGCCAAGACATCGGAAACCGCAAAAACCGCCGTTGGTTTTTCTTCTTGTTTCAGTAAATAACGCATCGCTTGCTGACCGTACTCAAAATCAATATTACCTGTATGATAGATCCAATCTTCATTCAGTTCTATGCCATATTCTTTTAAAGCCCGTTCAAAACCCGAGCGCCTTTGTCGAGCATAAAGATACCTTTCATCGGAATTGATAAAAGCAATCTTTGTCCTTCCAGTATTAATCAAATACTTCGTCGCCTCATATGCCGCCTGTTCATTATTTATCGTGACATAAGGAATATTTTCCTCTTCATCAAACTCACTGCATTGTACAATCGGGAAGTTTCTTGCCACCTCGTATAACGCTTCTCGGTTAACGGTCGGGTCCATTAAAATAATCCCATCTGCTAGCCGATTTCTTAACATATTAAAATAAATCGCTTCACGTTCTGGTTTGGAATCGGTTTCACATAAGATTAAATGATACCCTTTTGTAATGACCGTATCTTCTATACCGTTAATAATTTCAGAGTAAAAGGGGTTTGAAATGCTGGGTAGTAAAACGAGTATTAATTTACTTTCTGAATTTCTGAGATTTCGCCCCAATACACTCGGTTCATAATTCAGTTCCCTTATGGCTTCTTCTACTCGATGCCGCGTTTTTAAAGAAACAGTATTGGAATGATTGATCACTCGAGAAACTGTTGCCACGGAAACACCGGCCTTTTGAGCAACCTCCTTAATCGTTGACATTCAGCCCGTCTTCCCTCTCTAATATGATTTATTTGAAAAATGTACCGTAAAAATATATTCATAGAAAGCGTATTCATGTAAACGATTACAAGCACATTATATTGAATGAAGTGAAAAAAGTCAATAAAGAGATTATTTAACTATTGGATTAAGATTGGAAAAATCCGTAATCGTTTTCAAATAGCTTATTTCAATGATTTTTTTCGGGCGTGCATAAATGTGAACGATGGTTGCCTTCGCCTATAAAATCTCGGCGGATCTATATATTCTCTATTGAGCGCGACTTTTAATAGTCTAGAATGAGTATGATCGCTCATACCTCTTCTCTATTAGCTTTCCGTAAACTGAACGCAACCGATCCGGTTTTACTTTTTTCGACTCCATTACCTAGATTGACAAACATCATCGACATCCTTATTATTAAAATGGCTTCAGAAATGAAAACAATTTCTGAATTCCTTTTTATGTTGTGTTTTTTCCTATGCCAATGTGTTACCGATTGCGTTGCTTTTAAATTCTATCGCTTCATATCTTTTAGCTAAAGTCTTGCACAGCCGCAAGACCATCTTTTTTTTAAAATCCGTCATCACGTAATCCTTGGCCGATGCTTTATCATTGCTAGGGTTATTGTGAAATCATTACAAGGTACACGCATAGCTCAAGAAAAGTTGTGTCGTGATAAAATAAAGTTTCAGGTTAATAGAATCATTCCTAGTAAAAAACAAACCAAGTTAACATCCACCCAGATAAGACACGCAAATAGATGGAGAGTGATGGCGTGCACCTGTTTAAAACATTACGACTATCTGCCATGATGTTTCTTCAATATTTTATTTACGGGTCGTGGTATGCGACGGCTGGGCTCGCAATGGCCAAATACGGGTTTTCGTCCATCATTGGTCTGACTTATTCACTTGTGGCCGTTGCGTCGATCATCTCACCGATCATTTTGGGTGTTGTCGCTGATCGATTTCTTTCATCGGAAAAAGTGATTGGT
>Ga0310822_101185_pt1 | contig 10711 bp, 10 predicted proteins | sample P4_ome_2_FD_201313 | JGI IMG/M metagenome (GOLD analysis project Ga0310822, IMG submission 201313) | Sorghum-adapted microbial communities from Joint BioEnergy Institute, Emeryville, California, United States - P4_Day56_Rep2 | ecosystem: Engineered > Bioreactor > SSF (Solid state fermentation) >... | reverse complement strand
AGCCTGAACATCTCAATTTTATGGGAATGGTCTAGTTGGTCAAACCTTCGTTCCTCCACCCGCATAGCGGGTGGTTTTTTGTTTCGCACGCTTCGCGAGCTCAACTGGCTAAAGCCATAATCAAAAAAGTCCGCGAAGCTTACGCCTCACGGACTTTTATTACTACTTATTCCTGATCAAAATAAACGATCTTCCCTGTTTCCGCGGATTGATAGACCGCCTCCAAAATCTGAGATACGATCATGGCCTCCCTCGGTTTCACGAGAGGCTCCGTGTCGTTGACAATGCTGTGAATCCATTGTTTGGCTTCATACTCGAAATCGGTCAACTTCTCCCCGCGGAACAGTTCTCTTGCGTTAGGATCGACATCGATTTCATTCACGAACAAGCTTCCGTCTCTCTCGCCGTTGATCCGCAGCTTACGGTTATTAAAATCCGCCCCGCCCTTCGTGCCGCACAGTAGATTGCCCGCGTCATCTGCAATATTCAAGGCCCAGCTCGTTTCAATGATAACCGTAGCTCCATTTTTGAATTTCACGTAGCCAAACGCGGAGTCTTCGACTTCGAACTCATTCGGATCCCAAGAGCCCCATTCGTTTGCGGCATTTTCGGTGTATTTCAGCTTATGGAACACACTGCCGACGACGCTTTCCGGTTCATAGTTATCCATCAACCAGAGGATGAGATCCAGAGAATGGGTTCCGATATCGATCATCGGACCGCCTCCCTGCTTCTCTTTATCCAAGAACACGCCCCAGGTCGGCACGCCTCTTCTGCGGGTAGCCACCGCTTTGGCGAAATAGATATCTCCCAGTTCGCCATTTTGGATCATCTTCTTGAGCAGTTGGCTCTTGGCGCTGGATCGACTCTGGTAACCGACGGTGAGCTTCTTGCCGGTTCGCACGTGAGCATCATACATCGCTTTCGCCTCAGCACCCGTGACAGCCATAGGCTTCTCGCACATGACATGTTTGCCGCTTTCGAGCGCATCGATGGAAATCGAGGCATGAGAACTATTGGGGGTTAACACATGTACAACCTCGATCTCTTCCAGCGCCAGCAGATCCTTATAATTCGTGAACACCTTGGCATCCGGCGTACCAAATTTCTTCGCGGCAGCTTCAGCTCTTTCCGGGATCAAGTCGCAAAAGACTACCATCTGCACATTGTCCACCTTCGCTAAACTCGGCATATGTTTGTCATTGGCAATAAGTCCGCAACCGATGATCCCTACTTTTACCGTTCTCATCCGTTCCCCTCCTCCGCGCTACTTGAACTCCACCGTTCGATTTTCCTTGTGGGCGATATAGGCCGCCTCCAGAAGCTCTGTTAATTTCGTTCCATCTTCCAGTCCGAACGGCATCGGCTTATCCTCAAGCAAGGCATCCACCCATTGAACGATCGGGAGCGGCTGCGCTGCAGGGAGCTGTGTTGGCGATATCCATCCGGAGAAGGGGGAATCGAACTTCTTCGAAATGACTTTTACGTTCGAATCCGAGATGATCAACGTGCCTTCCGTACCGTAAATTTCAAGCGCAGAAGGAGTTCGATACGTCACCAAGCTGGTTTCGACCAGGGCAACTGCATTGTTGGCAAACTCAATGGAGCATTGTGCATTATCTTCCACGGCGCGCTGAGTGAAGTAATGGAACATGGAGGTGATCCGTTTCGGCTTCCCTAAGTACCAGCTGGCGAGATACATGGGGTGACAGCCTAAATCCATCATCGCCCCGCCGCCGGCTTGCTTCTCATCATACCAGTACTCCGGAAGCCAATTGTTTAATGCCCCGTCATGCCCGTTCCGAATGCGCAGAAGCGTCACATCCCCTAAGATTCCGTCATCGATCAGCTGCTTCGCGAACAATTCCTGCGGTCTCGTGCGAGCCGGGAAGGAGATACAGAACTTAACGCCGGCCTCACGTACCGCTGCCGATATTCGATCACATTCCTCCGTGGTCAGCGCCATCGCTTTCTCGGTGAAAATATGCTTGCCGGCTTGCGCCGCAGCCACCATGACGTCAGCGTGCATGCTTGTAGGGGCATCCACCACTACCCCATCCACATCTTCCCGCCGCAAAAGAGTGTCCAGATCTGCCTCAAAGTCCGCACCTAATCGAGTCGCCCATTCTCTGCCGCGTTCAGGTTCTTCGTCCCATACCGCGGTGATTCTCACATTCCCATGGGATTGCAACATTCTGGCATAATCCTCTGCATGCACATGCCATTTACTTAACATCGCCACGTTTAACATCTTCATTCCCTCCTTCAACTTCAGGATGAGTAGGGGTTAGAACCCTACATCATCCCGCTCTGCCGCTTTTTGCGCCACAAACGCCGCCATTTCCTCTACGCCTGCATCTCGGAATTTCTCTTGAGTTTTATGCAGTATATTTAGAGCTTCTTGATCGGACGAGGCAAATAGGGCTTTCTTAAATTCATCATCAAAATTCAAGCTGCTGGTCTTATTGATAAACTCGTCATACTTCGGCCATTCTCTCGCGAGGTAACTCGCGCTGACCTTGTCGATGATCTTGATCGGCATTCTGGCCGAGAAGCTCTCCTCCAGCTTTTGCCACTGCGTTTTTTGGTCTTCTGGAATCGGCCAAGTGACAGAATCAGAGAAGGCGCCAATGAATCGTCCCGGAAGGAAATTAAGCCCTGCGTCTCTCTTCAGATCCGGGTTCTCATCAAATTGCTTCTTCACGTCCGGAATCCATTGCGGAATTCCATTTTTCAGCGTGTAGTGCGTACCTTCAATACCGTAGTAGGCAAGCAAGCGTCCTTCCTCACTGTTAACGTAATCAATGTAACGCAATGCTGCATCAGGGTCCTTGATGTTCGCGCTTAAGAACAGGACAGGGAAGCCGGAACGTCCCGGCTTCTCTACTTGCGTCCGAATTTCACCGCGCTTATTCTTCATCGGGCCAAGCAGCTCGTATTTCATTTCCGGATTCGTCTTATACAGCGTCTTAGACAACTCCGCTAACATCGGTTGTGCACCGAATACAGCGAGCTTACCTGTCGTCAGCTTTTCGTTCGCCGTTGTGCTCGTATTACTGAAGGCTTCAAGGTCAAACAACCCTTCGTTCAGCAACTTTCTCATGTAGAGCAGCCGTTCTTCATGATCCTTGGATTGCGTCCAGTGGATCAGCTTCCCGTCTTCTTCACGGTAGTCGGAAATGTTGTAATCGGACCAACCGGCAAGGAATTGGCCATAATCCCAGCCATTCCACATCGTACCTGCCGGAATGACCGGTTTGCCGGCAATATCCTTAAAGCCGCCGTCTCTGATTTTAACCAGTAAATCATACAGCTCTTCTTGCGTGTCGATCTCCTCGGCTTTGACATTCAGCGCCTTCAGAATATCTCCCCGGGCAAAAAGGCCGTAGTTCCAGTTATGAATGCTCTCAGGGGTTCCGTCTGGAGTTTCGGTAGGAATGAGATAGGTTTTTCCTTCAAAATCCGGGCTGTTCAGATCGAACTCGTTAAAGTCTTTAGCGATCCCGGTTGTCACAAGTCTTTTTACATTCGGATACTTATCCAGATAAGGTGTTAAGTCCAGAATCTGGCCTTCCATGGCCGCTTTCTTGATAACTTGTCCTTCTCCCCCGGTCGTTGACCAGAATGGAGCATTCACGATATCCGGAACCGTACCGGAAGCGAAGATGGTGTTCAATTTCTCTACTTCGCTGGTCGTAATCGATTCCATCTTTAAAGTGACCCCGGTTTTTTCCCGGATTTTTTGAGCTACGGGATTATTCTCCTGATCTTGCGGGAAAGCACCTCCGCCGCCGTTCCAGGCGCTGAGGTACGTTAAGGTGACAGGCTTAAATTGTTCAGCACCCGTCTCACTCACGTTCCCCGGTTCATTCGAACCCGAGTTAACCGTGCTCGCCTCCTTAGTCCCGCCTGACCCTGCGCATGCTGTCAGCAGGATAGCGATCAGTGTGATGATAAAACCGCTCCTCAACCCGTTCTTGCTCATACTCTACTCCCCTTTCAATGAACATTTTTTATATAAAAGGCTTCACCTTTTATACCAACTACTCCTTAAGCGAACCAACCAATACGCCTTTTACGAAATACTTCTGAAGAAACGGATAGACACAAATGATTGGTGTGGTAATGATGATGACGAACGTCATCCGCAAGGCTTCCGGGGTCACTCCTCGCAGCTCCAGCTGGGATTCGGTCATGTTCTGAATCGCAGAACCGCTGTTCCCCGACGACGAAGTCATCGACTGGAAGGAAGCTTCACTAATCATTTTGTTTAGAAAGGTCGCTGCAGGGTGTAATTTTTCATTTTGGATAAAAAACTGCCCCGTGAACCAGTCATTCCACACCCCGACCCCAACAAACAAGGCAATGGTCGCCAGTACCGGCATCGAGAGCGGCAGGATGATTCTGGCGAATACGGATAATTCGCTGGCACCATCAATCCGGGCCGACTCGGACAAAGCTTCAGGAATTCCGTCAAAGAAGGTTTTCATAATAATCGCGTTAAAGAAGCTGTAAAGGGAAGGCAGCACCAATACCCAAAACGTGTTGAGAATGTGGATTTGCCGGAACAGAATAAAGGTCGGGATCAAGCCCCCGCTGAACAATGTGGTGAAGAAAAAGAAGAAGACAATATACTTTCGGCCGGGCAAGCCTTTCCGTGACAGCGCGTAGGCTAGCAAAGCCGTCAATAATACCGAACCAACCGTTACAATCACGGTTCGGGCGATCGATACATAAAACGAATTTAAGATCAATGGATTGGTAAACGCTTTTGCATAATTCTCTAAAGTAAAGACTCTCGGAAAAAAGTAGATTCCGCCCTTCATCGCGTCGTAGCCGTCATTAAACGAAAGGGCAAGGAAATAGATAAAGGGATACAGCGCCGTGGCGCAAAATATAAACAACACCGAATAGTTAAGCACCATGTAAATTCGGTCCGCCGACGTCAGCCTTTTCGCCCCCATGCGCACAACCTCCTCATGCTTGCCGTTGGCTTATTACCATAGCGATACCTCGCTCACTTTTCGGGAGATATAGTTGACAAGCACAATGAGCCCAAGTGAGATCGCTGATTTGAATAAACCGATGGCAGTAGAATAAGCTAATTGCCCTTGCTGGAGTCCTGTCTTCAGCACATAAGTGTCTAATATCTCCGACACGCTTAAGGTCGCCGGGGTTTGCATCAGCCAAATCTGGTCAAAGCCTGCGTTCAGAATGCCGCTGAGCGAGAAAATGAGCAGGATCGCGATCGTTGGCGTCAAGCTGGGAAGCGTAATTTTAAACAGCTTACTCCACCTTCCGGCCCCATCGATTTCCGCCGCCTCATACAAATGAGGATCAATGTTCGTTAACGCAGCCAAGTAAATGATCGATCCCCAGCCGACCCCTTTCCAGATGTCGGATATGACGACCAACGGATAGAACAATTCCGGCTTACCCATAAAAAAGATCGGTTCCAACCCCATTTGATACCGGATGTCATTAATCAGCCCGACGTTCGGGGACAGAATTTTTTGCAGCAAAGTCACAACAACAACCCACGAAACGAAGTGCGGCAAATAAGAAATCGTTTGGAACACTCTTTTGAGCCTTCCGTGCATCACCGCATTGAGCATCAAAGCCAGAATCAACGGCGCCGGAAATCCGAAAATCAGCTTAAGCGCGCTGATCGACAAGGTATTGCGGAGGACATCATAAAAGCTGGAATCGTTAAGGAACTGTTCGAAATACTTAAAGCCAGCCCATGGGCTCCCTAATATACCCAGATTGTATTTGAAATCTTTGAACGCTATTAAAATGCCGTACATCGGATAATAGGCAAAAATCAAATACCAAATGATCGCCGGAAGCAAAAACAAGTAAATATGCCGGAAATACCAAATTTTACGTAATTTGCTGGATCCCATGCTGTGTTCACCTCCTAAAGCTTCGTTGGATGGATTCTAGTGACTTGTACTCCTAAGCTGCTAACTTTGCGATAGACTCCCCCCTTAGTTGCAAGCGTTTTCTTTCTATGTGTTAATAATATTCGATATAAATGAATATATTCAATATGCTATAAGAAAAATTCCAAGATATTTTTTTGTAAAAGTCACCTCTAAGGTTTAATATGTGTAAATTTCTAGGAATAAATTGGTTTATATATCCATTTTTGTGTAACATTCAATATGACATAATCAATATATGTAATAAGTTTTAAATGTAGAAAAAATTCTAAGCTTGTCAGCTTAGGTCAGAATGTTGATTAAGCCCCGTTTTTTTGGGGCTTTTATTTTTATAACTAGAGTGAAGTATAGAAAAACCAAAACTTGAGTTGAAATTAAAAAGATCGCCTCCTTATTCGGCCCTCTTGGCCAGAATATTGGCGATCTTTTTGATGGTGCGCCCGGCATGGGCGATAACTTGGCGGTGAAAGTCCGCTACAGGCTTGGCAGTAGGAACTGTTAGCCAAGGGCAAGGGCGTCCGCCGCGAGGCGGAATCTGAAGGAAGCCGGAGGCAAACCCTCGGTCTGACGAACATATGAGGCATGGGGGGACGGACGAGCTTGCCATACAAAGTAAAGTCCAATACTGCCCGAATCCCGCCATGTAAATGTGGCAGATAGATGAGGGGAAGGTTATCGCTCTTACCCGGGGAGGTCTCACAGACATGGAGTAGGAAAAAAAAATCCGAATCATGGAGTAAAGCTTGCTGTGAGAAGTCAGCAGACGCCATAGTACGCAAGCTGCGACAGCAGCGAACGGAAGGGCTGAACAATCGTCAGTCTCGAGTACATACTGGAAGGAGAGTCGACGCGATGAAAGCAGAATACCAGAAGGGCTGCCTGCAAAGGGATAGCGTGGAACGCGAAGAGTATGCAGGAGCGCGGAGCGTCGACACTCGGGAAAGCAAAGAAAGAGACGGTGCAAACAACCTGCTTGAGAAGATACTGGAGAGGGACAACCTGAACAGAGCCTATAAGCGGGTTAAGAGCAACCACGGCGCACCGGGAATAGACGGTATGACCGTCGAAGCGGCACTGCCGTGGTTGAAGGAACACAGAGAGGAACTCTTGCAAAGCATCCGGGACGGGAGTTACAAACCAAGTCCGGTGCGTCGCAAGGAAATCCCCAAACCAGATGGAAGCGGAGTGCGAAAACTCGGCATTCCCACCGTGATAGACCGAGTGATTCAACAAGCCATATCCCAGCAACTGCAACCGCTGTTCGAGCCACTTTTCTCGGAAGGTAGCTATGGTTACCGCCCCGGGCGAAGCGCACAGCAAGCGATTAAAAGTGTAAAAACTTATGCGGATCAGGGGTATAGCTACGCCGTCGAAATTGATCTCTCAAAGTACTTCGATACTTTGAACCACGAACTGCTCATGAACTTGCTGCGCAAGCAAATCCAGGACAAACGAGTAACCGATTTGATCAAGAAGTATCTCAAAAGCGGTGTCATGGAAAACGGAGTACGACGCGAGACCGAAGAAGGCTCACCACAAGGCGGCCCGTTATCGCCGCTACTGGCCAATATCTATCTGAATGAGTTTGATCAGGAGATGAAACGCAGAGGCGTGGTGGTCATTCGCTATGCGGATGACATCGTCGTGCTGGCGAAGAGCAAACGAGCAGCAACGCGGCTTCTGGAATCCTGTCGAGCATATTTGGAAAACAAGCTGAAGCTCAAACTGAATGCGCAGAAAAGCAAGGTCGTCAGTGTAGTCGCTCGGAAACATTTCAAATTCCTTGGCTTTGCTTTGGGGAAGAACGGGAACGGTGTGTATATCCGCACTCATCCGCAATCTCTCGCAAAAGCGAAGAAGAAGCTGAAAGAACTAACGAGACGGAGTCAAGGGAGAAAGGTTCGACAGATTATGGAGGACGTAAAGGTCTATATTCGCGGCTGGCTCGGCCACTTTTATGTAGCCGACATGAAACGGATTCTGCAAGGATGGAACGAGTGGCTGAGAAGACGACTCCGCATGTACATCTGGAAGCAATGGAAGAAGCCGAGAACGAAGGTACAGAACCTGCGCAAGCTAGGGATACCGGAATGGCAAGCCTACCAATGGGGGAACACACGACTGGGGTACTGGCGTGTGGCTGGGAGTGCAATCCTGCAACGCTCTATAACAAACGAAAAGCTCGCACAGGCAGGGTATTATGACTTCCCTGCCCAATACGAGCGTCTTCGTAACTTGCACTTAAACGATTGAACCGCCGTATACCGAACGGTACGTACGGTGGTGTGGAAGGTCGGCTATTCAACTAATGGATAGCCTCCTATCCGATTTCTGGCAGGTCGCGGTCATCAATGCTTGCTGCTGAACCTTCTTACGACCCCGGAAACGGCAATAGCGAAGCCCGTGGAGCTCTTTGGCATCCGCGAAGCTTCGCTCAATTGTCTGATAACGCAACCGGTACAAATACTTACCGGACCGACTTCTTCCATTGGCATTCACCCATTCCTTGCTTGGCTGCCAAACATGCCGCGTAATCACCTTTGTTTTATTTTTCGACCTGGTGCATTCCTTCAGCATGGGGCACTCCGCGCAGTGCTTAGGGTCGGATTTGTACTGCCGATATCCTTCTCGATCTGTTGTGCTATATGTTAATTCATGCTTTTGGGGACAGATGTATACGTTCTTGTCTGCATCGTATTTGAAACGCCACTTCGCAATGAGTCCTTTGGTCGGCGTAAACGATCTTTTTCCAATGACAGCGAATAGGTTTTTATCCTGAAGCTTCTTGCAAATGTACGATGTGAAGTACCCTGCATCAAGCACCACGGCTTCAAGTGTTTTTTCGAATCCAAACTTTTTAACGATATGCTCCAGTCGATCGATATAGGGGACAGAGTCATGGACGTTGCCAGGCGTGATATGCACGTCGGTAATGATGTTGTACTTATGATCTACCGTTCGATGATCCAGGTAGAAGAAACCAGTTCTTGATTCTTAGATCTGGAAATTCAACCCGACCTCGTCCACCTTCTTGAAATGCTCCATCATTTGATTGCATTAAGGGAATTCCAAAATGGTCTGCATAAATAGCGGAAACGAACTCACCTTTATTCTTTTCAGGAGGCTGGTTTTTGAAATCAATTTGAAATCCTAGTTGATAGAGAGTTGTCTCTAGAATCTTTCTATCCTCTTCATAAATGTGGACATCGTGCTGGATAACAAATATCTCTCCATGTTTTTTATAAGAATCGAAATTCTCCGCGATAAATGAAAAGTCCGGATTTTTATTCCACGCCATGATTTCTCCTTCAACTACATCTGCAAAAACCAGTTTTTCATATTTCGCAAATAATCGCGAATGAAGGTCCGCTAAACATATATTCACCCAGATGTCGGTATCACATATTGGATATTTCGAAAAGTCAAACTCCATACTTTTCCCTAACTTTTTCGATTAAATCCAGTATAGATTCTGCTTTTGCTGCAGTTATCCGATCAGCGCTTAAATTTTCATGCAGTTTCACATAAAATCGTGGAGATACCGAAAACTCATTACTGGGCAGAATGAGCTCAATGTCACCGTTGACTCTTCGGACCACTTCTTTCATATCATCTAACCGGCTTGCGTGTGTCAGGGCAAACCTTTTGGAAAGAACACTTTGGTGTTCTGGATATATTTGTATCAACCTTGTCAAAAGTGCACTCAAACTAACTCTGAAATAATTTTGCATGCGAACTAGTTGGTCATAACTTGGGTAACTCAAAGATATTCCTTTTTCACGAATATACGAACTAACCAAATGTTCAGGCATAAGAATACAACCGGCAAAACACTCAGCTTTATATTCAATTTCGTCGAGCTGCGTGTCTTCTTCTAAGCTAATCCCCCCACCTTCACCGGTGTATGCATGGTAACATTCATGCCAACCAGAAAAGTATTGACGGCTTAGTGGATGCGAACTATTTATGAAAATACAATCGTAATCGCTTTTTTTCAAATGAAAGCCGGAAAGGTTGTTGTGTGTTGGAAAACGAACAATAAAAAATCCCAACTGCTCGAGCGTTTGGAAGGTGTCCTTAATGGGGATTGTATCATCAAGGAATTCCTTCCTAAACCTAGAGGCAATTGGGATTACTGAATGATACAGCGCTTCCCTTTTTTCGCGGCTTAGTTTTCTCTGTTTAGCCAAAAAACCACCTCGGACTAATGCGAACTTAATTTCTCTTGCATAACCATTTCATCAAAAATTAAATTTGCAAGATAAATTGCTTCGCTAATTTCTTCATTTTCTTCTTTGTCGTTCGCTCGAAAACTAATTGCAGCCATGTCGTCTACATCTTTTGCAAGAAGCTCACTGATAGACATGTCTAAAAAAGCACTAATAATTTTATAAATCTTGACATTAAAAGAACGGGAAGCATTTTCAATACTTTTCCACAACTCAACATCTACATTAAACTGGGTAGCCACATCATCAAGAGATAATTTAGCTTGCTCCCTTTTTTCACGTACTAACTTCGCTAATTCGTAACGAGTATATTTCGGACGTTCAGACGTATTAAACCGAACAAATTCCCAAATATTTGCCATGCTTCTTCCCCCATTCCGATTTTATTATATAAAATCAACGGGTGATATGTAAACGGGACGCGATCACTCAGTTAAAATGTTACTAAAGAGGCATCGGTTCACTCACATCGAAATGTTACCGAAGGGATGTGTTTTGAAACTGAGCATGAAAACACGACGTGAAGTAATCCGTACC
>Ga0310822_101179_pt1 | contig 10751 bp, 8 predicted proteins | sample P4_ome_2_FD_201313 | JGI IMG/M metagenome (GOLD analysis project Ga0310822, IMG submission 201313) | Sorghum-adapted microbial communities from Joint BioEnergy Institute, Emeryville, California, United States - P4_Day56_Rep2 | ecosystem: Engineered > Bioreactor > SSF (Solid state fermentation) >... | reverse complement strand
GAGCGCCGGGGCGCCGGTCAGCTCGGCAAGCTCGTCGGCGTCACGCAGTGACGTGTCGACGGCTTCGCGCAGCGCCGCAAGACCCAACCCGAGAAGCAGTCCGAGCATCGCGGCAAGGCCCAGGTTGAACGTGAGGCGCGGCGAGACCGGACGGTCGGAGGCACTCGGTGAGCCCAGGATGCTCGCTTTGATTGCGGCACCATCGGCGTCCTTCGCGGTCTCCAGTTCCGCAACCAGCCGGACGAACTCCTTGCCCAGCGCGTCGACGAGTCGAAGTGCCTGCGCAGGGTTCGGATCGGTCGCCCTCACCTCGAGGATCACGGTCTTCGGTACGACGGTCGCCTGGATCCGGTTGGTGAGCTCGCCCGGTTCGGTCTCGAGGTCGAGCCGATCGATGACCCTGGACGCAAGCTCTGGGCCATCGATGAGGTTGGCGTACGACTGCACGCGTTGCTCGGCGAACAGACCACCCTGGTAGAGCTCGGCGGCACCCGTCCGGGTCGTCGACACGAAGATGCGGACCTTCGCGGCGTACTGAGGCGTCATCCGCATCGTCAAGGCGGCGGCGACGCCGACCGTCACGACCGTTGTGAGAAGGATCAGCAGCCACCGACGCCGAAGTACCTTGGCATAGTCGCGTATGTCCACGGCGGTGGTTCCCGTCTTTCGCTGGAAGAGGTGTCGGTCATTAACATCCACGCATTCAGCGGCGACTAAACGTCACCTGCAGAGGATCACGACTGGGCCGCAGGAGCGCCTCGGCCGTGAGCCAGAGCAGGCGGACGTCGCCGAGGAACGATCGGGCCTGGACGTACTCGAGATACATCGACACCTTTCGCGGCAGGATCACGTGCACGTAGTAGTGCTCGGGATCTGGCGACAGCGCGAGCTCGGCGGATTCGTGTCGGTATCGAATCGACGCGGGGTCGGTGATCCCGGGCCGTACTGAGAGGATGCGCTCGCGCGCCGCCGGCGGCCAGTACGCGACGTACCGCGGAACCTCCGGTCGCGGCCCCACGAGGCTCATGTCGCCCACCAGGACGTTGTACAACTGTGGCAGCTCGTCCAGCTTGGTCGCGCGGAGCACCCTGCCCAGGCGGGTGATTCGCGCGTCGTCGTCGGCCGTCACCTGTCGCGCATCGGCGGCGTCGCTCACGCGCATGGTGCGGAACTTCCAGATTCGAAAGATCCGGCCCTGGCGCCCGACCCGGTCCTGGCTGAACAGCACGTGTCCCCGGTTGCTCACCAGGCAGGCCATCGCGATGGCGACGAGCAGCGGCGTGAGGAAGACGAGCAGGACCAGCGCCACGGTGACGTCGAACAGTCGCTTCATCGCAGGAGTACCTTGCGTACGGCGTCGACGACCCGCTCGACATCGCGGTCGCGCATCCGCGAGTAGAGCGGCAGGCTCACCACGCGTTCGGCTTCCCGGGTGGCGACCGGGAACATCTCGGGACGAAGCCCGTAGTGATCGCGCCAGTAGGTGTGCAGATGCAGCGGGATGAAGTGGACGCTGCACGCGATGCCCAGCCGCCCAAGCTCCGTGATGAGCTCGTCGCGAGAGATCGGAGCGTCGTCCGCCAGGCGGATCACGAAGAGGTGCCAGGCATGCACGTCTCCTGGTGCCGGCATGGGTGGGAGGGTTACCGGCAGGTCGGACAACGCGTCGACGTAGCGGAGAGCGATCTCCTCGCGGCGGCGGCGCATCTGCTCGGCGCGCGCGAGCTGCACCAAGCCCAGCGCTGCCGCCGGGTCGCTGAGGTTGTACTTGAAGCCCGCGGCCGTGACGTCGTACCGCCACGTGGACGCCGTGCCGAGCCCTCGGTGGAAGGCGTCCCGATCGATGCCGTGCAGGCGCAGCGTGCGGATCCGGTTGGCGAGCGCCCGGTCGCGGGTGACGACCATGCCGCCCTCACCGGTCGTGATGGTCTTCGTGGCATAGAAGCTGAAGACCGTGGCCGCACTCGCTCCCGCGCCGACCGCGGTGCCGTCGCTCGTCGCCGGGAAGGCGTGGGCGGCGTCCTCCACCACCGCCAGCTCGTGCACGCTGGCGAGCTCGTCGAGCTCGGCGTACGAGACCGCGAGCCCGGCGAAGTGGACCGGAAGGATCGCGCGCGTGTGGGGCGTGATCCGGTCGGCCGCTTCCGACACGTTGATGTTCAGGGTGTGCGGGTCGCTGTCGACGAAGACCGGGCGGGCACCCACGTGCACGATCACCTCGGCGGTGGCGGTGAACGTCCACACCGGGACCATGACGTCCATGCCCGGGCCGACGCCGAGCGCCTCGAGCGCAAGGTGCAGCCCGGCGGTCGCCGAGTTGACCGCTACGGCCTCGGTGTGGGGCGAGCATGCCCGGGCGAAGGCCTGCTCGAACTCTCGTACCCGAGGGCCACTGGACAACCAGCCAGATCGCAGGGCCTGGACGACCGCGGCGACCTCGGCGTCACCGATGTCCGGCAACGCGAAAGGGAGGCTTGACACGCCAGGAGTGCTACCCACGAATCACCGAGCTTTATGCCACCCAATCGGTTTGTCGCGGGCGCCAACCGGGGAAGACCTCTCGATGCCGCGGCAATCTGTCACGCGGCCGCTCGAGCACGACGACTGGTGCGATGGGAGTAGTGGTGGCGACGGACGTCATGGCAGGCGCTGCGGTCGCAATCACGGGTGGGACCGGATCGTTCGGCTCGGTGATGGTGGAACGGTTGCTCGGCCAGGACGTACGGGCTGTGCACGTCCTCAGCCGTGACGAGGCGAAGCAGGACGCCCTGCGACGGAGGTACTGCGACCCGCGACTCAAGCTCTTCCTCGGAGACATTCGTGATCCGCGAAGCGTGGCCGAGGCGTTCGCCGGCGTCGATCACGTGTTCCACGCGGCTGCACTGAAGCAGGTTCCGTCCAGTGAGTTCTTCCCTCACCAGGCTGTGCAGACCAACGTGCTCGGCAGCCAGAACGTCCTCGAGGCAGCGGCGGCCGCCGGCGTTCGTTCAGTCGTGTGCTTGAGCAGCGACAAGGCGGTCTACCCCATCAATGCGATGGGAATGACCAAGGCGCTCATGGAGAAGCTGGCGCAGGCGTTCGTCCGCAACCACCCTGAGTCGAAGACCGTGGTCTCCATCACGCGGTACGGGAACGTCATGTACTCCCGTGGGTCGGTGATCCCGCTGTTCGTCGAGCAGCTGAGTCGAGGCATGCCGCTCACGATCACGGAACCCACCATGACCCGGTTCCTCATGTCTCTGCGCGGCGGTGTCGAGCTGGTCGAGTACGCGTTCCTGCATGCCGAGCCCGGCGACGTGTTCGTGCGCAAGGCACCCGCCTGCACCGTGGAGGTGCTGGCACGTGCGCTGTCGAAGCTCCTGGGATACGGCGAGCCGGAGTTCAAGATCATAGAGATGGTCCGTGCGGTCGACCAGCAGCAGTACTTCCGCATTCCGCTCGATACCCGATCGTTGGCATACGACCTGTACTTCGACGAGGGAAAGCAGAGGGCTGCGGCCGTCAGAGCCTATTCCTCCGACGTCGCCGAACTCCTGGACGTCGACCAGACGATGGAGCTGCTACGGGAGGTTCCGGAGATCAGCGAGCTGGTGGGATCCGCATCGTCATGAGGATCGTCGTCACGGGTAGCACGGGGTTCCTGGGGTGGCATCTGCGTGCGCGGCTACGTGCCCACGGCAGGCATGAGGTCGTCGGGCTGGGACGGCATGACCTCGACCAGCTTCCGCAGCATGTCAGCGAGGCGGACGCACTGGTCCATCTGGCGGGGATCAACCGCGGCCCAGACGAGCTGGTGGAAAAGGGCAACGTCGCACTGGCTCGCACGGTCGCCGATGCCGTATGCCGAAGCCGACGGCCGATCCGCCTCGTCTACGCCAACTCGATCCAAGCCGGGAACTCCACACCGTACGGCGCGGGCAAGGCCGAGGCGCGGGACCTGCTTGCTGCGGCCGCGCGGGAGACCGGGTCGACGTTGGTGGACATCCGCCTGCCGAACCTTTTCGGCGAGCACGGCAGGCCGCACTACAACTCCTTCGTCGCGACGTTCGTCCATGCGCTGACCGTGGGGGACACACCCACGATCATCGACCGGGAGGTGCGGCTGCTGCACGTCCAGCGAGCCGCCCAGGAGCTGATCGATGCCGTGGCGTTCGCTACCGACGCGACGGTCAACCCGCAGACCCACGTCACGACGGTGCAGCAGGTCTGGGACCAGCTTCGTGAGATGCACCGGATCTATCGCACCGGGGACATTCCGCCCCTGCGCAGCAGGTTCGACCTCGAGCTCTTCAACACACTCCGGGCAGCGATGTTCTCCCACAGTCAGCCTATCCGGTTGACCACGCATCACGACCACCGTGGCGCACTGACCGAATGCGTGCGCGCACACGGCGGCCAGGGCCAAAGCTTCGTGTCGACGTCGATCCCAAAGGTCACTCGAGGCGACCATTTCCATCTGAGCAAGGTGGAAAGGTTCGTGGTCGTCAAAGGACGAGCACGCATCGCACTGCGCCGGCTCTTCACCGGCCGCGTCGTGACGTTCGACGTGACGGGGGACGAGCCGGTGGCCGTGGACATGCCGACGCTGTGGGCGCACAACATCACGAACGTCGGCGACAACGAGTTGGTGACGCTCTTCTGGACGGACCAGCTCTTCGATCCCAAGAACCCGGACACATTCCCTGAGCAGGTGACGCCGTGAAGGTCATGACTGTCGTCGGTACCAGACCCGAGATCATCCGGCTCTCTCGTGTGATCGCGAGGCTCGATGCGGAGTTCGAGCACCGGCTGGTGCACACGGGCCAGAACTGGGACCCGCAGCTATCCGAGGTCTTCTTCAAAGAGCTCGACCTACGCCCGCCTGACTACTGGCTCGACGTACCGGTCCACGCTCTCGGCGCGATGCTGGGCGGGGTGCTCGAAGGAATCGAGCCGATCCTCTTGGACGAGCGGCCCGATGCGATGCTGGTGCTGGGCGACACCAACAGCTGTCTCGCTGCCGTGATGGCCAAGCGCATGGGCATTCCGGTCTTCCACATGGAGGCCGGCAACCGCTCGTTCGACGAGAACGTCCCGGAGGAGATCAATCGCCGGATCATCGATCACACGGCCGACTTCAACCTCTGCTACACCGAGCATGCGCGGCGCAACCTCCTGGCGGAGGGCTTACCGGCGCGTCGCGTGTTCGTCACCGGCTCTCCCATGGCCGAGGTGCTCGAAGCCTATGCGGAGCAGATCGACCAATCTGACGTCCTGGAGCGGTTGGATCTCGAGCCGGGCTCCTACCTGCTGGTGTCGATGCATCGCGAGGAGAACATCGACGATGCCGACCACCTCGAAGAGCTGCTCACCGGAATCGGTGAGCTCGCATGGTGCTGGTCCTGCCGAATCGTCATGACCACGCATCCCCGGTTGCGCAAGCGTCTTGCGGCGCGAGAGTCCGAGCTCACGCAGGCGTTCGAGCTCTACGAGCCGTTCGGCTACTTCGCCTACAACAAGCTGCAGCGCCACGCGCGATGCGTACTCTCCGACAGCGGCACGATCAGCGAGGAGGCGGCCATCTCCGGCTTTCCTGCCGTGACGATCCGGGACTCGATGGAGCGACCGGAGGCGCTGGAGGCCGGGAACGTCGTGCTCACCGGGGTCGACGCGGCAAGCATCGTCGCCTCGGCCGAGCTGGTCGAACGCCAGTGGCGCTCGGGTGCCCGACCGACACCACCGCAGGAGTACCGCGTCACGGACTGCTCGCTTCGGGTCAGCCGGCTGATCCGAGGTCTCACCACGGTCCATCCCACCTGGCTCGGGCTGAGGGCGAGGATGCGGCCCGAGCGGGGCTGACGATGCGGGTCGTCCTCATCCACCGCTACTTCTGGCCGGACACACCGACATACGCCCACATCCTCAAAGCCATCTCGCTCGCGCTCGGAAAGGCTGGCCACGAGGTGACCGTGCTGACCTGCCAGCCGTCGTACTCGCCCACGGCGAGTCGCGCGCCGACGCGCGAGCGGTTGTCCGATCGGGTGGAGGTCCGGCGCTGGCCGGTACTGCCGGACCGGCGCTTTCGCGTTCTCAAACTCGTCAATCTCGTGTGGTTCTGCGCGCGGCTGCTCCTCGAAGGCGCCCGGCTCGGGAAGGTCGATGTCGTGATGGCGGCGTCGACTCCGCCGATCGGGGTGGCCCGGGTCGCCTCCTGGCTCGCCCGCTGGTGCGGCGCTCGATTCGTCTACCACCAGCAGGACATCTATCCGGACGTGCTCGTCGCGTCCGGCATGCTTCGGCCCGGTGGGTTTGCCGCCCTGCTGCGACGACTCGATACGCGTACGGAAAAGCGCGCGGAGCGAGTCGTGGTGCTCTCGCGCGACATGGCGGAGACGGTGCAGGCCCGCGGCATCGAGCCGAGCCGGATCGTCGTGCTCAACAACTTCGATCCCTGGCCGCACACGACCGACGACGTGCCACCCGTCCCACCGACACCGCTGCATGTCGTATTCGCCGGCAACCTCGGGTGGTTCCAGGGCCTGGAGAACTTGCTCCAGGCGATCACGCAGCTGCGAGACGATCACCGGATCGCGTTCCACTTCTTCGGCGACGGACCGTTGCGCGTGCGGATCGAGGGCGCGACCCAGTCGCACGGGCTCGCGAACGTCACACTGCACGGGCACTGTCCGCCGGAGCAGGTGGCGACGTTCCTGCGGACGAAGGCCCATCTCGGAGTCGTCTCGCTCATGCCCGGCGTGATTCGTACCGCCTATCCGAGCAAGACGCTCTCCTATCTGCGGCAGGGCTGCCCCGTGCTCGCCTTGGTCGAGAAGGACAGCGAGCTCGCCGAGACGATCCTCGCAGCCGGCGCCGGCATGCAGGTCGACCCGACCGATGCCAATCATTGTGCCGCGACCCTCGAGATACTCGCCAGCCGACCAGAGGAGCTCACGTCCGCGCGCGCTCGCGCAGGCGATCTCTATCGGGAGCGGTTCGCGGCGGAGTGCCAGCTCGGCCGGTGGGTGCAGCTTTTCGAGCAGCTCGGAACGGCTTGAGGCTGGCTGACCAGTGAGGACACGCGTGGAGCCGGGCTGGCGGTCCGGGACGGGTACTGTTCCCGACGGGACCACCTGTCGTGACCGCAAGACGCAGTCAGGTCTTCCGTTGGCAGCGTTGGCGCTCGCCGTCGTCTCCGCGACGAGCGTCTTCGACTCCGGGCTCTCGCTCGTGACCGGCGCAGTCGTGGGGTCGGTAATCCTGGCCACGCGCCTTGCGACGATGACCGTGGGAGCGTTGGAGATCTTCGCGATCGCACTCACGGTGCTCTACGCCATGTCGTTGCTGTGGGCGATCGACTTCGAGCGGTCGCGCCACATCGTGGCGTACCAGGTGGGACTGCTGCTCATGTTCCTCGCCGTCCGAGCCGTGGCCACGAGCCGTCGTGAGATCGTGCTCATAGCGTGCGGATACGTTCTCGGCTGCGTCTGCGCTGTCATCCTGCTGATCCGACAGAACCCAGGTGTTGCGACTGGGTTGGAGCGGTCGCGGCTCCGTTACGGAATCGACGGGCTCAACGTCAACTACCTGGGGTACGCCCTTGCAACCGGGCTCGTGGCGGCTGTCGTCGCAGTCTGTCTTGCCAGACGCCGGACCCGGATGGCGATGGCCGTGCTCATCCCGGCAGCCGGCATGGTGTTCGGCATCGTGCAGACGGGGAGCCGTGGCGCGCTCGCAGCCGCGTTGTTGGTGGTCATCTGGTCCGTCGTGCACCGACATGTCGGCCGATTCGGCGTGGAGGTCATGGCAGCCGCCGTCGGTGTCCTGAGCCTGATGCTCGCAAGCGGCCTGCTCGACGATTGGCTACGGGTCGTCGACTCCCTCTCGTGGCGGTCCACCGGTGACTTGGCCAACAGACTGTATGTCTGGCCGCTTGCTCGCACAGTCTTCGCTGATCATTGGGTGACCGGGATCGGTGCCGGTGGCCTGCGGTCGATGGACCTGGGAATCGGGGCGCACAACGCCATTCTGGAGCTGGGATGCGGGCTCGGAGTCCTTGGCGTCGTCCTCTTCGTTGGCTGGCTCGTGTCCGGTCTGCTCGGCTCGACACGGAACGCGGCGTACAGGACCTTGCTCGTCGGTGGCGCCTTGGCGTGCTGGGCGCCGATGCTCATGTCCGGCCACTGGGAGCTGGCGCCGCCGTTGTGGATCCTTCTGGGACTGCTCTCTCGGCTTCACGTCGTGCCGAATCGCTCAGCGGACGGCAAAACGCCAGCGATGGTACGGCGGTACCCGTGCAGCGCTGACGGGAGAACAGTCGCGGAGTAGAGCACCGTCGCGACGTACGGGATGGCGATGTAGCCCAGGTGGACTGCGGCCAGCCACTTGAGCGGGATGGAGAGGATGAGGTAGAGCGACCAGCCGACCAGCTGCGGTACGAGGACGCCACCGGCGTTCTGGACCATGAACCGCGGCGAGATCGACGCGAGGAGGAGCCACCACGCGGCGAGACCTGCCAAGAGCCACTGGCTGATGGACAGAGGTTGGTTCAACCACTCGAGGATCACATTGCACCCCACCAGCAGGGCGGCGGAGCACATCACGACGAGCCCGACCGAGAGCAAGGTCATTCGACGAGTGGCTCGTCGGATCCAGCTCACGTTCCCCTGGACGAGGGCGTCGCCACTCGCCGGCCAGGCTGGAACATTGGTCAAGGCGATCAGGCTGCCCACGTGGGCGAACAGCTTCACGGCGACGGCATAGACGGCAACCGTCCGCAGGTCGCTTGCGTGGGAGACGATCAGCGTGTCGGCATTCGTGGCCACTGTCATCACGATCGTCAGGGCGAGGAAGAGCCCGCCGAGGTGCAGCAGCTCGCGGATGGCTCGTCGGCCTACGGTGCCGCGCCATGGGGCGAGCTCGGGCATCCGCCAGACGTACATCCACACGCTGTTCGCGAGGTTCCCCAGCACCGGACCGGCGACCGCCGTTGCGATCATGACAACCGGCGGAAGGCCGGCGTGGATCACGACGAGCACCAGGGGGAGCGAGGAGACGGTGCCGGCCATGAGCCACATGTTCGACTGCGCTACCTGCTGGTACGCGTACTGGACTCTTCTCACGAGCGACAGCGGAATGTTGGCGAAGAACACCGTGAGGCAGACGAGGGCGACGGCAGTCGCATCGGAGGCTGCCACTGACCCGTCCGCACTGAGCAGCGACGACCAGGGAACGTTTCTCCCCAACGTCAGCAGAAGTGTGCAGCAGCAGACTGCCACGGTGGTGAGAACGATGTAGGCGCTCCCGATGTAGCGCCGTGCGTTCTGCAGATCGCCCGTGGAGTAGCAGTGGGCGAGCTTGGTCATGAGGCCGTGACCGAGACCGAGATCGGCGAAACCAGCCATCCCGGTGACCGCCGTGACGGCCATCCAGAGCCCGTAAAGGTTCTCTCCCAGGTACGTCAGGGAGATCGGAATGAGGGCAAGCGGGACCACGGTGCCGATGCCGCTCGAGACGACGGTCATGGTGACGCCAGCGACGAGACGTTTGCTGCGAGGCGACAGCGAGCGTGAGCCAGACTCCGTGCTCGCGTGCTCGCGAGGGAACTGATTCGGCTGGGTCGACACGCTCAGCCGTGACCTGATCAGGTGAATTCGACCCTCCGACTCGCTGAGCTCGGCTCCGTCGTTCCTGCGTGTGGGCAGCCGTCGGCAGACACATTCCCCATGTCGCCGCGACATATGCCAACGACGTGAGGTTGTGGAGGTTTTGGGCTACATGCGCTGGAGATAGTGAGGGACAAGATGGAGGCCGCCGGCACAGAACACGATGGTGATCGTCCTTGACTGACGTAGAGGAGATGCGTGCGCCGTCGGGGCTGCGTGGCAAGGTCGACGACCTGCGCGTCGTGCTGCTGGGGTTCACGGTCACCGACCGCCACATGCGTGCCCTGGGAACCGCTGTGGCCGTGCGGAGTGCACAGACCCGCAACTTTGCATGGAGCCTGGTGGCGGCGTTGCAAAGCGCCGGCTGCGAGGTGGCTCTGCTGTCCGCGTTACCGGTCCACACGTTCCCTGCCCACCGGGTGCTCTTCGCGCGCGGTGGACGGTTTCGAACCGGTGGGGTGGAGGGTCGCCTGCTGGCCTTCGTGAACCTGCACGTCGTGAAGCACCTGAGCCGGCTTCTCAGCTGCTTGTGGTCCGGCCTGCCCTTCGTGCGTGCTCACCGTGCGGACCTCGTGATCGTCCACGGAGTCCATTCGGCGTTCCTGTTGTTCGGACGCGTCGTTCGACGGTGGCTCGGGCTGCCGCTGGTCGTCATCCTCACCGACCCACCCGGTGTCGTCCTTCCGACAGATGGTCATGTCATTCGCGCATTGCGGCGCCTGGACAGCTGGCTCGTCGCGCGGGCGCTTCGGCGCTGTGACGGTGTGATCTGCTTGACCGAAGAGCTCGGGCGACGGTTCGCGCCGAGCCGGCAACGCCTGGTGCTCGAAGGGATCCTCCATCCCCGTCTGCAGGATTGGCGACCGGTGCCGGTCGACCAGACGGACGAGCGGGTTTTCACCGTCGCCTATGCCGGAGCCCTGAAGGAGGAGTACGGCGTGGGGCGTCTCGTGGACGCAGTGATCGGACTTTCCGACGAGTTCGCCCTCGACATCTACGGAACGGGTCCTTTGGAGGCGTGGGTGAGACGGCGCGCCGACGAGTGTCCGCGCATCCGGTACCACGGCGGCGTCGCACATCAGGAACTGCCCAAGCTGTTGCAACGCGCCG
>Ga0310822_101175_pt1 | contig 10765 bp, 7 predicted proteins | sample P4_ome_2_FD_201313 | JGI IMG/M metagenome (GOLD analysis project Ga0310822, IMG submission 201313) | Sorghum-adapted microbial communities from Joint BioEnergy Institute, Emeryville, California, United States - P4_Day56_Rep2 | ecosystem: Engineered > Bioreactor > SSF (Solid state fermentation) >... | reverse complement strand
AACTGGATGAGACGAGCGAGATCAATCCAGCCCATGGCAAGAACGAATAGAACGATGAAAAAACAAATCGATAAAAAGAGCAGTCCGCCGACCGGCGTCCCGTATTTGGAATGGAGACGGCCAAACCAGCGCGGGGCCGTGCCTTCCTGAGCCAAAGCATAGGCAATTCGGGAAGCGGCGCTGATATACGCATTGGCCGCAGCGACGCAGATAAACAGGGCCGTCACACTGACAATCCACCCTCCGATCGGGCCAAACGAAAGCTGAACCATCACGCTCAGAGATGCTTCCGACCGGCCTTCGCCATAGCTGTGGGTAGCAACGGTCATAAGGGCAACGGCGAAGTAAAGCAAAGCGACGATGCATGCACTCCACAGGACGCCGCGGACCGCGTTTTTCTCCGGATCGACAAACTCCTCGGAGAGGTGTGTCACCGCTTCCCAACCGATAAAGCACCAGAACAACAGGCCAGCCACTTGCACGACACTCAGCCAGCCATTCGGGGCAAATGGAGTAAAGTGACTGGCAGAAGCATGGGGCAGCGCGGCCAATACCGCGATCACCAAAATAGCCACGATCAATGAAACGACAACCGTCTGGACGCGGCTTGCGACTTTCAGGCCAAATACGTTCATGAGGACGACAGAACCAAGAATCAGTCCTGCAGCGAGATACACTTGAAGCTGGCTCCACTGCAAAAGGACAGCGACATAGTGGGACGCTGTGACAGCGACGATCGGGGCGCCAATCGGAACCGACAACAGAAAAAACCAGCCGACCATGTTTCCATAGCGGTCTCCGAAAGCCATCCTGACGTAAGTGGAGACGCCACCTGAGCTAGGGTGTCGGGCGGACAACAGCCCCATGGTGATGGCCATCGGCAGTACGAGGATGGCCATGAACAGCCAGGCGAGGACAGAGGCGGGGCCGGCCATTTCTGCCGCCATCCCGGGGATGAGCAGCACTCCCGAACCGATCACGGCACCGATATACAGGGCGACGATATGGGGAAGCGACAGCGTTTTCGCCAGTCCTGACGTGTGAGAAGTCGAGTTTTTCATGTAAATTCCTCTCCCGAAAGCTATTTATTTGTTGGTATTTGAAGTGTAGCATAGACGTTATCATCGGAGTTATCTATAATATTCGATGATGAGAATCGAAAAAAACGATTTAATAATAAAGGGGAGAGCCCGATGGATACCCGTTATTTGCAGACCTTTCGCGAAGTGGCGAAATGGCACAGCTTTACCCGAGCGGCTGAAGTGCTTGGTTATGCCCAATCCAGTGTTACGACTCAGATACAGAATCTGGAACAGGAGTTTGGCGTCACCCTGTTCGAGCGGTGGGGACGAAAAATCAGGCTGACACATGCCGGAGAAGTGCTGCTGGAATACAGCGGGCAGCTGCTCGGACTGCTTGATGAGGCGAAGGCCCAACTGAGTGAAGAGGCTCAGCTAGCCGGCACGTTGACCATCGGGACAGTGGAATCTCTCGCCGCTTTTTACTTGCCCCCCTATTTGCAGCAGTTTCGCCGCGAGCAGCCGCAGATTCGGGTGCTGCTCAATCCGGGGATCTGCTACGAGCTCCGTCAGGGTGTCAAGGAGGGCACTTACGACTTTGCGGTTGTACTCGATTGGCTGCAATCCCACCCCGACTTGGAAAGCGTAAATCTCGGAGAAGAAGAACTGGTCGTCATTGCATCTCCCGAACATCCGCTGACTTCGCGAAAACGGGTTGAAGCGAGTGACTTCAATGGCGAACAGTGGATTTTTCCCGAGGCGGGCTGCAGCTATCGGTCGATGATCGAGTCAGTCCTGCGCGACAGTGGAGCGAGCTTGGAACCCTCGCTCGAGTTTGGCAGTCTGGAAGCGATCAAGCAATGTGTGGCATACGGGCTGGGAATCGCACTTGTCCCGATGATCGCTGTGGCCGAAGAGGTGAAAAAGGGGACGATCTCGGTCTTGCCCTTTACGCATCCAGACATTCGCGTTTACCGCCAGCTCGTATACCATAAAAAGAAGTGGATGCCGCGAGCGATGCGCCACTTTTTCAATCTGTTGACCGAAGGGATGCCTGCCCGTGAGATCTAAATGGCAAAAACAAAGCGGAATAGTTGCTTTTTTGGTTATAGGGTTATGGAACGGATAGGAAAAACAAAAATCATGTGGTAAGATAAATCATAGTTTGTTTGTAGAAGAAGGAGGTTCAATCCGCTCATGAACATGGTTTCTGAAAGCATCGTAAAAGATATGGCGCTTGCGCCGAATGGCCACCTGAAAATCGACTGGGTAAAAGAACATATGCCCGTCCTCAACCGGATCCGCGAGCGCTTTGAAAAGGAAAAGCCGTTTGCAGGCCTGAAAGTAGCGATTTCGTTGCACCTGGAAGCAAAAACCGCCTACCTGGCGAAAGTGGTGCAAGCCGGCGGTGCCGAGGTAACCATCACCGGTTCCAATCCGCTTTCTACACAGGATGATGTTTGCGCAGCGCTTGTGGAAGACGGCATTCGCGTCTTTGCGAAATACAATCCTTCCCCGGAAGAGTACAAAAGCCATCTGATCAAAACGCTGGAAACGCGTCCGGACCTGATCATTGACGACGGTGGCGATCTGGTGACGATCCTGCACAGCGAGCGTCGCGATCTTCTTTCCCAAGTGCGCGGCGGTGCCGAGGAAACCACGACAGGAATCCTTCGCTTGAAAGCGCTCGACAAGGAAGGCAAGCTGGAATTCCCGATGGTTGCGGTAAACGACGCATTCTGCAAATACTTGTTTGACAACCGCTACGGTACAGGCCAATCCGTATGGGATGGCATTAACCGGACCACCAACCTGGTCGTCGCTGGAAAAACGGTAGTTGTCGTCGGCTACGGCTGGTGCGGCAAAGGCGTTGCGATGCGTGCGAAAGGTCTTGGAGCGAAAGTGATCGTCACCGAGATCGACTCTATCAAAGCGGTAGAGGCGTACATGGACGGATTCGAAGTCATGCCGATGAGCGAAGCGGCCAAGCACGGCGATTATTTCGTCACAGTGACCGGAAACCGCGATGTCATCCGCAAAGAGCATTTTGAAGTCATGAAAGATGGCGCGATCCTCTCCAACGCCGGCCACTTCGATGTCGAAGTGAACAAGGTTGAGTTGGAAGCGATGTCGAAATCCAAGCGCACCGTTCGCAAAGACATCGAGGAATTTGTCTTGGCAGATGGTCGAAAAGTGTATCTCCTGGCCGAAGGACGTCTGGTCAACCTGGCTGCCGGTGACGGCCATCCGGCGGAAATCATGGATATGACCTTTGCCCTGCAAGCCGTCTCTCTCGAATACGTAAACAAAAACTACGAGTCTATCGGCAAACACGTGCTGAACGTGCCTTACGAGCTGGACGAAATGGTTGCCCGCTACAAGCTGGAGGCACTCGGCATCACAATCGACAAGCTGACAGACGAGCAAAAAGCATACTTGGACAGCTGGGTCGAATAATTTCGCGAAACGCGTCTTTTCCCGGTAAAAAAATCAACGAAAAATCCTGCTTACAAAAGCAGGATTTTTTATTTATAATAGCAAGTAGGTGACCGAGTGGGGAAAAGTGGGGGAAAGTGGAGGTCAGCGGAAGGAAAGTGGGGGGCAGGCCGTGTTCATGGGTGAATACCAACATAGCATCGATGAAAAAGGCCGGTTGACGATCCCTGCCAAATTCCGTGAAGGCCTCGGGGCTTCCTTCGTCATTACCCGCGGGCTCGACCAATGTCTGTTTGTCTATCCGCCAGAAGAGTGGAAAGCATTGGAGGAGCGGCTGAAGACGCTGCCGTTCACCAAAGCGGATGCTCGCGCCTTTGCGCGGTTCTTCTTTTCCGGAGCGGCGGAATGCGAGTGGGACAAGCAGGGAAGGGTAAATATACCACCTACTTTGCGCGACTACGCGGCGCTTCAAAAAGAGTGCGTCGTCATCGGTGTATCCAATCGGGTAGAGATCTGGAGCAAGGATCGTTGGGAAAATTACTTTGCGGAGTCGGAAGGATCTTTCGCCGAGATTGCGGAGAAGCTGGTGGATTTTGATTTATAGGAATCGGAGAAAATGCGGTGCGTCGGAACCATTCAGGTGCACCCGTTGAATTAGGAGTGACGGCTTTGTCCTTTCATCATGTAACTGTATTGCGAGAAGAAGCCGTTGACGGACTGAACATCCGGCCGGATGGCATCTATGTGGATTGTACGCTCGGGGGCGCCGGGCACAGCAGTCTGATCGCTTCGCGGCTTGCGCCAGGCGGACGACTGATTGCGGTTGACCAGGATGACTGGGCACTGGATAACGCGAAGGAACGTCTTGCTCCCTACATAGATCGGGTAACGCTGGTGAAAAGCAACTTTCGCCATCTGAAAGAAATTGTGGCTGAGCTGGGCCTCGATGGTGTAGACGGCGTACTGTTTGATCTGGGCGTTTCGTCTCCGCAGCTGGATGAAGGAGAGCGCGGATTCAGCTACAATGCCGATGCACCGCTTGACATGCGGATGGACCAGCAGGGAGAGCTTACCGCCTACGACATCGTCAACGAGTGGGACGAGCAGGAGCTGGCCCGAATCATTTGGGAATACGGCGAAGAAAAATTTTCCCGGCGAATTGCCCGGCAAATCGTTCAAAGGCGGCAGCAGGCTCCTGTAGAGACGACAGGGGAGCTGGTGGAAATTATTAAAGAAGCCATTCCGGCCGCAGCGCGCCGTACCGGTCCCCACCCGGCCAAGCGGACGTTCCAGGCGATCCGGATCGCTGTCAATGACGAGCTGGATGCCTTCCGGGATGCGATCGTGGATGCGATCGGCATTCTGCGTCCCGAAGGTAGAGTGAGTGTGATTACGTTCCATTCCCTCGAAGACCGGATCTGCAAGCAGGTTTATCAGGATTTTTCCAAAGGGTGCATTTGTCCCCCTTCCTTTCCTGTATGTGCCTGCGGAAACAAGGCCACGGTCAAGATCGTGACCAGAAAGCCGATCCTGCCGTCAGAAGAAGAGCTGGAGGCTAATCCTCGGGCGCGTTCAGCCAAGCTGAGGGTCGCTGAAAAGTTATAGAAAAAGAATGCGGCAAAAAAATTTGAGACGCTCGCAGCCAGAGCAAAAGGAGTGAGACCGAGATGAGCTACTACTACCGGAGTAATCTCGCGGTAGAACTGGAGGATTCGCCAGGTTCCGTCACCAAGAAGAAAACGAAGCGGACTGTACGCATCAAACCGTCTATACCAACCAAGGAGAAGCTGATGTATCTGTTTTTTATCACCCTGGTTGTCATAGGTGTGGGGATGGTTGGTGTTCGTTATTCGCAAATCTCGCAGTACAACTATGAAATACAGCGCCTGAAGAAAGAGATCAGAATAAATAAGGAAAAGAACACCAGTCTTCAGCTGCAGATCGAGCAGCTCAGCAACCGCGATCGGATCATCATGGAAGCGGAGAGAATGGGAATGGTGTACAATCCGGAAGCGGCTCATCTGGTAGGTCAATCCAAAGAAGCTGCAAAAAAGGACGGGAAAGGAAGCAAAGCTGCGAGTCAAAAGAAACAGCCATAACCCAAGCACGGGACAGCAATGAGCTCTGTAGAAAATGTTACTTGCGCAAGTGAGTAACATTTTTTCATAATGTCTTCTGAATAAAAAGACTGTTCGAATGCAGATCCGCCGGCTTCGTCGAACATGATTCGACGGAAGCTTTTCTTTTGACAGTCGGTTTTTTGATATGCAATGGAATATCCTTGGTTTGGAGTGAAACAAAATGGAACTGAAACGGCGTGTGAATTTGCGCATTATCCTCCTGGCCCTGTGTGTAATCGTACTGTTTTCCTCGCTCACGGTACGTCTTTGGTGGATTCAGACGGTGGAAGCGACAGGCATTATGGAAATCGCGCAAAAGCAGTGGGATCTGGAGAAAACGCTGAAGCCAAAGCGTGGAGCCATTTTGGACAGGAATGGGGAAATTTTGGCCTATGAGGGAAAGGCGTATGATGTGAGCGCAAGGCTCAAGCCTCGCGATGACAGGGATCAGGATGTCGTGAAAGATCCTTATTATACTGCACAGGCGCTTGCGCCCATCCTGAATGCCCCTGTAAATGAGCTGTTGCGAATCCTGACCAAGCCAAATCAAGTTGTTGAGCTGGGAAGATACGGAAAAAAGATCAGCGAAAATCAAAAAGTCGGCATTGAAAACCTGCAGTACCCCCAGCTCCCAAGCGGAGAAAAAGTGAAGACCAACCAACTCCCGGGGATTATTATTACCGAAACGACACGTAGGTACTACCCGAACAATAGCTTTGCAGCGCATGTCCTCGGCTATTTGGACTTCTTTGAAGAGAAGGCCAAAATGGGGATCGAGCTCCAGTTCGACAAAGAGCTCCGGGGCGAAAAGGGAGAGATGCATGTAGTCACGGACAAGGTAGGCTACCAATTGCCGGATGGCGAACGGGAGTACAAGCCGGCCAAGGACGGCATGAACATCTACCTGACGATCGATAAGACGATCCAGGATTACGTGGAGCAAGCGCTCGACAAGGCCGAGCAGGAGTACAAGCCAAAAGGGGCGACTGTCGTGGTGGCGGACCCGCAGACCGGCGAGATTTTGGCGATGGGCAACCGGCCGCAGTTCAATCCGAATACGTACTTTACCGGGATTACCAACTTTACGAATCACGCCGTAACCACCATGTTTGAGCCGGGCTCTACATTCAAGATTATTACACTGGCGGCAGCGATCGAAGAAGGCAAATTCGATCCGAACGCATACTATCAATCCGGGACGTACAAGAAATTCAAGCCGCCCATCCGCGACCACAACCAGGGGGCGGGCTGGGGCACCATCTCCTTCCTTGAAGGGGTGCAAAGATCGAGTAACGTCGTGTTTGTCATCATGGGATACGACTACCTTGGACCTGAGCTTTTGAAAAAGTACTTTGAGAATTTCGGGATCGGCAAGCCGACAGGCATCGAGCTGCCGTACGAGAAGAAAGGGATTTTGAACAACCTGCTGAAACCGGCTTCCCAGCGCGACATTGCCGTTACCACTTTTGGGCAAGGGGTGGCCGTCACCGCGATCCAGCAGGTGGCAGCGGTAGGAGCCATCGCCAACGGCGGCGAGCTGCTCAAGCCGCACATCGTAAAAGAAATGCGCGATCCGGTGACGGGAGCAGTCGTAAAACGCAGCCAGCGGGAAGTGGTCCACCGTGTCGTAAGCGAGGCGACCGCCAAAAAGACTCGTGATGTTTTGGAAACGGTCATTACCGGAGAGCATGGTACAGGGAAATCGTACTTTATAGACGGTTACCATGTTGCAGGTAAAACGGGAACGGCCCAAAAGTACGACGACAAGGGAAGAATTATGGAGGGGCAGCACTATATCGTGTCCTTTATCGGCTTTGCTCCCAAAGACAATCCCCGTTTGCTTGTCTACGTCGTCGTGGATGACCCGACCACAAACGAGCATTACAGTTCATGGGGAAAAAATTTCGTAGCGCCGATCTTCAAATCCGTCATGGAGCGCAGCCTCCAGTACCTGCAGCAAAAGCCGGATGCGGTAGGAGCCGAGAAAAATGCCCAAACGGTGACGGAGCAGGCCATTGCAAAGGCAGAGCAAGTTCGCGAGGTCAGCATGCCCAAGCTGGTCGGGATGTCTACAACAGCCGCCAAGCTCAGGGCAGAGCAGGACAACATCACGGTCAACATCATGGGAACCGGGACGAAGATTGTCAATCAATACCCGGCTCCTTATGAAAAAGTGGTGCCCGGATCGACGGTCACGCTTGTAACAGACCGAATCGAAGGTTCAAAAATGCCTGATTTCAAAGGGAAATCGCTGCGCGAAGTCATGGAGTTCGCATCGCTGATGCAGCTCAAGATCACCTCGTACGGCGCCGGCTTCGTCACGCAGCAAAATATTCCGCCAGGTACAGCGTTAAAAGGAGGAGAGCAGCTTCAGATTACTCTCCAGCCGTCATCCGGTCCGCTTTCTCCGGCACTGCAGCCTGGTCAAGGCGTGGTGCCAGGAACGGCAACAGATCCGGGCGGAGCCCAACCGGACGCAAATTCGCCTGATGGCCAGTCCGGTGCAGCGAACGCTGCTGGAGGGCAGCCTCCACCAGGCTCTTCGCAAACAACAGTGCCTGGTAACGGTACACCTCAAGGCGATAGCGGGAATACGACCGTACCTGGAGTTCCCCAGACAGGTACGACAAGGAGTGGCAATCCCGCTTCGACGACAGGGACATCTGGGACACCGGGAACGTATCCACCGGTTTATCCGCCAGGTGCCGTGCAATCGGGCACAGGTATCGCCCCGGGAACACAAGCTGTTCCGACTGGAGGCTATTCCGGCTATCAGGGCTATCAAGGCCATCCGGGGCAACCTGCCGGTGCGGGACAAATGCCGGTCGGAACAGGCCAAAGCTTGCCGCAGGGACAAGCAACCTGGCAGTATCCCTACCCAAACAATACTGTGCCGGGCACACAGCAGATTCCCGCAGGGCCGCCTGCTGCTCCGGCCGGATCGACAACCGCACAGCCATAGGTTCTAACCTGTCCCCCCTCCGAATAGGGTAGGAATGAGACAACCTGTGTCATAAGGGGGGACTCGCTGTGCGGGTATCCAATGTAACCGTGAGACGCCGCATTTTTGTCGCATTGGTTATCGGAATCGTGTTGTATACGGCTCTGATTACGAGGCTAGGCTACGTACAACTGGTCAAGGGGCCGGAGCTCCAGGAAAAGGCGTTGAAGCTGTGGAACCGCGACATCAAATACGAGCCGAAGCGAGGGCGCATTCTTGACCGCAATGGCAAGGAGCTGGTGACAAACATCAGCGTTCCTTCCGTGGTCGCGATTCCGGTTCAGATCAAAGACCCGCATGGGACGGCGAAGCAGCTGGCAGTATTGTTGGGCCAGCCGGAAGACGTCGTTTACAAGGGGATTATGAAGAAAGAGAGGATCAATCGCGTTCCAGGCGGCAGGAAAATTTCTGAAGAAAAAGCGCGGCAAATCCAGGAGTTGAACCTTCCGGGCATTGTCGTCGTAGAAGATTCCAAACGCTTCTACCCAAACGGGACGATGGCAGCCCATCTGTTTGGTTTTACGGGCATCGACAACCAGGGCTTGACCGGACTTGAGCGGATATACGACCAGTTCCTGCAAGGCAAAGAGGGATATGTATCCTATCTTGCCGATGCGACAGGACAAACGATGCCGGGCGGGTCAGAAGAATACGTAGCGCCGGTCGACGGGATGGATATGTACCTGACCATCGACAGTCAAATTCAGTCGTTTATCGAGCGGGAGCTGGATGAAGCGATGGTTGCATATCAGCCGGACGATGTACTTGCGATCGCAATGAACCCGAAGACAGGCGAGATTCTCGGCATGGGCAGCCGCCCAACCTACCATCCCGAAAAGTACAGGGATTATCCAAGCGAAATCTACAACCGGAACCTGCCGATCTGGAAAACGTACGAGCCCGGTTCCACCTTTAAGATCGTAACACTGGCCGCAGCTCTCAACGAAGGTGAGGTCAAGCTGGACGAAAGCTTCTTTGACCCCGGCTACATCATGGTCGCGGGCAAGCGTCTGCGCTGCTGGAAGCGGCAGGGGCACGGGCAGGAAACGATGCTCGAAGTCGTGGAAAATTCCTGCAACCCCGGCTTTGTCACCATGGGGCAACGCCTGCAAAAGGAAAGGCTGTTTGAGTACATCAAAAAATTTGGATTTGGCCAAAAGACGGGCATTGACCTGATTGGAGAAGAGAACGGTCTTTTGTTTAATCTGAATCGGGTAGGACCCGTTGAACTGGGTACGACCTCATTCGGGCAGGGGGTCTCGGTGACCCCGATCCAACAGATGGCTGCTGTTTCGGCGGCGATAAATGGCGGGAAGCTGATGAAACCGTTCGTCGCCAAGGAGTGGCGGGACAGTGTTACGCATGACATCGTCGGCCGGACGCTGCCAACGGAGGTTCGTCAGGTGATCACTCCCGAGACTTCTGAAAAAGTCCGCTACGCCCTGGAAAGTGTCGTGGCCAGAGGAACCGGAAAGAACGCGTACATCGAAGGCTACCGCGTCGGCGGAAAAACCGGTACGGCGCAAAAGGTGAGGGACGGCAGGTATGTAAACGGCGAGTACATCGTGTCTTTTATCGGCTTCGCCCCTGCAGACGATCCCCAGATACTCGTCTATTTCGCAGTCGACAACCCGAAGGCGCTCGCATTCGGCGGACTGATTGCCGCGCCCAGCGTGAAGAACATTTTGGAGTCGTCCCTGCAGCACTTGGGCGTACCCAAACGCAAGGACGGGATCGAAAGGGAAGTAAACAGGGCGCTTGGCGACAAGAGCTACCTGGAGGTGCCGCAGATGGTGGGGCTCTCCCTGCGCGAGGTGGCAACGACCTATGATCAGCTGCCGCTCGTTGTCGAAGGCAAGGGGTCACATGTCATCCAGCAATCGCCTGCGGCCGGAGTCAAAATTGAGGAAGGCTCAAAAATTCGTATCTACCTTGGTGACAAATCAAGCGATTAGCTATAAAATGAGTATTCGGAGCGGAGCGGAAGAGGCTTGTACACAGGTGCTCACCCTCCGCTTTTGTAGAATTTGCTTGGCTTTTGTCTATAATAGGGAAAGAATGGGGTGCCAGTTTTATGTTGCTTCGGGATCTGCTTGCTCCCTTGTTGCCAGTGCATGCTACTGGGGATGACAGCATCGAAATTACAGGAATAACAGCAGATTCACGCAAAGTAAAGCCCGGCTTTTTAT
>Ga0310822_101173_pt1 | contig 10800 bp, 10 predicted proteins | sample P4_ome_2_FD_201313 | JGI IMG/M metagenome (GOLD analysis project Ga0310822, IMG submission 201313) | Sorghum-adapted microbial communities from Joint BioEnergy Institute, Emeryville, California, United States - P4_Day56_Rep2 | ecosystem: Engineered > Bioreactor > SSF (Solid state fermentation) >... | reverse complement strand
CGGACGATGAGCCGGAAATCGCCGACTTGATCGAGCTGCATCTGGCCCGGGAAGGATACCGCTGCATCAAAGCTTCCAACGGGCAGGAGGCGCTGGATGTGATTCAGACGCAATCCGTGGATCTTGCGATCTTGGATATAATGATGCCGAAGATTGATGGCTATGAGGTGACTCGGCAAATTCGGGAGAAGCACCATTTGCCGATCATTTTTTTAAGTGCGAAAGCAACCGATTTGGATAAAATCACCGGTCTGGTACGTGGGGCGGACGATTATATGACCAAGCCGTTTAACCCGATGGAGCTGGTGGCCCGGGTGAACGCCCAACTACGCCGCTTTATCCACCTGAACCCGTCGGTAGCTGCGCCTCCGAATGAGACCGTGTTGGAGGCCGGAGGGCTTGTGATTCACCCCGAGCACCGGACCGTGTTCCTCTACGGCGAGCCGGTGGAGCTGACGCCCAAAGAGTTTGATATCTTAGTCCTGCTGGCCAGCCATCCGAAGAAGGTGTTCAGCTCAGAGCATATTTTCGAGAAGGTCTGGGGGGAGGCTTATTATGAAGGCGGAAATACGGTTATGGTGCATATCCGAAGCTTGCGTAAGAAGCTGGGGGAAGACCGGCACAAGAACAAGCTGATCAAAACCGTCTGGGGAGTAGGGTATACATTCAATGGATAACCATACGGACAAACCGAAATTTCGCAGTTTTCGCTTCCAAATGATCCGATTATTTGGACTGAGCATGATATTGTCCGCAGGGACAACCTTTCTCATTTATTTAGCGCTGCGCGAGTATTATCATACCCTGCTGCGTGAAGACCCATTGTATAACGTGCGGCTAATGATGCGCCAGATCGGTGACATCAACGTGTTTTTGCTGATTTTTATCCCGCTCTCGTTCTTATACTTCTACTTGTTAACTCGACGTTATGTCGCGTATTTCCGGGAGATTTCCCGGGGAATCAATCAGCTGGCGGGAGGAGACTTCACCCATCGGGTTCATATTCCTTCCGGGGATGAGTTCGGAGAGATTGCGCGGGACATCAATTTGGCCAGCGAGAAGCTGCAGCAGGCGGTGGAGCGGGGCGATTTTGCCGAGAACAGCAAGGAGCAGCTTGTGCTGAACCTGGCCCATGATCTCCGAACCCCGCTCACCTCAGTCATTGGCTATCTCGATTTCATCCTGCAGGGGAAAGACCTGACTGCCGATCAGATGAAGCATTACACCACCATCGCCTACACCAAATCACAGCGTCTGGAGAAGCTGATCGATGAGTTATTTGAAGTGACGCGAATGAATTATGGCAAGCTGAACATCCACCGCCGGCCGTTGGATTTGAGCGAGTTGCTGAGTCAATTAACCGAAGAGATGTACCCTGTATTTGAAAAAAATGAGCTGACCGTTCGTCTCAACACCGAACCGCAGCTGATGATTTCCGGCGACGGCGATCTGCTGGCCCGCGTCTTTGAGAATTTATTGTCCAATGCCGTTCGTTACGGCAAAGACGGGGAATACGTCGACGTTCATGGAAAGCTAGACGGGGATGAGGCAGTCGTGCGGGTGACCAACTATGGCGATTCCATCCCGCCGGACGAGCTGCCCCATTTGTTTGATATGTTCTTCACCGGTGATCGAGCGCGTACGCATCAGGAAGGCAGCACCGGACTCGGCCTGTTTATCGCCAAAAATATCGTAGAGCAACACGAAGGCACCATCTCGGTGCAAAGCGATCTGATTCGCACGGAGTTTGAGGTGCGGTTACCGAAGCTTAGATAAGTGAATCGAACAAAACTTAAGGAAAATTTTAGTTTTACCCCACTTTTGATTTTATCAATCCGCCTTAAGCTGAAAGAGCAAGAACGGCAGGAGGATTGGGAAATGAGAAAGTGGGGTTTTTGGCGTGCGCCCATAAGCCAAGCTCTATCGGGATTCGCTAGGTGGGGGCGCAGCGATGCAGCAACGGCGGGGTTGTTTCTGGCACCAAGCGTAGCAGGGTTCGCGCTCTTTTATTTGATTCCGTTTGGCATGAGTTTATTTTACTCCTTTCAGAGCGGCACCTCTGGCGGAAGCTTTGTAGGCTTGGCGAATTACCGCGACCTGCTGGACAGCGCTTCGTTTCGCAAGGCCGCAGTCAACACGCTGTATTTCAGTGCGTTGGGTGTCCCGCTGCTGTTGGGATTATCGCTGGGGGTGGCCCTGCTCCTGAACCGGCATGTTTACCTGCGGAAGTGGCTGCGCACCGCTTATGTGCTTCCTCTGGTTGTGCCGGTGGCGTCGGTAATTCTCATTTGGCAGATGGTGTTTGATTGGAACGGAGCATTAAACTACCTGCTTGGCCATTTCGGCATCCAGCGCGTGGATTGGATGAAGACCGATGCCGCCCGCTACGTTGTCCTCATGGTGTATTTGTGGAAGAACCTCGGCTACAACGTCATTTTGTTCTTGGCGGGTTTGCAGCAAATTCCTCGGGACTACTACGAGACGGCACAGGTTGAAGGGGCTGGACCGGTTCGTCAGTTTTTTGGAATCACGCTCGTCTACTTAACGACGACCACGTTCTTCGTAGTGATCATGTCGATTATCAATTCATTTAAGGTTTTCCGGGAGACGTATTTGCTGGCGGGTGATTATCCGCATGACAGCATTTATATGCTTCAGCATTACATGAACAACATGTTTGCAACGATGGATATCCAGAAGCTGACGGCTGCTGCAGTACTGATGGTCTGCGCGATCCTTGCGATTGTTCTCGGATTGTTTGGGTTGGAACGCCGATACCGGCAATTCATGGAATAGTAAGACAGGACGTGAGGATATAGCTCATAGAGAGGAGAGGCCGGGCGTGCAGGCAATTCAATGGATACAAAAAGCTGTGCTGACGGGAATGTTAGGCTTATTCGCCGTGCTGCTCCTCTTTCCCGTCATCATTACATTCACGAACTCGCTGATGAGCGAGCAGGAGCTTGAAATCAATTATGGTCCAATGGGGGAGCTGACGGAGGCGGCTTCGACCGAAGCTGATACCTTCATCAATCTCAAATGGGTACCGGATCAGGTGACCTTGGCGCAATACGGCAGGCTGTTGGTATATACCCCTAATTATTTGCTGATGTTTTGGCGTTCCGTGGAGCTGGTCTTACCGATTATCGTTGGACAAACCGCGGTCGCTGCGATGGCGGCCTATGCGCTGTCCAAACTGCGGTTTCGGGGTCGAGATGCGATTTTTCTGATCTTCTTGCTGTCGATGCTGATGCCCTTTCAGGTGACGCTGGTCCCGAATTATCTCATGGCCGATTGGCTGGGGTTAATCCACCGTCCGACGGCGGTGATTCTGCCGGGTATTTTTGCTGCGTTTGGGGTCTTCATGCTGCGTCAATTTATGCTGCATATCCCGTACGCCTACATCGAGGCGGCCAAGATCGACGGTGCCGGTCATCTGAGGATATTCCTGACAATCATTCTCCCGATGGTTAAGCCGGGACTTGCTGCGCTGGTGGTGCTCCTGTTCGTCGATTACTGGAATATGGTCGAGCAGCCGCTGATCTTCTTGGATCCGCTTCGGCAGCCGTTATCGGTCTTCTTATCGAGATTAAGCGGCGAGTGGGGAACTGTGTTCGCGGCTTCGATGTTGTATATGTCGCCGATGGTGCTGCTGTTCCTTTATGCCGAGGCCTATTTCATCGAAGGCGTGCAGCTTTCTGGCATCAAGGGGTAAGGAGGATAAAGTCGCGTCATGGAACTTGGGAAAGATCAAACGGATCGTAAACGCAAAAAAATAATCATTACCACCTTTATGGCTTTGATGGGAGGTTTGTTGTTTTTCACTTTTTTCAGTAATACGTTGCAATCGATGACCTTGCCAAAGGTCCGAACGTCCCCAGCAGCAGCCGGCGGAATAACTTATCGGTTAACGGGAACCGGGATATTGCAGCCGAAGAAGCAGGCAGAGCTGATCAACCCGGCCGGTTGGAAGGTTAAGAAGGTACTGGTGAAGGAAGGTGCTGATGTTCAAGCGGGGCAGAAGCTTGTACTATACGATCGTGCTGACGCCGAGCGGGAGTTGGAAGATGAGATGGCGCTATTGAAAAAGCAGCGAATCGCGCTCGAAACGATTCAGGATCAGTTCATCGAGGCCACGGTGAGCGGGGATGAAACCGGCTTGAGAGAAGCCAAACGGGAGATCGAAACTCGCAAGCTTGACCTCCAGGTACAGGAGCGGAAGATCGAGAGACTGCGTGAGCAGATCAGAAGCCGCAGCGAGCTCGTCGCCCCGTTTGACGGGGTGGTTACGGAGGTCAACGCGGTGGTTGGGGTGGCTTCCACCTCCCTCCCGGACGTGGTGGTGTCAAGTACAAGTGCAGGCTACCGTGTGGATATCATCGGGGATGCCGAGGTGATCGACCGTCTTCGGATCGCAACCGGCGAAGCGGTGAAGGTTGAGGTGGCCGCTGCCAGTGAACAACCGCCGCGTCAACTGGAGGGCGTGGTCGAAGACATCACTAACGCAGGTTCTCGAATCACAGGTTCACCGGAGGAAGGTGACGGAACATCGGCGACGCTGCCGCAAAGGCGGCTGCGTATCCGAGTAGCTGATCCTGCCCTGAAAGGAGGGGAGCAAGTTACGGTTCGGCTGGAACAGACGTCCTCCGAGCAGGGCTGGGTTGTTCCAAATGAAGCGATTCATCGCGAAGGCGATTCGCGCTTTCTTTTTAAGGTGGAGGAGCAGCGCGGGGCGTTGGGCAATGTGTTTGTCGCCCGAAAGGTGACGATTAAGCAAAGTGAAGCGAATGAAGCGGAAACGATGATCCCGGCAGATCTTCTGTTTGAAGGAGAGCGGATCATTCTGGAGAGCAGTGAACCTTTACAGGATGGCAATCGGGTTCGTTTGCAATAGAAAATCAGCGATCGAAATGAAGCAGAGGAGGAAGAGAATAAACCATGAAAAAACGGATGGGGAAGACAATTATTGCGGCATTGGTTATATCGATTGCTTTGGCTGCGTGCAGCAGAGCGACGGATACTGTAGGGAAGAACCCGGCTGGAGAAGAGGGCAAAACCGTGCTTACCTTATCGGTTCAGGAGGCAAGCCCGTTTTATACTGCGCTGGAGCGGAAGTTTGAGGCCAAATTCCCTGACATCGACCTGATTATTCAGGCTTATAAACAAGCCGGAGAGGAATGGAAGGCGGGTGAAATTGAGGAGTATCGCAAATCGGTCAACACCGCACTGCTCTCAGGACAAGGACCGGACGTCATTGAAATGAAGAGCCTGCCAATAAGCGAATATATAGCCAAAGGTTTGTTGCTGAATATGGATTCGTCACTTAGCGGGGATGGATCCATCAAGAAGGAGGATCTCCAGCAAAATATTTTGGATGCTGCGAGGGAGAACGGAGGTTTATATGCGATCCCAGGAGGTTTTTCCCTGAGGGCGTTCATCGGCGATGGCGATGCTTTGAAAGAGGCCGACATTCAGGAGAAAACCTGGACTTGGCAGGACTTTGCAGAAATAGCGAAAAAATTAACGCAGGGGAATGAGAAGGTCTTTGCGATGACGGAATATCCGCCGGATATGCTCATGCAGGAAATGACAGTGGATAACTATGAAGCCTATGTCGATACGAGCGACAAACAAGCCAAGTTCGATTCCCCGGAATTTATCGCGCTGCTGCATCAAGTGAAGCAGATGTATGATGATGGCGTGATGACCGAAGAGTCGGCGGGTTCGGGAAAGCAACTGTTTTATTCTGCGGTATTACGTGATCCGAAGGATGTTATTGACGTGCCTCATCAGTATTTTGAACACCCGATCCTCATGCAGAAACCGCATAACCCCGCTCAATCCGGTACGATGCGAATCATTCCGACGAGTTTGTTTGGGATCCGGGCGAAATCCCAGGTTCCGGAAGAGGCCTGGAAGCTGATCCGCTTTCTCCTGTCGGAGGAAGCGCAGAAGTTACCGGAGCGCGAGGGGTTCTCGCTGCTCTCTTCGATCAATTCGCAGCAGCTGGATGACATAAAGCAGCAAATTGCGGACGGCAGCTACAAACTGCCGGATGGAGCTGCTGTTAAGGCCGCGGACGAGGAATTTGATCGCTTTCGTCAAATGCTGGATGCGGTGGACCAATATTCGCCGCTTGAAGCCAAGGTGATCTCCATCGTCGGGGAAGAATCGCTTGCCTTCTTCAGCGGACAGAAATCTGCGGAGGAAGCCGCGAAGTTAATGCAAAACCGGGTAACTACGTTTTTGAACGAATAAAGTAAAGGATCCTGCCTCATTGAGAGGCGGGATTTTTTTGTCGCTTACGCGCCGTTCGTTAGGTACCTCTGCCAGCTTCTTTTGATGATTATCCCGTTGCATCAGGGAGTGCGTATCTCATGACCATTCACAGGATCGATGACGTGATTAGAGATCAGGTGCTGGCTCAGGCTCAGGCCAACCTCACCTCACCATACCTCACCTCCCTCATGCCCTTGATCTCACCTTCTTTTTGTCACTGAACGAAAGGGATAATTATGTAAAGAGGCTCGCAAAAGGACCGCTTGACGGCAATATGATCAGGAAATATTAGTTATCGCCTATTGCTTGGTGATAACTAATAGTGTATGATGCATAGTATAAGATATATTGTATGACGCACAGTATGCGAAAAACAGTATGAGATAGCAGGATTCAAAACCAGGATGAGACAACGAGGTGGAAGGATGAACGGCCTATTAAATTCCTTGATTACGGAGCTCCGTCGCGGAACGTTAACCTTGGCGGTCTTAAGCCAGTTGCGGACGCCGCAGTATGGGTATTCACTCGTTCAACGGCTGGAGCAGTCCGGGATCGCCATTGATCAGAGCACGCTATATCCGCTGTTACGGCGGCTGGAGAAGCAGGAGCTTGTGACGAGCAGCTGGGACACGTCGGAGAGTCGGCCGCGCCGTTACTACGTGCTGAGCGAGTTTGGTTTGGAGATTTTCAAGCAGCTGAAAGCGGAATGGGAGAAGACCTCCCAGGAGTTGTACACGTTGTTGAAGGGAGAGAACGATGATGAACGCGTCGGATCTGATTGAGGTTTACGTTTATGAAGTAACTCGTCGCCTGCCGGATAAGACCCGAGAGGACATCGCGCTGGAACTCCGCTCCACAATTGAGGATATGCTGCCGGAGGAACCCAGCGAGGCGGAAGTGAAGGAGGCGCTGACGCAATTGGGGGATCCGGCCGTATTGGCCGCGCAGTATCGCGATCAACCCGCATTTTTGATCGGGCCGCGCTTCTATGAGACTTATGTTCAGGTCTTGAAAATGATTGTCCCCATTGTGGTTGTAATTACTCTCTTGTCGCTGATTGCCAATCAAATCATTACGTATTCCGGTGATGTGGTTCCCGCTGAGGCTGCGGCTGTCCTGCTCAGCAAAGCGATAGGGACAGTGTTCAGCGCAGGGGTGCAGACCGTATTTTGGATTACCTTGGCGTTTGTCATTCTGGAGCGCACGGGAACTGGCAACGAACTGCCGCTGAACAGCAAGTTCAAGGCCTGGACGCCGGATGATTTGAAGGACACCCGGTATATCCCAGTGCAGAAAGTGATTAAGAAAAGTGAGGTTTTTGCCAGCCTCATGTGGACGGCGATTTGGGGGAGCGTGTATTTCAATGCAGATCGGTTAATTGGTGTATATGAGAAAGGTCGAAACGGCATAGAAATGACAACACCAATTTTTAATCAAGACGTGTTGCTGTCGTATTGGCCGTTTATCGCAGTAATTCTTGCGCTGGATGCGGCTCTGGCGATCTACAAATGGATCGTGGCCCAATGGAATGTGAAGATCGCGTTCCTGAACGCGGCCAACCACGTCCTTTCGTTGGTGGTATTCGGCACGGTCATCAGCAAGGGAGAGCTGTTGTCCCCGAGTTTTATCGCGAAGCTGGAGGATATTTTCAGATCGGGCGTGTCCGGTTTTAACTCCGGTTGGATCATGTGGCTTGTATTGTTCGTCTACATGTTAGTCGCAGCTCTGGACAGTTATCTAGGGTTCCGCAAAGCGAACCTTCCCCATACGGCGAAATAAACACCATCCGAAAAAGCCCCGTTCTCTGGGTGAAAGAGAGCGGGGCCTATCATTTGGAAGCTCGCTTAAGCCGTTGCTTTTCGGGACCGGTACAGCAGCAAGCCTATGAGAATTGCGAAATACAAGAATAGGGCGCCAAAGGTGTACAGGTACATCACCGGTTGATTTTGCAGATACCCAACGATTGGGATGTTTAAGATCAACAGCAGCGGGAAACCGAACATGATTGCGGAGGCACTGCCCATAACTAAGTTGTCTGTCGTATTCGATTGGAATTTCGGATCGACGGCTTTGACCAGCGCAAGTCCGGTGGAAATCGTTCCGGTCAGCATTCCGTAGAAACCGAGGACGTTCGGCAACTTATCCTCCGGCAACACCCGCGGCACTAACCAAACCATAAACCATACCGTGACTAACCCGCCAACTGTCGTTAGGATGAGCACCGGCGTCAAGTATTGCTTCAGTGCGTAGATCGAGATCGCTGCAATTGAGGCGGCGATCATGTAATCAAAGGAAAATCCGGAGATCCGCTGCAGCAGGTAGTTGTTCGGAGAGTGCTCCAACTGAAAGCCCGCTTGCTTCCAACGGTTGAGAATCCACCGGAACAACATCGCGTACAGGCTGCCGATGAGGAAGTGGAAGCCTATCAGCAATTGGGCCAGTGTTTCCCCATAGGTCCCGAGCGGAGTCAGCACTGTCTCCAGTCCGCGTAACGTCAAGTAAGTCACCAGGTATATAAAGCCGATCAGCGCGATTTGGTAAGTCAGCTTGTCGATCGCGTCACTGAGCGGAATTTCGCCTTCTTCTGATTTTTCCATAACCTCAGTTCGTTCTTTGTGTGGACGGGAAGCCACCTGTTTAAATCTCGGATGACGGATCAGGATGTTCATCAGAATGATTCCGGGAATTACAGCCCAGATGAAACCAAACCCAGCGATGGTTAAACCGAGGTTGGCGCCGCCCTCCAGCCCCAGAGCCTCCCAACGGCTGCCGATCGAATAGGCTTGCCCCGGGCCTTGTCCATAGCCCAGAGGAAGCAGTAAACCGATACCTGGGAACATTCCGGGATAGAACAACTCCGTTAGGATCAAGAGCAGACCAAATCCCACGAGCCCTTGGATCAGGTACGTCGATACGATGAGCATCCCGGATTTCATGACCGCCGGGCTGTTGGACACCTCTCGCTCCTTCAGGGAGAGGGCAATGAATCCGATCGCCATCAGATGGTAGACCAGTTGTCCCAGACGATCGAGATCGAAGTTCAGCCACCCGAGCAGCTCCGGACCCACGATTAAGCCAAGGATACCGGCTACCATGGAGGTAGGGACGATGATTTTGCGTAACAGCGGAATACGTGCCTTCAGGATGGCCGATACGACCATCAGCAAAGACAGCAGCGTAAAGTCAATCACGAAAGACCATGAATTATCCAAAGAGAGACCCTCCTAGTGCCGGGTGAAATGTTGTTCCAGCGCAGTAATAAATTTGAGCCATTTGTAAGCTGAAGTGCGTGGTTGGTAAAACAGGAACCGATACAGCTTATCTCCCACGTAAAACTCAAACTTGTGGTGAAGTTGGACGTTGATCCCTTCCAACTCGCCAAATGGGAAGGAATACGCCTGTCCGTGATCCCCTTGAAACGTAAGAGAATCTGCTTGATCCGCGTTCCAGTGCAATCGTCCTGTTCCCAGCGATTGAAAAGGCTTCTCTCCCTCCGAAACGTACATATGCACGGGATCCTGCATGACGGGTTCCCAGGAGGCGAGCTGTTCGGGTTCTTGCATGACTTGATTCAGCCGTTCCAGCTGCCAGCGATTCCAGTCCCGCGTTGTCGAGAAGCGCAGGGGATGGGTAAACGGGGCGAACTTGCCCTGTGGCGTGTAGCGAACGGTGTAGCCGCAGGCCGTGCAGCCGAACAAGTCCTGTTCGGAGCGGAGACGGCCTGGGACTTCACAGTGCGGGCAGATGAACAGCAAGCGCTCCAGGTAATGCGCCGGAGCTTTACCATAATAGGCTGCGCCAGTCTGGGATTGCCACTCTGCATCGTCATGCGCCAACGCTTCCGTTAGCATTTGATGGATCTCATCCGGGGTATGGTTGGCGAATGCGCCGGCATCCCATTTTTTCTCGAAGGAGAGGTGGATGGGGCCCCTGCGATAGTTCTCCGCCCAACGGGGGGAGGACAGGTGGCCGCCGGAAATCGTGGCGATCACCACCGGAAGATCCAGCAATTTCACCAGCTTGGCCGTGGAATAGAACAACGGCTCGGTTGTCCCGTCCCAGTTCCGGTTCCCTTCGGGGAAGAGGCCGATGACGCGTCCGCTCTGTTTGGCTTTGATCATGCTGCGGATGGTGCGCGTATCGTTTTTATTTTTCATTTTGGGAATCGCTCCGGTGTAATTCAGCAGCTTAGCCAGCCACGGGTTTCGGAACAGGGAAGCTCCGGTCACGAAGCTGATTGGCTCGTCCACGTAACAATTAATGTAGAACGGATCCCAGTTGGTTACATGGTTCGCCAAAATCAGATACGGCGGCTTCAAGCCCACGGTATCGTTGCGTACCACCTTGATCTGGGAGCGGCTTTGGAGAAATGCGCGTAGAGCGGACAATACAAGTCGCTGCGCGATTTTTCCCGGTTTCTTCTCTATGCTCACAGGGTCACATCCTGAAGGTGAATTTCAAAAAACACATTAATATTGTTATATCATATTTTGGACAAATTCGGCGGCGGGAAGTTATTGG
>Ga0310822_101166_pt1 | contig 10843 bp, 10 predicted proteins | sample P4_ome_2_FD_201313 | JGI IMG/M metagenome (GOLD analysis project Ga0310822, IMG submission 201313) | Sorghum-adapted microbial communities from Joint BioEnergy Institute, Emeryville, California, United States - P4_Day56_Rep2 | ecosystem: Engineered > Bioreactor > SSF (Solid state fermentation) >... | reverse complement strand
AATAAATCAAAGTTTAAGTTGTGACAATAGACACTTTATATCCCACTACGTTCATATAAAACTACCTGCACTGAACAATGTTTGAACAGCGTTGTAAATCTTTATATCCCACTACGTTCATATAAAACCCCAAGTAGCTGTATCCCATTCCGCCATAAAAGTCTCTTTATATCCCACTACGTTCATATAAAACGTAGGACATATGGTGTATTCTGCTCCATTCCAACTGCTTTATATCCCACTACGTTCATATAAAACCAGATTGTCAAGCGTGACTTCATATCCGCTTGACCCCTTTATATCCCACTACGTTCATATAAAACCTGAATGCAGGTGTTTCCTCTTGAACGACTTCCCCCCCTTTATATCCCACTACGTTCATATAAAACCTGTTTTCGCTGTGTACCTGGTTGCTGTGGGTGTACTTTATATCCCACTACGTTCATATAAAACCTTTGTACTCTTTGTCGACCAAAACATTCGGAGCTTTCTTTATATCCCACTACGTTCATATAAAACTTAGCCATTGTTATCCTCCTTTAATGGGGAAAACTCTTTATATCCCACTACGTTCATATAAAACCGTTTCTTCCTTGTCTTGATACTATAGAAACAACTCCCTTTATATCCCACTACGTTCATATAAAACGAGGTACAGGGTGCGCGTGGGTATTTTCCGTTGAACTTTATATCCCACTACGTTCATATAAAACTAAAAAAGAAAAGTGCAATGTACACAATGTTGGTCACTTTATATCCCACTACGTTCATATAAAACGAAGCGCGGAATGAAAATCATGCCGCTTGCAACTGCACTTTATATCCCACTACGTTCATATAAAACGGTATGAAATCGAAGAGGATACCGGGAATGAGTCTGCTTTATATCCCACTACGTTCATATAAAACGGAACCGGACTAGGGACAGGTTCAGGAACAGGTTGCTTTATATCCCACTACGTTCATATAAAACTGATTTTTCAAAGTTTGACCCGTACATGGTTTTCTTTCTTTATATCCCACTACGTTCATATAAAACCCCTAAAAACAAAACAGCGAAAACCCTTAGTTTATCAAGACTTTTATCACCTAAAAAGCCAATCAAAAATCAGCTTTTTGCAGTAAGCCAGTAATTCTATTTTTAACCTCATAGAAAAAAAGTCCAAAATCCTTGCGATATAAGGCCTCATGCTCACTTTATCCAAAATTAGGTTCACTGCAAATCACCTTAAAACTTCCCCTACCTACTACAAGAACATCTCTTCAAAACTTTTCTCCTGTCCATACACCCGCTTCACGATATTATTTGGATTTTGCACCTCATACACATAAATCGAGTCTTCCCGCTTATCCATTATCTTCTCCAGTTCCGTCAGACACTTCACTAACTTTCCCTTTGTAATTTCGCCTTCAAACACCGAATTCTGCGTCCACATCAAATATTGTTTCAACTTCTTGCATACCTTGTGTACCCGCTTCTCACCCACATCGTATGTCACAATTACAAACATCTTCTACCACCATGCCTTTAGCGGTTTATACAAAGTATCTCCGATAAAATGCTTAATCAGCTTATAGCACTCCAGTCTGATGAAATAGCGATATGACACTTTCCTTTTCAATGTCCGATGTTGCACGGTTGTTCCCAACTTCTTTTCCCATTCAGCCACAAACTTCTTTCGCCCTTCTTCATTCAGGAACACAATGCCTTCCATCTCATCAAAATGCTTAAGCGTAATTGCCCGATTATTAATCAGCGAAGTAATCACTGTATCTACCAATAACGGCTTAAAAATTTCAGCTAAATCCAGACTTAGCGAGAAACGCTTGCTGGAAGGCTCATGAAGAAAGCTAACGGTAGGATCCAACATCGTCTTATACATTTCCGACAAAATCTCGGTATACATTCGACTATTTCCAAACGAAATTAACGCATTCAACGGATCAGCAGGCGGGCGCTTCGTTCGCTTTTCAAATGCAAACTCCGGCTTCAGCATCACATTAAATGCCTGATAATACTCCTGCCGAATACGCCCCTCAATCCCCATTACTTCCGGAATCTTCGCCGTATCCTCCAGTTTGGCAGCTTCTGTTTCAATTGCTTGTACAATGTCTTCCGTTTTCTCCTTATGTCGGCGCAAATTGCGCAGCATATGATGAATTCCTCCATACAAAAAGCTTCTAGCAAGATACAACCGCTTGTCCCGGTTCAAATAATGGGCGCTCTGTTGAATAACCGTATAGCCAGACACGTTCTGTGCCCGTGGGTAAAACGTACCCGTATAATATCCATAATAATTGTAGAAATGAAGCCGCACCCCATATTGCGCCAGTATGTTAAACAATGCCGAATTTACGTCCACCTGTCCAAAAATATGCAGGTTTTCAATTTGTTCGATCGGCAATGATTTTTTCTTTCCTTCTCCGTCAACAAAATATAATGTGTTATCCTTACGCTGCAATCTCCCGGTTGAAAAAATATAGTGGTCTTTTAACATTCTTCATCCCGCTCCATTGCAAAACAGAATTCATAGTATGCACATTTCGAACAGTACCGCAGCTTTTTTAAACCAGGCGGTCTGGGCCGCTGCAAAATACGCTTAATATCAGCTAATGCTTCAATCACTTTTGCTTCCCCGGCTTCTGTTAGTTCAACAACTTCTGTATCTCGCTCTTTCGTATAACTAATAAGACCTTTCTTTTCAACACCGCGCTGCTTTAACTGATACAGGTAATACAACATCTGCATTCGATCCGCTTCGTCCATTTTGCTGGAAATTTTCACTTCGCGAACGTATTCTCCGTCAAACGCATCAATTTTAAAAGTGTCATCAATAAGAATTTCCTTCTGTTCGAGTTGCGGATAGGCACGTTCATGCAGCATTTTCCCTTCCATAACCCTGTCGTTGGCCTGTTCCATCGTAATCCCTTTAGAAAAGAGCCACAGCTTTCGCTGGCACACACTATAGTAGTGTATCTGGATTCCACTAATACCTGCTTCCGTCATAAATTCCACTCCTTACGAAAACATCGATAGTGGCTGATCACTCAACACACCGCGTCCACACTTTCCATCCCGATCAAACTCATATTGACAATTAAGAATGAAAATATCATCGAACCCATCAATCGGTGAGATTTTATCCTTCGCTTGAAAACGATAAACCCCAACCGTCTTTGCTTCGATTCTTCGCCTGATGTTCCGCTGTTCTTTCCAGTTACTTTTGCAATTACGATATTGGTCAAACAAATCAGAAATCTCATCATATAAATCTCGTGGAATAACCTGTAACGTTTGAATATCTCGTAGCTTCTTTTGGGCTTCCTGTCCTGTTACCTCATAAAAATCTAAAAAATCAAACTCATGAAGCGCTTCCTCAAATTCTTTTAAAAATGCGGTATTCGCTAAACTCTCCCGACTGTACAAATGTCTCACCATTTCCACCTTCGCCTGTTCATCAAGAATATGATCCTGATACGGCTGAAGCAAAGCCAATCCTTTCTGCACAAGATCAGCATCATATATGTATCCAAGACCTGCCACATCTTCTGTAAACACATGTACATTTGGTTGAACAGGACTGCGCTTACCATTCCGATAGCACCGCCCTAACCGTTGAAAAAAGCTATCCAGCGTTGAAATTTCTGTGTATAGATAATCGAAATCAATATCAAGGCTTGCTTCTACCAGCTGCGTCGTAATCCAGATTCCACTCCTCCGCGGTTCACCTGCTTTAGGCTTGTTAAACGATTTAATTTCTTCTTCCAGCAGTTTCCTGTCTTCCCGTGTAAATTGCGAATGTAACAAATACACGTTAGCTTCGGAATCAACTTTCCTCAGTTGTTCATACATCTCTACCGCCCGACGCACCGTATTAACAATAACCAGCACCTGTGCGTCTTTTGCCTGTTCGATGATTTCTTCCGCTACCTCGGTAATTCCCTGTTGGCGCAAACAAATTCGATGCCGGGTAATATCTTGATTAATGAACTTCCCTACATCGCTCTCCGTAATAATATTACGCTTTTTAAGCTCGTCCAGATAAATAGTAGGCAACGTCGCGGTCATCACCATGAATTTGCCCCCGATTTTATGAATCATTTCCAGTGCTTTAATAAGCATCGCAGCAATTTTTGGCTCATATGCTTGAATTTCGTCAATCACCACTTTGGCGTTTGCCATGGCGGCCAGTTCTTTTTCAAATCCGCGATAACCAAACGGAAACTTCAAAATCTGATCTATTGTCGTCAACAATAACTTGGACGATAAGTGACGCGAATGACGGTAAATGTCCTCCCATTTCTCATCCCGCTCTTCTTTTTCCTGAAGGTAATCATTGCTGGTGGAATGAAGCAGACCCAGTGCTTCTGGATGATAGTTAATTTCCTGTGGGCTAAGGATGCGATCATAAATCGCATTAATGCTGACGCGCAATGGGAGGGTAAAAAATCCTTTATCTTCATTAATCCACAGCAATGCAGCTTCTGTTTTCCCCATTCCGGTCTGTGCAATAACAATAATACTTTTATCTGTATTTGCTTCTGCAAACTGCTGCAACTCGTTTTTCGCATATCCTTTCCGCTCCATATACGCGGTTACCTGCGCTCCGATATGCTTATCCGCATGTAATTCGATATCAACACCTGCCGAAGCCGCATGGTCTATACGATGCACAAGCCCTTTAAGCAGCACATATTTATAAAACTCATCGTCCAACTGACTGTATCGCTTGGACAATCGGGCGACAGACTTGTATGAAAATGTTTCCGGAATGTCCAATTTCATATGATCAATTAATTCTGTGAGATATGGGCGCATCCCATTCTCTAGAACTTCCTCAATTTTCTCTTTATCCGGTAGTTCACTCCGTTCGTGATGATACCCTACAGCGTGAATTAACAAGCGACTTTCTTCTTTTGTCAGCTTATATTTCTTAATAGGAAGCATTCCAACCGACAAATAGTTATGCGGCACAGAATATGTAATAGTATTTGGAAACTCCTTCTCCCCTAACTGTTTACGCAACCGATTTTGAAAACCGGGCCATGCTTTGCCTACATCATGATACTCTACTGCCAAACGCAATAATTCCCACATACGTTCATCCATGTGAACAAAACGAGAACCATACGTGCTTTTCAACCGTTCTAATTCGGTTACCAGACAATCCGTATGCTCACGGATTGTCTGGACAGGCCTGGTTTTGGCATAAAACAATGCCCATCACCTCTACTTACAAATTATAAAAAACGAGGTTACCGTCCTTGTCCTGTAACACATCATCATCAGCATCAAATTCAAGACCTGAAACCGCCAATACATAACCAACATCAATTTTCTCCCAGCGGCGAATCCCGTTTTTGATCTCATACTTCCAGTTCAACTGATACGGTACAGCATTTAGCTCCGTCTCCAACGAGTTGAGCACATCCCGCAAAATATAGGCATTATAGTTTAAGCGAATACGTTTCTCTATTTCTTTCACTTCCACTAGCTCATACTCATCAATCCGCACCAGGTCTTCCCAGCGCCCCAGACTCCAGTGGGTATTTCCGTTTTCGATAGCCTCGACAATAGCGTCCAACATTTCCGGTGCTGCTTCCACATGAATTAATAACTGTACACCGTACAGAAGATGCATATAGAGCGGCATCTGGGTCATGTGCTCATATTCATACGGTTTCGCCGCTAATCCGTCCAGTACAAGTGGAAACTCGGCTACATCTGTTTTCTTAAAAAAATAGTGCGCTTGATAATCGACCATCTTTGCTTCGTATGTTCCCTGGATGCTGAGACGCATCGGGATAAACTCATTTGCTCCCAGCATCGCATGCAGCATGCCCTTCACCGTCGCATATGGCGGTAGCGGATACGTTTCCCCTACTTTAAACGCCAGCGGCTTTTTATAACACGCCGTTTCTTGATATAGTTTCAACCGCAATGCTTTCATCGGCTACACTCCATAAAACGCTGCAACTTCTTGTTGAATATGCTGAAAGAACGCCTCAATGGACATTACCCGATTGCCGAATGTTGTCTGATATTCCTCTTCATTGCCGAACATGCTGGATACCATACCAATACGCGTTCGTTCGCCAACTGGTTCTCCGGCAAATGTTTGCTCCATTGTTGATTCCAGTGGCGCTATATCAATCTCCCACTTTCCACTGGTTTGTTTCAACTGCACTTTGCCAAGAAAAAATGGATTAGCCGCCTTATATACGCCGCCGATAACGAACAGAGGAGCAAGGCTTTCCTGACGACCGCGAATATCGCGATTCAAAAACTTCAAGATTTCTAAAAACTGCTGTATCCGCTCCGCTTTTTGTTCATTAGGCAATTCTACTTCGCCATCAACCCCGACACGGCTTAAATCGGCTGTTACCGTATATGTATATAGACTGGCGTGCTGTTCAATATTAGCCAGATTCGGCATTTGATCAATCCGGCTTGCAAGTCCCATATTATTCAAAAACTCTAAATCCCCTCTGTACGGTTCAAGCGAGATTGCGTGGCTCAAGCGTACGACTGCCGGACGCTTTTCTGACTTTTGTGACGTTTTTAGGTAACCAAATAAATCCATCTCGACTGAATCGACAATTGTAACATCTTTACGGAACTGAACAACGCCGCCCTTTTCTTTGGCTACCGTATCAAGATTCCAACCATACCACTCGTTACCCAACCGTACCATATCATAACGAAGACTCTGGCGTGAAGCGAATGAATATACTTCCCCATTGGAACGATGAAGCTTTTTCAACTCAGAAATGTTAGCAATGCCTTCTCCGTAATTCAATGAATTCCCCTCAAACACAATGGTCATCGTTAAAGCCCGTGTCATACGCTTACTTCCTCCCCATCTTTTTGTTTTTCATTTTCACTTGATAACATTCCCGCAATAAATGCGTTAGCCGCTGTCGCAAAATCCATCTCCCGCTCATGCATCGCATGTAAGAATACAGCCGGCACCGGCTTGTCTACTGACATATACACGCGCAACAGCGTATCCATAAAGCTGTCTTTATTGCCCGCTTTCGTTGCATTCAACAGGCGATATGCAATTCCGGTCACTTTCTTTCCTGCACTCGCACTGTATGTGTCTTCGCTTTCCCGCGCTTTTCCCGCTTGCTCAAATGCTTTGCGGATGTCACGTCCACTATTAAAAAATGCCGCGACCCGATTATCCTGCTTTTTCATATCCTTCTCTCCTCTCTTATAGCATCCGATTCTATGCCGTTCTCTTACCGCAATGTATACACCAAGCCCGGAACCACCATTTTTGATGACATGCCGCAGGTACTTAAAGATAACATGCTTCGTATCAATTCCCTGTAAAGCACTTCGAATAAAATGCTCCCGATATTCGTACGGTGAAATATATTCCAATTTGTCCCCGTACTCCTGAAAATATTTTGCCAAATAATGTGGAATATGATAGTAATCAAGCAACGTCCGTTTACTTTGGTAATTAGCCGACATTTCAAGAAAAAACAGGTGCTGCATAATATATTCACTTTCTTTTCTAACGCCTCGAACCAAACGGCTAACAATCTTCCCAAATGACTCTGACTGTTTTTTCAACTGTTTAAAATGCTCATTTTTCCGAAAAACTTCTTTAAACTTTTCATCTGTATGAACAAATCCCGCATACAGTCGCACCTCGCCCTGCTCATCAAACCCGTCTTTCCGGTAATACATCGTCGCACCCAGCGGTACACAAAAGAGCACCAACTTTGCCAGTGAAGAAATAGGCAAAGAACGGTTTTGCTCTAAATCCCAGAAGAAGTTGGCTGCATTCTTACTGGATACCCCCAGCGGTGAAAATATCATCTCTTCGAAATTTTGAAAGGAAGGCTGTCCCAAAACCAATGTACATTCTGGAATTTCTTCTTTTATATAGTTTCGGATAAACGTAATGTCTCTTTTCTTCCATGCCTTTTTCAATGTACGAAACGGCGGGTAATCCGCATGCTCATCAAGAAATGCCAGCACATCCTCTCCTGTTTCTGTCTTATCAATAACCTCTAATAGCTGAATATCATTTTGTACAGGTAACACATAATCTTTATAAAATAAATCAATATGCCCTGATAAATCGAGACTGTTTTTGGCTACATTAAGAAAAGAGGGCTGTCCGAAGAACGGAGACAAGATAACGGACTTGAAATAATTCAATGTCAGCTTGTCGTTAATCTCTTTCTGTTTTACTACGTTATAATAATCATGGATGCATGCTTGCAATTGTTCTAGTTGGTCGTAGTGTTTTATTTCCTTGAGGCGATTCTGGATGTCCTGTAAAGCAGTTTCTGCCGGAGTGTCTGCAAAATATTTGAGGATTTTCTTAGTGGAGTCAGTAATCGTTTTCTTAATAGATGCAAAAGCATCTGAGAAACGATCTTTATTTTTTCCGTATTCTAGATTGTTCTGCAATCGTTTGTAGTCTCTTTCAGCAATACTATATTCATCAATAAGATAGGAAAAAAAGATTTGAGGAAGATATTCTAACGCAACAGGCTCTATTTCCAGCCCACTGTCTGTCTCACGAACAGTCCCCCTGTGTTCGTCAGGAATTATGTTGTTTGTTTCACCGTATGTATACAATCGCTGCAACCCGACCAACGCCATCGACATCAGCCAATCACTTGCATAAAGGCGCAGTACCATACTTCTCTCACCCTCTTACTATATCTATAAAACCCATCCCTTGCGATCTGCGTTTTCCACATCCAAGTTGATACAATAAATGCAAATCTTCCGGATTTCCTTCCAACTGTAATTGCCCCTGATAAGCTGTGAAATAAAGATAGCGATTCAAACCATGTGTTTCTGTGAATACATGATTAGATTCTTTAATGACCTTTTTTCGCATCGTAAGCGGCGTGACACTCAAAGACTCTTGCAATCCTCTTCCTCTGTATTCACGTAAAATCACATCCGCCATATACGCAAAATGCTTCGCAAACTCAGGATGGTCAGGTGCAATCGACTTCTGCTTTTCGTCTTCGATTAGAAGCGGTGACTGTGTCTTTACGATAATAGAACGGCTATGAATCGTTTTCTCCGGTAGCATCCAAACACGTCCACGAATGAGTTCGTACTGTTTGTACTGAAAACGAGGCACTTTCTGCAAGCCGTTATAGAAATGGAACATGAATTCAAAATCCGGAGAACTGAAGGTAAGTACCAGTTCATCAAGATGGATTTCATCTTCTATGAAGCGAAAATTTTTTAAATATGGGGCAAAAGTAAACGGCTTTGCTGTTTGGCGCTCACTTTCATAAAGTCTGCGATAATAGTTTTCATTAGACTGACGAAGGCATTCCTTAATGAAAGAAACAATCATCATTCGATAGGAAATGGGAATGACTTCAGTTTTAAAAGAAAAAGCTATTCTCATCCTTTTACACCTCCCTCTACAAATATATCGTGACTTCACAGATGTTAATTAACCAAAAAAAGCAAGTGAAAACACGAAAAAGAGACCCCTTTTTCGGGAAAGTAGTTTGTACATTACCACAAACTATTTACGAAAAGAGACGACCTCATATAAAACTTCTTCATGTGCTGGAACACCTCTTTTCTGAAGAGGACGTACAAAAAATTGCAGCCCTTCATGGCTACGCAGGTGAATCACGTCCTCCTTGGGCACTGTATCATAGGAAACGATCAGGGATAAAGCTTCATGTTGCGCTTCTGGAAACCCCTGATGCCGAAGAAAGTGATCGAAACAACAGGATGACGACACGATAGTCCTATGATGGAGGATTTTCTAGACACGGGATTTATTCTCGTAGCTGACCGTGCTTATTTTCAAGCGAAACGTATGGATATCTTTGTAGAAAATAAGCAGCTGTTTGTGATTCGGTTAAAGATGAATGTAGCTTCGTCTCGAAAAAAAGCGTTACGACGCTGGAAGCCAGTGAACCCTACGATTATAGGAGACTTCACTTGTCAGTTAAGCACCCCGCAAAAACGTTTCAAACTTCGGCATCGTGTTGTAGAATTTACGAATATGAAATGCTCGTCGTTACAAATCTTTTTAAAATATCACAACCATCTACATATACGCACCAATTCTCCAGTAGGGGGCTGAGCAATTACAGTTAAGACTTACCTTTTGCTATTATTCTCTCAATAATATAAGTATTCCTCCTTAAATTTCTGAAGAAATCATGACAAATCCGGGCATCCTCCTACCTTTTGCTCAAAGTTTATAAAACCCTTAGAAAAATTGACTTGCTGCAGGATGAACTTAAAACTTTATATCCCATTACGTTCAGATAAAACAAAGGACATTACGCTCTTTATTTTGATATGGGACTGACAAAGGATCAGTATTATGCGAAAAAGAAGGGGGCTATCTCCCAAATTGCCACGGCGCTCGGAATCATATGAGCGCTTTTTATTTTATTCTCAACGAGTTGGTAATTCGCTCTCTTTCAGCCTTTTTTAACCCCTTAAAAACCAACTGATAGGAACGGTCAATCATACCGAAAATCTCTTCGGTCGGAATACTGCCGTCCGCTTCGATAGTGTTCCAGTGGCGTTTATTTAGATGGTAGCCAGGCTTAATAGCAGGGTACTGTTCGCGTAAAATCTCACAGACTTCTGGCTCACATTTTAGACTGATATGCAGGATTCCATCCCGGTTGGAAAGAAGAGCGAACATTTTTCCACATATCTTGAACACATGTATATCCCCACCAAACGGAAAATCTTCGATAGCTCCTTTTTTCTCCAAGCAATAGGTACGAACAGTATGCAAATCCATAATTTGATTCCTGCCTCTCTCATTAGTCTATTATCCTGATATTTACTATTGAGCATTTCAAATTCCAT
>Ga0310822_101162_pt1 | contig 10854 bp, 12 predicted proteins | sample P4_ome_2_FD_201313 | JGI IMG/M metagenome (GOLD analysis project Ga0310822, IMG submission 201313) | Sorghum-adapted microbial communities from Joint BioEnergy Institute, Emeryville, California, United States - P4_Day56_Rep2 | ecosystem: Engineered > Bioreactor > SSF (Solid state fermentation) >... | reverse complement strand
TACCGTTTGATCAAGCGTTTGCGCTCTCAGTATTTGGCCAGACGTGCACGCCTGAAAAAAAGAAAGCCGGCCTCTCGATAAAAGAGAGACCAGCTCGGCAATGACGATAGCGCTATTGGCCCGTCTTGCTTTCTCATCGTTTTTCTACCGTTATCCTTGCGCCGCTTTTGCCTCGATTTCGGTCAAAGGCGATGTGCACTGCGGGCACCGGGTCGCCTTGATCGGAATGGAAGAGATGCAGAACGGGCATTCTTTCGTAGTCACAGGCGGTTTTTCCGGTTCGTTCTTTTTGCGGAAACGATTCACCTGCTTCACGACAATAAAGATGGAGAACGCGATAATCAGAAAGTCGATGACGGTATTGAGAAACAAGCCGTAATTGATCGTGGCAACCCCCGCATCTTTGGCTTCTTTCAGAGTCGCAAAGTCTCTGCTGTCCAAACTGATGAACAAGTTGGAAAAATCCACTTTGCCAAGCAGCAAACCTACTGCCGGCATGATGATGTCGTTAACCAAGGATGTTACGATCTTGCCAAAAGCAGCTCCGATCACAACCCCGACTGCCAGATCAACGACGTTCCCCTTTAAAGCAAACTCTTTAAACTCTTTCAGCATCGGCCTCACCTTTCCATGTGCATTCACACGCAGTGTACTTATCTTCTATCAGAAAACATTTTGCAAAAAGTGTTCGACGAACCGCTCATGGTCAACTTCCAGGCAAACGTCGACATTGGCGGCGGCAGCCGGATGCTTCCGCCTGTCGCCAATGGTTCGCGCATCCGACAGTCCGCCGGATGTATCCACTGAGACATGCATCGGAACGGCAGTCACAAAGGTCGGATCAATGACGACCCCGACAGCCAGCGGGTCGTGAAGCCCGCATCCCCGGACATTCCCTACCTGCGCGTAGGCATTCATGTAAAATTCGCACATGTCGGCAAACAAGCGGGAAACATCCGTCCCCTTTTCGCGCCACAAGGCCAGATGCTCCCTGGTCAAAAGCGTCTGCATCGTCACATCGAGGCCGACCATCGTCACCGGAATGCCGGACTGAAAGACCAGCTCTGCCGCCTCCGGGTCCGCACAAATATTTGCCTCCGCCACCGGCGTCCGATTACCCGGCACTGTCACGGCTCCGCCCATCACGACGACCCGCTCCACCAGCGCAGTCATTTCCGGCTCGTCCCTGATCGCCTTGGCGAGGTTTGTCATGCTGCCCACGGTAACGATCGTCAGCTTGCCAGGGTGTCTCCTCGCCTGTTCGATCATGAATGCCGATGCCTCTTGCTTCTGTACAGGCGTTTGCGGCGGCGGAAGCTCGATGTTGCCCAAGCCGTTTTCTCCGTGAAACAGCTTGGCTTTTTCCTTCAGCTCGCGGAACAGCGGCCGCTTGGCTCCCGCATAGACCGGTATCTGGCTGTATCCCAAAAGCTCCAGGATTTGCACGGTATTTCGCGTCGCTTCCTCCACCGTAATGTTTCCAAAGGTCGTGGTGATTCCCAAAACCTCCAGCGCCGGTGAATGAACGGCGTAGGAAATGGCGAGAGCGTCGTCGATTCCTGTATCTACATCAAGTATTATTTTTTTCATTGCTTGTCCCCCGTCCCCATGACTTCCATAGCACGTTTGACGACTGGCTCCGTCTGAATATCGAGGCACACCTCCGTGTCAATCCCGACACGCGGAATCGCCCGGAGATCTGCTATCAGGGCGCCGCGGGAAAGCGTGCTCTGGCAGTCGACGGAGATCTTCAGTGTCTGCCTCTCTGCTATTTCCGGATGGATCGCTGCCATCATTGCCGCACATGCATCCAGACTGTTTCCCCCATCCATCCGCATATGTAGCGCATAGGTCGCATCGAGCGGAACGAGGAGGAGCGGCAGCTTGGAAGCCAGGACGAGCGCGGCTGCCTCCGGATCGGCATGCATGTTCGCTTCGGCAATCGGGGTGACATTTCCCGGTACGCGGATTGCGCCTCCCTTTACAATAACGGCCGCAAACTTTTTCGCCAGTTCCTTGTCCATATGGAGGGCCTTGGCCAATTCTGTCAGGGGACCGAGTGTGACCAGGATCAGCTCTCCTCTATGCAGGTCTGCCTGCCGGACAATCAGTTCCGCCCCTTGGTCCGCTTGCGCCAGCAACAGGCCGCTCTGTCCTGCCGACTCCAGCACTTGTCTTGTCTGATTCATCGCCTCTGTTTGACTGGGCCCGCCAAAGACGATGCCCGTCAGCTCTATGTCAGGTGAACCTAAAGCGAGCCGCAGCGCCGGAATATGGTCTGTTCCCTCTCCCGTCACCAGCAGCATCTTTTTCTTTGTGTGCATGCTTTCACCTCGATTTCTACTCGCTCCTAATCCTAATCGAATCTGAAAAAACCGTCAATTGAATGCCATCACTCATTGCTGCCAGAAGTATGCACTAAGCCGAAGAAGCGCGAGGCATGCACGGAATCGAAGCGCTCGCAGGCCGACTGCTCTTCCACGCTTGCAACTTGACAATCAATCTTTTACACTAATCCATAGTTTCAAAAAAAGGAGTTTGCCCTCTACATGTCCCTGAAAATAGCCAGCCCACAACAAGAATTGCTCGTTTGCTTGCAGCAGCAGCTTGTCGAAATATTGCTCCGGCATAAAAAGAAGCCCTACCTGCCGGTCTGGGGCGAACTCTATTCAATTTTGAGAGAATTTGTCAAAATATCCAGAAAATCCAGCCAGAATCTTTTGCTCTATTCGATTTCGCCGACTGGCTCGCTCCATTTTATACATGAGACAGGCTTGTTCCGCGTAGATATTCCTGACCCCGGCCTGACGATTTCTCTCTCTACCGACGAATTGATTGAGGCATTGATCGCCGGACGCTTTTTTCCCGCGCTGCCTCCAATCGACACAGCCTCCCCGTTACCGGAGTAGCATCCGAGACAGTGGGAGATTTTTTTATCTCAACCTTGTATAAACGAAAAAATCCTGGCTTTCGCCAGGCAATTGAGGGTAGTACTGAATTATTCACGTGAATAACATAGCTTCATTATAGTTCTTTATTCCTGATTATGCTATGCGAATTTATAGGAAATATCACCTAGATCATCCAGTGAAAGCGTAAAAAAATAGAGCGGCTCTCCTGCACAGTTTCGAGCCGCTGCTGCAAAGTTACGAACTCCCCAAGTTCGCTTATACAGATTGTACTATGTAATTTGAATATCGAAAAGTGTCGTCTTTTGAATTTACGATAGAAAATGGCAAATGTGCGAAGTGTTAGGAAAAAAGTTCAGCAAACAAAGGAGCCATTCACCTTGCAGAATCACAGTATTCACGCATGCTGAACCAAATCCGCTTCCTCTGATTTTCTTAATCATTTGTAATCCATTACCTGCTTGAGATGCTATTTTTATAGCGGTGCTGCAAACAAAATTCGCCATTCACCATATTTTTTAAGCTAAGAAAGGCTCTCGGCATTCTCTCCGTGAGTCGCCGGCATTTCTGCCAGGCAGGGAGCTTCCATCGCATCTGGCTTTTGCCATGCTCCGCTTAATGTCTGTACGATGAAAATAGAGGGTGCCATGCGTCATAAAGTCCTTGTTAACGCTGGACAGCCCTCTCTTTTGAATGCTTGTTTGCTTACCGGTGAGTGCCAAATAAAATGCAGAGGTAGACGTACTGGCTGATACTCACCTCGGGAAAGAAGAAAGCCAGATTGCTTTTTCCGGGAGTCTGTCTGACCGAATACCGCAGCTTGCTGTTTCGCAGCGATTGGGCCATCCGGTACGCCTCGCTCCAGGTCGCATGGAAGGAAATATTTTTTGCCATTCCTGTCAAACACCTCATCTTGATAGTGCTCATCTCATGAACATAGCATGTCCAAAAATTGGCTGAAAGATTTATTTGAAATGACCCTTGGTTCGAGCTTTAGGGGAGAAGATGAACAAGGAGAAAAACGCAGGCGGTTCGGTGGGACACTTGCGGGTGAGTTGGACTGTCCGACTGCATTCCAAGATTCAATCGGTACTTTAACGTCTTGGCGATGCCGGACGGGACTACATAACGCTCAGGCGGCTGCTGGATACCCTTTCAGGGGGTGAAAGACAGCGCATAAAAGAGGCTGTTCCCCAAGCAATTGTTGACGCTTGGAGAACAGCCTCTGGCAAATGTTCATTTCGCGGACGGTTTTGGCCGCACCTTGCTCGTCGGCATCGCTTCCAGGGGATCGTCCGGCCAGTAATGCTTGGGGTAGCGCCCTTTTAAATCTTTTTTCACATCAAAATAGGCATTCTGCCAAAAGCTAGCCAAGTCTCTGGTCACCTGGACCGGCCGATGTGCCGGAGACAGGAGGTGCAGCGTCAGCGGAACACGCCCGTAGCAGATGCGAGGGGTTTGCATCAACCCGAACATTTCCTGCAGCCGGACAGAGAGGACCGGCGCATCCGGGTCGCTGTAATCAACCGGAATCCGTGAGCCGCTGGGCACGCCGATATGCGTAGGCGCTTCTTTGTCGAGCTCTCTTCTCTGCTCCCACGAGATCATTCCAAGCAGGATATCTGCGAGGGAGAGGCGCTGCAGATCCGCACCTTTTTTCATCCCGTGCAAATGGGGGCCCAGCCAGTCGGGAAGCGTTTCCCTTAGCGCCTCGTCCGATACATCCGGCCACTTTCCTTGCCCTTGACTTTGCCCCTGTTCCTGCCGGTGCATGAATTGCAGACGCTGTTGCAACTGCCGGGCTTGTTTCGTCCAGGGCAACAGCTCCAATCCTTCCGATGAGATACCGGAGAGAAGCGCATGCAATATATCTTCCGGGTCGGGCTCTAGCAAAGGGGCTTCCTGAATCACAATGGCTCCCAGGCGCTTGCGGACTCGCGCCCTCACGCTTTGCTGGCCTGCCTCCCAATAGACGAGGGCCTCGCTTTCCATCTGGTTAGCAAAATACTTTTCCAGCTGCTCCGCGTCAATCGGCGCTGCCAAGTAAATCGTGCTTTCACTTCCCTGGTCATCCAATTCGGCTGCCACCAGATAAGGGGCGTTCGCGAGAGACTGTATTTTCGTAAGAACCGCACCTCTCCCGTTTTGCAGCAGAAAACGGCCATTTTCCCTGCGCTGGGCGATCCGGTCCGGAAAGGCATACGCAAGCAGCAGTCCGCACGCTGCCGTGTCTGAAGCCTCCTGCTGTATGCCAAACGAATGTTTCCAATGCTCCGCTTCGGCCCATACTCTTCGGCAGAGTGAACGATTGAGAGATATTCCCGCATATTCCTCCACCTGATCTGACCCTGCATCCTGAACAAAACGCAGCGCTTCAACCCGTGTCCGGATATCGACATCCTCGCCTGCCCGCAAGCCACGAAGCACATCCCGCTCGCCGAGCAAAGCGGCCAGCTCGCAAGCCAGCCCGCCCAGACCAAGCGGGATTGCGACGAGGATCATATGGGCCAGTCTTGGAGGCAATCCCGTTTCCGCCATTCTTTTGCCGTGCGGGGTCACCGCCCCCGACTCATCGAGTGCCCCCAATCTGGCAAGAAGCTGGCGGGCCTGCCTGAATGCCGCAGCGGGAGGAATATCCAGCCACGAGAGCTCAGACGGATCGGCTACGCCCCAGACTGCCAATTCCAGCGCAAGCGCCGTCAGATCCGCCTCCTTGATTTCCGGCGTCCGTGCCGCTTCCAATTGCCGTTCCTCTTCCTTTGTCCACAAGCGGTAACAGGTGCCCGGTCCAAGCCTGCCCGCACGTCCCCGACGCTGATCCGCCGACGCCCTCGCCACCCGTACGGTCTCGAGTTTGGTCAGTCCGGTGCGCGGCGAAAAGCGCGGGACTCGCATCAGTCCGCTGTCGATGACCGTCCTGACACCTTCCACCGTCAGACTGGTCTCCGCAATCGACGTAGCCAGCACGATTTTCCGCTCACCCGGCGGGCACGGCGCAATCGCCCGATCCTGTGCCGCCGAGGGCATATTTCCGTACAACGGTTCTATTCGAATACGCTTGCCTGCGTTCTCCTGTCCGCCCAGCTCCAGCTCTTTCAGCCTGGCTTCCACTCTGCGAATCTCTCCTGCTCCCGGCAGGAACGTCAGGATATCCCCTTCTTCCTGCTTTAGCGCATGCTGGATGGTATGAACCACTTTTTGTTCGAGCGGCCCTTCCCAGCGGGTATCCAAATAATGGGTTTCCACAGGAAAAGAACGCCCCTCGCTCCTCAGGATCGGAGCACCGTCCAGCAAGGCGGACACAGGCTCTGCCTCCAGCGTTGCGGACATGACCAATATCCGCAGGTCATCCCGCAGCAACTCACGGGACTGAAGGCAAAGGGCTAGGCCCAGATCGGCCTGAAGACTTCGTTCATGATACTCGTCAAAAATGACCATCCCCACGTCTTCCAAGGCCGGATCAGACTGCAGCATGCGTGTCAGTATCCCTTCGGTAATGACTTCGATCCGCGTTTTCGGGCCTACGCGGCTATCCATCCTGACCCGATACCCCACTGTCTCCCCCACTCGTTCTCCCCGGGAAGCTGCCATGTACCGGGCAGCCATGCGGGCGGCAAGCCGGCGAGGCTCCAGCATCAAAATCCGGCGTCCTGCGAGCCAGGGCTCGTCGAGAAACGCCAGCGGCACACGCGTGGTTTTCCCTGCACCGGGTGAAGCGATCAGCACCGCGCTGGCATGAGAGCGAAATGTCTCCAGCAAGCTGGGCATGATCGAGTCGATCGGCAGTGTCTTCATCTCATCACCTCATCCGATTGCGAACAAACCTTCTCTCTTCTTTACACTTCAACATAAGCATCTGCCGGAGCGTCCGCCAAAAACGGACTCTTTTCACCCAGACAATACAGATGCAGCTCGTGCATGGCGCGGGTGCAAGCCGTGTAAAAGAGCTTTCTCTCCCTTTCCCGGCCGTATTGCGCCCGGGAAGCATTGTAAATGATAACGCCGTCAAATTCTACCCCTTTGGCGAGGTAGGCCGGGATGATGTGAAAGCCTTCTTCAAAAGAGACGGTTTCTTTGTCAATCAGCCGAACCGGTACCTTTTCGCGCAGCGCTTCATACGCTTCCCGGCTCTCCTTAGCCGTTTTGCAGATGACAGCAATAGTGCGATGACCTGCTGCCGTCATTTCGCCAATCCGGGCTGCGACTTTTTCTGCCAAATCCTGCTGATCCGACACCTTCGTCAGTGTCGGCTTTTTCCCGTCGCGGTTAAACGGTTCGATCGCATGGTCGCCGCGAAGCATGGCACTGGTAAACTGGACGATGGGCCTCGTAGAGCGATAGCTCCGGGTCAGGATGATTTTCTCGGTATGTTCCTCGCCGTACAGTGTCGCAAGCCCGGCAAAATCCTGGCCGCTCGTCGAATGGGCATAGATCGCCTGATTCAAATCACCCAGCACAGTCAATTTGGCATGGGGAAACAGCCGTTTCATAAAGGCAAACTGGAACGGGGAGTAGTCCTGGGCTTCATCGACGAACACATGCCGAACTGCTGTATTCGTTTGAAAGCCTTCCACCCTTTCCTTCAAATATAAAAAGGGAGTGGCGTCTTCCCAGAACAGATTCCCGCCATCCAGGCACGCCATAGTCTGCGAGCAAATCTCCGGCCAGTGCCCGGGAAGCTCCAGGGAGCCTGTGAGCGATTGCACGAGCTGCGGATCTTCAAACAACTGCCGGTACAGCGCCGCAAGATCGATGAAGCGCAGCTGCTTGACTTCCCTGCGAAGCGGGGCAAAATGCTCCTGCACGACCTTCACTGCGAGCAGCTCCCGTTCCCGGTCAAAATCGTTGAACGTCTCTCCCGAAAACTGTTTCTTGCCTCTCAGCTCTTGGTACACCCGCTGATAATCATCGCGATCCAATAGCTCAATGGCTTCATCCACCCAGGCACGGTTTATTTCCTTTTTCCCGAGCCGTTTCAGCTCACCTAAGAGCCATTCCGCCAGCAGCCTCATCCGGTTAGGGATGCGCAGTGAAGAATCCATCTCGTAAAATCGCTCTTTGATCGCGTCCGCGGAAATCAGCGTACGCCCGCGGAATTTCACGTCCCGGAAGCACATTCCTACATTTCGGAGCGATTCGACGTATGCATCGATCACCCGGAGCCATTCACCGCCAGCCTTGTAGCGGATTCCCTCCGCACGGGCGTTGTATCCGGGTTCGTTCATTGCCGTGTAGATGTACTCCATCTGGGAGAACGGATCTTCTACCGTGAACCAATCGCCGAGTCTGTGTTCCACGTATTCCTGAAAGGTGGTCTGCTGCATGTTTTCCTCGCCCAGCTCGGGCAGAACGGTAGAAATGTAGCTGTTAAACATCGGGTTCGGGGAAAACAGGACGATCTGCTCGGACCGGAGCGTTCCCCGATAGCGGTAGAGCAGATATGCGACGCGCTGCAGCGCTGCAGACGTCTTCCCGCTTCCGGCTGCTCCCTGGACGATCAGGAGCCGTTTGCTTGTGTTGCGGATAATTTTGTTCTGCTCCTTCTGGATGGTGGCGACGATGCTTTTCATCTGACCGTCGGCCTGTTTGCCCAGCACCTCCTGCAACAGCTCGTCGCCAATCGTCACGCCGGTGTCGAACATCGAGCAAAGCACGCCGTCGCGGATGATATATTGCCGCTTCAGCTCCATGGTGCCGCTGATCAGACCGCTTGGCGTTTCGTATTGCGCCGGGCCTGGGGAATAGTCGTAGTACAGGCTGGAAACAGGGGCACGCCAATCGTACACGAGAAACTCCACTTCATTTTCATCGAGAAGCGAGCCGATCCCGAGGTAAATCCTTTCCGCAGTCTTCTCCCCGTCTTCGCGGAAATCAATGCGGCCAAAGTACGGAGATTTTTGCAAACGAACCAGCGTTTTCAACTGATTGCTCGCATGCCGGTGCAGCCGCTCCCGCTCGGAGAGAACCTCAGCCTGCTGCTTGATGCTGGCATACGTCTCGACTGCTTCGATAGCATCGTCGAAGTTGACGGTCACATCCTCCCAAAAGTTCTTGCGGATGTGGACAATATCTTCCTTTACATCGCTTACATGCTGTTCAAGAGATTCAATGCGCCGGGAGATCACGCCTACAACCTGCTCCACCCGCTTCTGTTCTTCCTGTCGGTCCTCTGCTTCTTTTCGATCCTCCTGCCCTTTGACCTGATCTTCCAGTCTTCCTTGATCTTCGTGTCTGCTCTGGTCCGACATGCTCATGCGCGTTCCCCTTTCCTGCTCCTTTTTTCTTTGCCAAGATGGGTTTGACAAAAGGGATTCCATGTGATAAGATATTATTGGGATAATATTTTGTTGTTCTGATCGCGAAGTGCAATCACTCCTCATTGTAACACAGGAGTGCTATGATTTCAATTTCCCACTTTTACTTGAAACGACCAAAACGGAGACGCAACGTGCGGCTCCGTTTTTTTATGCCCATATAAGCTGCCCCCAAGCTGGGCTTATCCATACATGATTTTCAACACGTCTCGCTCTTTTGTCCCAAAAATGATTGCGATCCCGGACCATTTTCCCCGCCATCCGTTACCATGTAGTGCTCCTCTTTCATATCGAACGTTTTGGGATTGAAAAGTTGATCCCACTCCATCCACATCATGAACCCTCCTGCATGCTTTGGTCCTTTACAGAATGGACAGAAGCGGTTTTTTTACAGATACCTCCGACTGCCGATCGGGGAGGAGAGTCAATTTGATCTTTCCCCTGTACAGCTTGTTTTGTCCGCCTTCTATGTACCCTGCCAGCGTAATCCCTTTGTCTTCCCCGGCAGGAGTAGAGCTGTCGCCGCTCGGAGGCAATTGACTCTCACCGGCATAGTGAAAAGAAATGCTGCTCTCCCCAGTCTTGTCTCTGATGTCGATGACAGCTTGAAAGGATGTCCCCGGCTCCAGCTTGGGAACGCTGATCACCCCGTCAAAAAAGCGAAGCTCTGCTCCCTCCACCACGCCTCCACTCTTGTTTTGGATTGTCAGCTCGATGTGATTCTGGAAACCGAAAACCCATTGGTACAGTACGATTGCCAAAAACCCTGCCAAAACGATCCAGAGCGACATTCGGATGAGCCTCATGTGTGCTTCTCCTCTGTTCTGCTCGCATTTTCGCAAGTAACGCCCGCAGCCTCCAGCAGCACCTTCCCCATCCGTGCCGCTTCTATCAGGCAAAGCTCGAATTCAACCTCTCCCGATACATGTGAAACTAGCTGAATAATGTCGGGACAATCGTGGTTGCAGATTAAAAACTGCTCCCATTTTGCCTCGGAGCGCGGTACCTTTTGCGCGTGAAATCCGCTTTTGAAGCCGCCTAACGTCATCCTTATCTCCTCGCGATTCTGCTAATTTTGAATCAGGTCAATCGCATTTCGCCCCTCGTCTAACAGGTTTGAAAAAATGCCGCCATTCGCCACCGGAGTTCTCCTGCTGTTCCTAGCCGAAAAACAAGTCGAGAACATCCCGGGGAAGCGACGCATCCTTGCGGTAAAACTCGCTGTAGCCGCAGCCGTTGCAGCTCACCACATCGAAGCGCTGGTACTGCATATTCAGCACCCGTGACAGCGTCCCTCCCGTCGCGGACATTTCCGTGACCGTTGCGGATGTACCCCCGCATTTGGGGCAGCCGGATTGCCTGTCGTCCTTGTTGTAGTGGCTATTCCCCGTTTTCCGGGTACAACTGCATTGAAGATTATGGTCGAGCCATTCATTGCAAATGTGACATTGCTGCCGCATCGGACTTTCTCCTCCCGTCTTTCCTCTATGTGATTGACGTTTCAAAAAGCAAACCGTTTCTTCTGTCCAAAGACATTTCCGTCTGCACACCCCTCACCGGCAGGAATACATTGTCAAGGTAAACGCCTAATGGAGGAATGCGCATGTTTCCCATGTACCCCTATTACTCCT
>Ga0310822_101157_pt1 | contig 10879 bp, 9 predicted proteins | sample P4_ome_2_FD_201313 | JGI IMG/M metagenome (GOLD analysis project Ga0310822, IMG submission 201313) | Sorghum-adapted microbial communities from Joint BioEnergy Institute, Emeryville, California, United States - P4_Day56_Rep2 | ecosystem: Engineered > Bioreactor > SSF (Solid state fermentation) >... | reverse complement strand
CTCCTTCACGGCGGCCAACGGACATCACCGTAACGGGACGGGGCGCTCTTATTTGTGAAAATGCGGGCCGATCCCAATGATAGCGGAGCCGGATGAAGTTGTTGGCCGGTTTTGCTCACGCCGCCGATCGCATCACCCGAGCGTAGGCTCGCATTTCCGCATAAGAGAGGGGAACCCTGAAAGGTTCCCCTCATCAGTTCGCCACCGGTTATATTCTAAAAATCAGCGCCGGTGATTTCACGCTGTGCAGCGTCGCTGCTTGAGCGTCACACCGAGCCGATGCACCGCGCGGCAATCAGCCCGGGCTTGTATCCACTGCGATGTCCCGCGAGTACACGGGAGACAGCTCCTTGCCCTTGGCGATGACATGCAGGAAGTAGATGCCGGATTCCGGCACTTCCGCCTCGAACTCCATCGTGCCGGTTCCGGGCCCGGTCACGCCGTTTCCGCATTGATCGCGTTCCGTCTCTCCGCAGCCGTTTTCGACATCCTCCGGATAGGGATGGGTATACCAATCGATCAGCAGCCAGTACACGGGCGTGGCGGAGATCGCGTTGAGCTCCGCGACGAAATGCAGTTGATAACGCCCGTCACCCAGCGGCTGCACGGTATAATTCACGCCGAGGATGTTCACCGGTTCCGTTTTGAACGGATAATGGTACACTTCCGACAGTGTTCCGTCCGGCGCTTCGGCCGCCGCGTACAGCACATAATCTTTCTCCTCATCCAGCCCCGTGACCGTGATGGCGGCTTTCCCTCCGGACACGTCCGCCGTTCCGGCAAATCCCGACTCGGACGCCGCCAGATCTTTCAACGCTTCGGCATCGGCAGGTCCGGTCAACGTCGCATCCAAAGCCACGTAGTAAACCTTCGCCGCGTCGGACGTCTCCAACCCGAACTCGGCGTAATCGGCAATCGCGTCATACACCGCCTACGTGACCGACGGCTCGTATTCGGGCTGCGGCTCGGGTTGTGGGCCGGGCTGCGGGTCAGGCTGCGGATCGGGCTGCGCGGGCGGCGTCGACGGACCGGAGCCGGGGGATGACGGTGCGGTCGGCTGCGCCACCGGCCGGCCGTTCAACGTTCCCACCTCCAGGTCGCCTTCCAGGCGGACCTTTTGCCCGTCCGACAGGCCTTCCCCCGTTTCGATGGAGCCCACTTTTCCCGTGCCGCTCAACACGACCTCCCCGTCGAAATCGCCGGAAAGGACGATTTTGCCCACCTCGCCGTTGATTTCAAACTCAAAGCGGTCTCCTTGTCCGAGAGAATCGACATGGATCTCCAGCAGATCGGTATTCCCGCGGATGGTCACCTTGTTCGGGGCGCCGGCGTCCCCGACGATGTCCATGTCCAGCTTCGTTCGTCCGCCGACATTCAACTCGAGGGGCCGACGAAATGCAAAGAGACATTGAGGGATTCCCCGCCGGACAGCCCCGATCCAGGTGTCGGGGAAAACGGGTTGATGTTCCCCGGAAGTTCCGGATCTTCAGGCAAAGTGATCCACGGCGGAATCACAACGGTCACTCCATCCGGGGGAACAGAGTCTATCGGAAGCGGAGCATCCGACGGAGGTTCCCACCCGGGAGGAGGTTCGAACGTGGGAAGAAGCGGCCCAACGGATTCCATTCTTTCAAACCTTGATTTGGTTTTCCGTTCAGTTTCATCTTAGCAAAAAATGACGGAAAATTCGAAAAAGATTTAAAAGAATAAAATCTTTCTCGATGGAGTATCGGAATTCATTGTCCATCGTTTTAGCTTTTCGGGCCGAACCTTGTATCGCCGTTTCTTTGCGTGGCCGCCGTTTTGCTGACGTACGGTCAAAATGTGTCGACCTCCCCATTGCATCCGCGTTGCCATATCGGAATCCGGACAAGTGCGGACGGGCGTGGAGTTGCGAGTTATAATAAAGGGTATACAAAGCAAGGAGTGAACCGAACCGATGCATACTTTTTCAGTGAGGACGACGGAACGGGATCAGATCATCGACATTACGCCGCAGGTGGCCGGATTGGTGCGGCAAGCCGGCATGCAGTCCGGGCTGGCTGTCGTCTATGTTCCGCACACGACGGCCGGAGTCGCCATCAATGAAAACGCCGACCCGGACGTCAAGCGCGATATTTTGATGCGGCTGGACGAAGTGTTTCCGTGGACCCACCCGAAATACCGCCATGTGGAAGGCAACTCCGCCGCTCACCTAAAAGCGGTTCTGACCGGAAGCTCGCATACGATCATTGTGGAAAACGGCCGGCTGCAGCTTGGACGCTGGCAGGGCATCTACTTTTGCGAATTCGACGGTCCGCGGGACCGCAAGTTTTACGTCAAACTGATCGAGGGGTAATGGATGCATCCGGACCGCCGCCTGTGATGCTGTTGCATACATGGTTCGACCGGCCATGGGAACTCAACTCGCACAGGGGTTCCCATTTTCCCCGACTCTCCATAAACGCGCGCTCGGCTTAAGGTGTAAGGTGCGGTCACAGCTTCGGGACATCCTTCGGTATCCGGGTCGGGAGGGATTACGATCGGATTTGTGTTGATTCTCCAAACACGCGATAAATATAATTTGATATAATTTGAATGAAGAAAACAGAAACTGGATTTACAAATTTTCGCAGGCAGGAGGACAAAATTTGGGAAAGAAAGTCAGACCATGGATGCTGACGTTGTTGGCCTTTTGTTTCGTTTTCCCCGTTTTCAGTGGCACCGCTTTCGGCGCGTCCGACCGTTACGCGGTGGTGACGGAAGCCGCCGGAACGGTCACTGTGAAAAAAGCCGGAGGCGCATTGAACATCCGCGTCTACCCCGGCATGACGCTGCACGAAGGCGACTGGATCAGCGTCGGCCCGGGCGGGCATCTGGTGCTCCAGACGGACCTCGGCGACGAAATTATGCTCGGGGAAAATTGGCGCGGCACGCTGTCCAAGCTGAGGACGAACGACCAAGGCGGAACCGAGACGGCCGTCAAAGCTTGGTCCGGATCCATGTACAACCATGTCCAAAAGAAGACCGACCCTTACAGCACGTTCAAAGTGGAACCGCCGTCATCGGTCGCGAACGTGCGGGGGACGCATTTTTTGGTGACGATTGATCCGAAAACGGGCCTACCCAGGATCATCGTCAACGCAGGATTGGTCGAGACGGGCTCCAATTCGCCGGATGGTCAGGAAGTTCTGTTGCTGCCGTCACAGCAAGCAACGATCTATCCCTGGCTGGACAACTGGACGGACGATGGTTACATAGATCCCGAAGACATCACGGTATCCGTCTCAAACGCGGTCCTCGCCAAGATGCTGAAAAACAAGGCGCTCATCGACGAGGAAAATCGGGAGCTTCTCGACAACATCGACGAACTCGATGTGGCAACCGACTTGAATCTTATCGAAGAAGAAATACTGGCCAGATACAGAGCCGCTGTGGAAAACTCGCTGACCCAAATCCTGAAGGCCGCCGCTCAGTCCGGCCGCCTGGATGATGTGATGTTGGAGGACATCATGGAAGCGGTCAAACAGACGATCAAAGAAGAGAATCGGCAATACGACCTGGATCGCGATATCCCGCCGATCGACCGCACGGCCGGAATCGACCCGGAAGTGGAAGAACAACGCCGGCAGAAGCGGGAGCAGGCCGAGCGGGAACGTGAGGAGAGGGCGAGGGAAAAAGAGGACAAGACCGCGCTCCTGAAAGAAAAAGAAGAGGACATCCAGCAGCGGCTGGAAGAGAAGAAACGGGAACAGGAGGAGGCCAATCGGCGGGCGGAAGAAGAGAAGCAGAACAAAGCCAAGGAAGAGTACAGGCGGCAGTTGGATGAGGAACAGCGGAATCTCCTGGATGAGAAGGCCAAACAAAGAGAAGATGAGAAGATGCGGATGGACAAAGGCATTCCTGCTTCTCATTCCCCTTCGTCAGGTACAAATCAGCCGGAGGAACCGACTGCTCCAAGCGCGCCGGAAAATCCGCCGACACCAAGCACGCCGCCGGTGAGCCCCGTCGCCACGTTGACAACGGTGATCCCGGACCCCGCGAACATCGTATACGGGCAACCGTTTACGCTCGAAGCTCTGGTGACGGCTGCGAATTCCCAAACCGTCCCGGACGGAGGCACGGTCGAGTTCAAAATCGAGTCCGAACACGATTCCTTCGTGATCGGTTCCGGGGCGATCACGAACGGCGAGGCAAGGCTGACCGTGGACGAGGATATGTGGGCCGGCTCGGCCATGGCCGGGGTCGGGATTGGCGAGTACACCGTATCGGCGACTTATGCCGGCGTACCGCAGCAATTTGCCGGCAGCACGTCGGCCGGTGCCATCCTGACCGTCGTTAAGGCGAATACGGAGGTACAGCTGGCTGCAAACACGGAAACGGCGGAACCCGGCGGCACGGTGACGTTCGAGGCGAATGTGGCGGTGAAGGCCCCCGGCGGCGGCAAGCCGGAAGGCACGGTTCGCTTTTATCAACTGGTGGACGATCTCTGGCAGCCCATCGGTGAGAAAAGCCTGGAGGCCGGTATGCAAACCGTCACCTTCGATCGCACGATCCCCCTCGACGAGGAATGGGGACCTGCCTTGTACAAGGCGAAGTTTGTGAGCGAAAACGGTTTGCACAACGACAGCGAATCCGAAGAGCAGGAAGTCATCATCGGACCTGTCGTGTATATTACGAAGGTTCCGGTGGCTGACAGCCCCAACTCGTTTGAAATCCGGATCGATTTGGCCAACTTCACGGTAAGCAACGCGGTTTACGGAGCGAAATTCTATTTCAGGCATAATCTGTCCACTTATGAGCCGAATGAGATTCAAGATTTTTCAGGTGAATACAACTCGGGCAAATTCGGCATCGATCATGATGATGAACATTACTTTGGATCGTTGGAAGGATACGATCCGGAACTCGAACGTCAAGTTTGGGGACTGAAATACGAGTTCTCCCCAAGCGGGAACGGAGTGAAATTTTCCGAGAAGGAATATATGGCGAAAATCGTGGTTCATATGTCCCCCGGAAAATCATTTGACGATGCGATCATCGATCTGGTCTACTTTCAAATCCAAGACGCGGAAGGCAATCCGATTGTCCCCGTCGTTCGGACCGGGCCGGGCGTCAACGTCAAGCTTGACAAAAATCCTTTCATAGTGTGAGAGATGAGGGTTGCCATGAATCAGACCATGAAGCAATGGATGTCAAACGGTATCGGAAAAATGACGGTCGCCGGACTGGCGGCGGCGCTGCTCTTCGGGACAGCCCCCGCCGCCTCCGCCATGGTGTGGTCGGAAGGCCGACCGCTGATCCAAACCCGCGACGTGGCGGGATCCGGCGTGTTTGACGAACTGGACGGACCGGCGGATGAGGCCGAGTTCCGCCACCCCGCCGCGTTGCTCGTGCTCGGCGACGGTTCCTCCATCCTCGCGGCGGATTCGGGCAACCACCGCATCCGCCTCATCCGTAACGGAAATGTCTCCGTCTACGCCGGCACCCCCGTGTCCGTCATATTCGACGAGGCCGGCCTTCCCGCCGGCGCCTTGAGCGACGGCCCCGCGGAGAGCAGCCTCTTCTGGAACCCGACGGGACTGGCCGCGGACCGTCACGGCAACGTGTACGTCGCGGACGCCGCCAACCACGCGATTCGCAAAATCTCTCCTTCCGGCGAAGTTGCCACCGTGGCCGGAAGCGGAGTGCTGGGCCACCTGGACGGTGCGGGGAGCGAGGCATTGTTCCACTACCCGATGGATGTCGCCGTCGACGCGGAGGGCAACGTGTACGTCGCGGATACGCTCAACCACGCGATCCGCAAGATCACACCGCAGGGCGAGGTGACGACGCTGAACGCCCTGTCCACGCGGGCGGTGGAGGCTTACGACGGCGTCGTGGTGCCGGCCGGCGGCTTCGCCGACGGACCGCTGGCTAAGGCGCTGTTCAACGAGCCGTCCGGTCTTGCGCTGGACAGCGGGGGCAATCTGTACGTCAGCGACACGGGCAACCAGCGCATCCGCTATATCGATTTCGCATCGGGAACGGTCACGACCGTCGCCGGAGGCGGGGATTTGGCGGAGAACGCGCTGTACGCGGCAGGCGGGTACGCGGACGGACCCGCCGCCGAAGCGCGCTTCAACAGCCCGAAAGGCATCACCGTCGATCGGGACGGCGGCGTCTATATCGCCGACAGCCTGAACCACGCCATCCGCTATTTGAAAGACGGACGCGTGACGACCGTCGCCGGAAGCGCCGCCGGAAATTACGGCTACCGCAACGGCTTCGACGAGCAGGCGCTGCTCGACTATCCGGCGGACGTCGCCGTTCTTCCGAACGGTGATTTGTTGGTGGCGGACATGTACAACAATCGAATCCGCAAAATCGAATTTTACGCGCTGCCGGACGGATGGACGGCGGACGGCACGGTCCGCGTGCTGCTGAACGACCGGCAAATCGCTTTCGACAGGCCGCCCGTCATCCGGTCGGGCCGCACGATGGCGCCGCTGGATGCCGTTGCGAAAGCGGCCGGTTTCACCGTCGCCGCCGAGGGCGGCGAGATGGTGTTGTCGGGTGACGGGAGAACGATTTCGCTGGCCGTCGGCAAGTCCGAAATCACGCTGCGCACGGATGGTCAATCGACGGTAACGAAGGCCGACGTGGCGCCGTTCGTCCTTGACGGCGTGATTTACGTGCCCCTGCGCCAACTGGCGGAACTGGCCGGCATGGACATCGACTGGCATGCGGAGACGAAGACGGTGATTATGCGAAAATAACAAACCGATGCATACAAATGGCGAGGGCACCCGAGTTCAGGTGCCCTCGCCTCTCGTGAGCGTAGAGCGCGACATCATTCGTTCATTTCATCGGGCTCGGGATGTTATACCTCTCCCCAAAAAATTTCCGTTTCATATTCGAAAAGAACGATCCCGTTCTGATGATGCCTGTCAAATAGACGACGAAGCTCCGCGATCATCGGATGGTAATTCGGATGTCCGGGGACAGGGCTGTAGGATGACGACAGCAACCGACCTTTCAATCCTTCGAAATCGAATTGCTGGTTCATGCTGAACCGTTTTTCGCGCATCGTACCTTCCTTGAAAAAGGACTGCAGCATCGCTTTCGAAATATTGGTATGTTTGACTTCTTTGTAGTCGGTTCCGTACGTTTCAAGCAACTGATCGTACTCCTCACGAAACGGGGTTCCTTTCGAAAGGCGTGTATTCCAAATCAATACGACTCTTCCGCCGGGCTGGAGAATTCTTTGGAACTCGGCTTTCGCCGCGGTCTGATCAAACCAGTGGAACGCCTGCGCACAGACGATAAACTCCACCGACTGATCGGGCAATCCGGTAGATTCCGCAGAACCTGATACAGCGCGAAAGTTCGGATAACCTTTTAGGGTTTGCTCGGCAGCCGCCCTCATGGCGTCATTCGGCTCGACGGCGATCACGGAACTGCCGCGTTCCAAAAGCAACTTTGAAAATATGCCCGTGCCGGCTCCAATGTCTGCAACTCGGCTGTCCGAACGCAGTCCGACCACGCTGTATAAATAATCCAGAGCTTCTGGCGGATAGCCGGGACGGTACTTCTGATACGCCTCGACGCGGTTGGAAAACCTTTCCTTGCTGTTCATCCGTAATTCACTCCCCGTTTCATATTTTCACGTCCTCGTGGAACATTTTAACACCCGTTCGATGAAACAGACTTCTTTCACAACTCGACGCCTTTGATTTTGATGAGCCGTCTGTCTCGCACGCCATGATTATATCATTCTTCCGGTCTTGATCGAGGACGAAGAAGCCGTCGCCGATCCGCTCGCGTACCTTACAAATCAAAAACCCGAGTTCGACAGTTGCTAGGTAAATGAAATGCCCGTCATCCCTTGAGTAGACTGGATTTTCGGGCATTCATACGCAAAATGGCGTGTATCTATGCTCCAGGGTGGATTTCGAGGAACCTTGGAGGAGCTTCAATCCCAAGCGTATCAAAGGTTTTCCGTTGTTTGGCCGTCAGTTCCGTAGTCTGGTAGACGTCTCCGTTTTTCGAAGAAAAATGTCCGAGACCGATGCGATCCAGTTCCTTTCGCACGGCTGCCCAGGTCTCGCCGGTTTCCACTTCGACGATGCGCACGAGCAACAGGGCCAGCCAACAAAGCAGGATATGCGCCCGAATGCGTTCTTCCAGGCGATGAAACATCGGGCGAAGTTCCAGGGTCGTCTTCAATGTACGGAACGCATCTTCCACATCAATGAGTTGCTTGTAGCCAAGCGCCACGTCTTCTGCGGATAACGTGTCATCCGAAGTCCGGATCAAATACTTGCCGTCATACTTTTCGGCCTCGCGTATCGCTTGCTTATCCAGCTTCAGCGTTCCATCCTTGAGCTGGCGCAAATATTTGCCGTAGGTCGGATGGGAACGCAGCTTACACGCCGCCTTCGTATGGGCGTGACCGCCCAACGGCTTCAGTTCGTCCAACTCCGCTTGCAGGCGCTCGATCATCTGTTCACGGCGAAGACGATCCCGTTCGGCTTCTTTGGGGTTGTACACCAAGACATAGCGCTTGCGCGCTTCGCCGTCGCCGATGACGATGTCTTTGACCTGCAGGTTTTCTCGCACTTGGTGGTATCGCCCTTTCCGGCTCATCGCGGCCTCCGTCGTTTCTTTGCCGGATCGCATTTTTTCCCCGACGATATAATGGCCGCCTGTACGCTGCAACGTGCGCAAATTGTCTTCGGAGGAGAACCCTCGATCCATGACCGTAATGACTCTGCCCAGTTTCCATCCGACCAGGTCGCGTTTCACCTGCTCGACGACGGACATATCCGATGTATTCCCCGGCCATACCCATGAACGGATCGGAATGCCTTGACGAGTGACCGCCAGTCCAATGACCACCTGAACCAGATCCGGGCGTTTGTCCTTCGAAAATCCCTGCTTGCGCAAGGAGTCGTCTTCCGGCACATCGAACGGATCGACTTCGAAGTAGGTGGAGGTGGTGTCGAAGTAGAGCAAATCGACCTCCAGATTCAGTAAATCCGAGACGGAGCAATATACCTGAACCTCCAGCTCCGATTGAACCTCCAGCAGGTCGTCCATCGCCCGGTACAGTTGCTGGCTGTTCACTTCCCTTACGCCCGGCAGGTACACATCGTCCCTTACCCAATCTTCCATCGCCAGCTTGCTGGAAGGGTTCAGCGCGCGATTGGCCACCATGGCGAAGATCAGGCGTTCGATGGACGTTTGATGTTTGCGATCCGCGAACAGTTTTTCAAGGATGGCATCCAGGCCGATCTTGTGCCACAGTTGATGAAGCAGCCAGGCTCCACCCAAGCGTTTGCAGGACTGAAAGAGGAACTCCGCCGTCTGGCCGATCGCATGTTGCGCCTTCAGCGCCGCTTCCGGCGTCAGGTAACGAGAAATGCTTTGCACCAGGCGCTCCAGGACGGAGCGATCAACTTCATCTTCCCGGCCGAACGAGTAGATGACCTTGGCTTTGGCGTGTTTGGCGACGGGATCCCATACATTGTGCGCCAGCTGGAGGTAGGCGGTCGTGGATCCATTTTTATTTTTACGAGAGACGCGACGAATATACATGCCTATATATTACCACAAATAACCCATATTTTACAAGAGTAAAAATACGAAAGCGTGTGCCTATGGAAAAATGAGATTTTTTCTAGCTCCGCTCACAGAAAACCTTGCTGTTATGGGATTCTTGATTTTCTATATGCCCAAAAATGCCGATTTACTGTCGAACTCGGGTTGATCGCGGTTGAAGGTTCCGGGGGTGTTGCTCTGAAGAAATACTTTGCCACAAAAAACGCATGGAAATGTCCATATACCGGATTTTCATCAGCGGAACCGATGAAGACCAGGACAAGGTTTGGCTTCGCGCGAAGATGGACCAGCTCCTTTTCCCGATCGTGCCGGCTTATCCGGAAAAGACCGGGGTTCTCACCTTCCTTCCTTTGCCGTAAGGAATGCAGAGCGGGGTGCCGAAAATCGGATCTACCGTCACTTGGCATTCCATATTGAACACTTGTTTGATCAGTTTTTCGTTCACAATCTCCTCGGGCGCGCCGCTGGCGTAAATTTCCCCTTCTTTCACGGCGATCACATGATGCGCATACCGGCAAGCCAGGTTAATATCGTGCAGGACCATCACGATCGTGCGATTTTCTTGCTCGTTCAAGTCATAGAGCAGATCCAGAATTTCAATTTGATGCGTCATATCCAGATACGTGGTAGGCTCATCGAGCAAAATCGTCGGCGTGTTCTGGGCGAGGGTCATGGCGATCCAGGCGCGTTGCCGTTGCCCGCCGGAAAGAGAGTCCACCGGGCGATTGGAAAACTCCTCCATACGGGTGACTTCGAGCGCCTGTTTCACCATCTTTTCATCTTCCGCGGACCACTGTTGAAGAAAGCTCTGGTAAGGATACCGTCCCTGTTTGACGAGCTGAAGCACCGTCAATCCTTCTGGCGCGACCGGTCCTTGCGGCAGAATGGCCAACCGTCTGGCGACTTCCTTGGTAGGCAGCTTTGCGATCGATTCGCCGTCGAGGATGATCGTTCCATGTTGGGGCTTGATCAAGCGGGCAAGAGACCGCAGCAATGTCGATTTGCCGCTGCCGTTGCTGCCGATGAACACGGTGATTTTCCCTTTGGGGATACGCAGATTCAAATCCGCAAAAACGGGCTTTTTTCCATAAGATAATGTCAGATGATCGGCTTGAATGACGGACATGAAGTTCACCCCTTTTAGGAACTGCGATGACGGAACAGCAAGTAAATAAAGAACGGCGCGCCGATCGCGGCGGTGAAGACGCCGGCCGGAATGTCCAGCGGGATGAAAGCGGTTCGCGCAATGAGATCAGCCAGCATCAAAACGAGCGAACCGATTAACGCGGATACGGGA
>Ga0310822_101144_pt1 | contig 10952 bp, 4 predicted proteins | sample P4_ome_2_FD_201313 | JGI IMG/M metagenome (GOLD analysis project Ga0310822, IMG submission 201313) | Sorghum-adapted microbial communities from Joint BioEnergy Institute, Emeryville, California, United States - P4_Day56_Rep2 | ecosystem: Engineered > Bioreactor > SSF (Solid state fermentation) >... | reverse complement strand
CCCTACCAGCAGGCCACGCGGCTTGAGCGCAAGGCGCTTCGCCTCAAGGCCAAGGCCCGCAAGCTGCGCGCCAAGGCGCGCCGCGCCTCCGGCAAGCGCGCGGCCAAGCTGCGCGCCAAGGCCCGGGTCAAGGCCGCCAAGGCCCGCTCGCTTGCCCGGCAGGCGGCGCAGCTGAGGGCAGCGGGCTAACAAGAACAGCGCACAGAAGCTGCGGGCCGCCTGCGGGCGGGCCCGCAGCACCGAACGCCAGAAGCCGCTGGCGGCCCCAGAGGGCGCCGGCGGCTTTTCGGCGTGCACGCAGGCGCGCCTCGGTCTTCTTAGCCACAAGCCCTTGACCGCGATCGATCCATCCCCTACGGTCAGGGCAGCGGGCCCCGCGGCGCAATCCGAGCGCCGCGGGGCCCAACGCGTAAGCGACGAGAAACACGCGCATACCGTGCGGCACCGTGCGATTCGGCTCTGTTGCGCGGTTTTCGGCCTCCGTTCTGGGTGACACCGGGGTACACCGATCCCGGTAAGGGGCAACGGAGCGCTGACTCGTACGTCGGTTGCGATCGTCATGCACCGGCGCAACGAAGAAGGGCAGGCAAAACGCCGCCGGCGCCCCTCCTTCAAGGGGCGCCGGCGGCGCAGGCGCCACGGGCAGCGGACGCCGAGCCTGTCGCGGGCCGCTCAGCTCACGCGCGCGAGAAGACGCCGGGCCCTGCGCTCGAGGCGCTTGGCCCTCGCGTGGTGCCCAGCCCGGCGCAGGGTGCGGGCCTTGCGGCGAAGCGCCTTCGCCCTGCGCTGGGCGCGCGCGGCCTTGGCGCTGCCGCAGGCCGCCTTCATCTGCGTCGTGTAGGCGTGCGACCTGTTGTTGTGGGCGCGCATCGAAACGTCGATCGAGCGCCGGCCCTTGCCGCAGAGGCCCTTGCCGGTGTTGGCGTTCACCAGCATGCCCCTCGCTCCCCCCTCGATGCGAAGCTCGAAGGAGGAGATCGGCACGTCGGGCACGAGCTGGAAGGTGTTTCGGATGCGCCCGTTCGCCTGGCTCACGGCGCCGACTAGGTCGATGTCGACCAAGCCGTCCAGGTCTGCGACCAGATCGGGCAGCTGGTTGTCACCGGTTCGAAGGTAGACCGGACCCTCAAGGGGCTCGTCCAGCAGCGGCGTGTGGGCCACCGCCCGGCCGACTCGCGAGGAGGCCGGGCAGTTGCCCTCGCGGTACTCCTCGCGCGTGCAGGGGTCAGCGAGCGCCGGGCTCGACTGGTCGAGGAAGAGCCCCTTGGGCAGGGTGACCTGGACGCGGCGGATGTTGGCGTGGGTGCCGCGACCTGCCCCTTCCGAGTAGGCGTCCGCCCCTCGGACCACGAGGTTCGCCTTGAGGCCAGGATGCGCGTTGCGCTTGGTGGCCTGCTTTCCGCCCAGTGCCTCGAAGGTGAGGTTCGGGCGGAAGCTCAGGCTCGCGCACTCGCCCACCTGGAAGCGCTTTGCGAGGTCCACCTGCGCTCCGTGGGAGCCCGTGGCCTTCGCGGTGACCTTGGTCTCCGTGCAGTCGGTGGGCGCGATCGTGAACTTGGGGCGGTCCATCACGATGCGGATGTCGCGGATCCGCAGCGGGATGCCCTCCAGGATCTGCGGGAGGGGATCGGAGACCACCCGCAGCTGCGCGGTCGTGGGATCGACGTAGACGGCGGCGCGGACGTTGACCGTGCCCAGATCGAGCGGCCCAGCCACCGCCGGCACCGAGATCACGAGGCTCAGCGGTGCCCTCGCCGCAGGCCCGTTGCCATCGGGGTCGTAGGGCCCGGCGAGATACACGCGCCCCGCGTTGTTGCCCTGGAGGTAGAACGGATGGCCGGCCCCAACGCCCACGACCGCGTGGCCCACCAGCGAGTCGGGATCGCAGGTGCCGGCAGCGGCGTCCGCTTCCGAGCAGAAGGGGATGCCGGCCAGACGCGCGGTGACACCTTCGGGCGGCGTCACCTCGGTGGCGAGGATCTCCTGGTGTCCGTCCGATCGCTTGAGCTGGAACGTGAACGGGGTGAAGGAACCCGCGACTGGGTTTTGCACACCCGCCTTGAGCTCGGGCTCAAACGGACGCGCGCCCAGATCAGCCGCGTCGCCGGGCAGGGCGGGATCACCCGCCGGGCACGGGCCGCCGTCTGGCCCCTGGTCGATCGTGAACTTCGACGTCTGCGTCACGACCTCATCATCCGTCGGGTTCTGGGGATCGGCCGCAGACCACGGCACGAGATCCGAGGTGATCTGGTAGGTGCCGCATGTGGGCGGCGTGGCGAGCACCCCGCGCGAGCCGCCCTTGAAGCGAAGCTCGAGCTCCGAGAACGGCTGCTGGGGGTTTGCGTCGAAGATCGCGGTGATGCGGCCCGTATCCGGGTCGCGCTCGAAGTTGGCCGCGACCTTGATCACGACGCCTCGGCCCTGGGCCACCATGTAGCCGGCGAGCAGGGAGCCGAAGGGGTTCTCGTCCTGCTCCGCCAGATAGAGCGAGCCCTCGAGCGGCACGTCGAGCACCGGCGTTTCGATCCGCACGGTGCCGACCTTCGAGGAGGGCGGGCAATCGGCCGGCTTCCCGTTGAAGCGCACGGGATCCGCCGAAATCAGTCCGACCTGCTCCTCGGTGCAGGCGCCAAGCCCGTCTGCGGCAGAGGGGTTGATGCTCATGCCCTCCGGCAGCTCGACCACGGCGCGGGCGAGGTGCGCGGAGCCCAGGCCGGAGGGGTGCTCGAGGCCGGCCTGGGGCACTCTGATGCGGGCCGTGAGTCCCGTCGCGGAGTCCGCCGCAGAGGAGGTCGGCTTCACCGTGATCGTGGGCTCGAACGGCACCTGCTCGCAGCCCGTGATCGCAGGCAGCGGTGCGGTAGCCGTGTGCGTCACCTGCGGGGCGGAGTAGCTGCGCGCCTTGAACCGCACCTGCTGCGGCCCCGTGCATGAGGTCGGGTTGGTCATGAAGGGGATCGGCGGCAGGTTGCTGGAGTTGGGTTCGCAAGGCCGCCCTCCGCAGACGACCGGCTCGAATGCATGGGCGAAGCGCTCGGCGTCGTGACTCGGATCCGCCGGTACACCCCAGAGAGTGGTTTCAGCCCGGGCCAGGAAGACCAAGCCGGGCAATCCGTGCAGATTCGCGGTCAGCCCATACTCGTCCTCGGTCCGCACGGAAATGTCGAACGTCAACGGGTAGAGACCGGCGATGAATCCGAGCCGGGCCGGCACGTCCTTGCCGGGAGAATGGAGCAGATAGACGGGTTCGAGGAATGCGCCCAACGGATCTGCCTCGATAGTCGTGACGCCGACCTGCGACTCGATCGGACAGTCGAAGTTGATGAAGTCGGCGATTGCGCAGGGTGGGATGTGAGTCGGGTTTCCGATCAGGCCTGGGGGCAACTCGATCTCGATGTCGCGGGTAGTCGTATGCGGGATGCCCTGCTCGTCCTTCGCGAACTCGATCACCGTGGTGAAGTCCGGGTGCGCGCCCGCCTGCGCGGTCGAGATCGACGCGCCGACGGACTCGATCGCATAATCGTCGGGCGCCGCCAGCGCCTGGCCCGCATGTGCCAGCAGCAGCGCGAGCGTGCAGGCTGCGATGAGCGCGGCGATGCGGCTCAAGGCACCCCGGCTAACCCTGTCCATCCCGAAGGGAGATCCGTAGAGCACTGTCCTCTCCTTGCACTCGTCGGTCGTGGCGATCGCTGGCGTGGGGCTGGGGCGCATCACCGCGCATCTCCCTTCCTCGCGCTGGCGGCCTGCTGCCTACAGCGCTTGGCCTGCGCGCGAAGTCGCTTGGCCTTGCCCGCCTGCCTTGCGGCCCGCTTGCGCAGCTTGCGCGCGCGCTTTCCGGTGGCCTGGCGCGCCTTGCTGCGCAGGTTGCGGGCGCGCTTAGCGGCGCGCTTCGCCTGGCGATCCAGCTTCACGCAACGCGCGGGCGTCGAGGTATCATCGGCCGCGGGGTTGCCCGGGCCCTGGTACTCGCCCGAACCGGGCTCCGGATCGGCCGGTGGCGCCGAGGGCGCGCCCTGGCAGTCATCGCCGCTGCACTCCTCATCGGAGGAGACCTCGTGCTGGACGGCCAGGCCGCCGTTTACGCGGGCTGTGTAGAGAGCTCGTGCGTTCCCGAAGCGGTCAGCCGGAACGAGCGGGTCGCCCGTCCAAAAGACGATGTCGCTGCCGTCGGGCGTGACGCCCCAGAGCACGTTGGTGTGGACGAACGCCGGGATGGGCGGGTTGTTGCCCGTCCGGCTCTGACCGGAGGAGATCAGCGCTACGTCCGGCTCACCCTGTTCTGGGCTGTGCCAGCGATAAACATCGTTAGCGGCGCTGATGTCCCGCTCGACGAGCCGGTCGGCCGACTCGAACACGACTGTCGCGCCGTCTTCTGTGAGATTGTTGATGGCGATCCACGGACCGAGGATCGACGTCGGCGGGGCCTGAAGCGCTGCGTCGGCCTGCGAGGCGCTGCCGTCCTCACGGCACGAGACGCAGGCGAGCTCGTCGGCTTCGGCGTCATAGCGGTAGATCGCTACATGACCTGCATTGTCCGCGCCGGTGAGCCTGGCCACGGACTCGAAGACCAGCACCCGGCCGTCCACGGTAGAGCGGCTTGCTTGTACACCGACCCTGCCCGCAACCGCATCCGATATCCAGTTGCCCAGGCCTGGCCTTCGCGTCAGATCAGCAGGCGCGAGCGTCGCCACGTAGCTGATGGGCCCAGCGCCCTCCTCCCAGAGGTAGAGATTGGGCTGACCCGCCTCGCCTTCACCGCCGATCTGCGAGGTGGAGCTGAAGTAGGCGCGCGAGCCGTCCGGGGCGATGTGGATCACGCGCGCATTGCCCACGCTAGTGAGCTGCTGGGCCTGCTCGCTCGCTACGTCGTAGGCGTGCAGGTCGCCGCCCGCCAAGTAGAAGATCCTGGAGCCGTCGGTCGTGATCCCCGCGTACGTGGTGCCAGTCGGCCCCACGGCTAGCGTCTTCTCGTTGCCCACGCGGACGTAGAGCTGGTTGCCGACGTGGAAGGCGACGACCGAGGCGTCGGTGGAGGCGCCGCGGTACGTCGCGTGCGCGGCGGGCGTCTGTCCCCCGGGAAGCAGGGAGACCACCTCGGCGGTCGCTTCGCCGGGCACACGACGGTAGATCGTGTCGAGGCCAGACGGCGCCTGAGGCTCAAGCTTGGTCCGCGCGGTGAAGAGGATCCGCTCGCCCCCGGGCGCGATGTAGTGAACCTGGGGATTCAGGTCCTGGCCCAAGCTCCCGAGACCGACCAGCACGAACGAACCGTCGGGAGCGCGCAGATATTCCGCGCGCGAAGCGCCCTCGGGGATGAGTGATCCTTGACCACCAACGCGCCAGAACGCGAACCGGTGGTCGGCCGTCACCGCGTTCGGAGTCTGATGCGTTGATTGCGACCCGCTTGGTGACGGGTGCGTAGTAGTCCAGCCGGCCGGGTCTTCCCGTATGGCCTGCCACAGATCGTTGGTCCCCGCGCCTTCGAAGCCCGGCAGCGCTCCACCGGCGAGCTGGAAGAGCACGCTGTCTCCCGTCGGCGCGACGAATGATGTCGGGAACGCGGCCCCGGAGCCGAGTCCGGCCCCGAGCGTGTCCCCGAGAGGAATGCGGCCTCCCATTTTCCAGGGTGTGACGAGCTCGTAGGCGCGGCAGTCCGGCAGCTTCGCCGATGGCCCGACGCGGAACTCGGCGTTGGGACAGGGATCCGGCGCCGCCTGAGCAGGGGTCGCGCCTAGAAGTCCGCCGACCCCGCAAGCGATCGCCGCGGACCCGGCGGTCAGAACGCGCGCAGCCCGCGTCAGAACGCGCGCAGCCCGCGCACGAGGACGCCGACCCCGCCGGACAGAGGCCCGGACACCGCTGGAACGGGTGCTGCGGCTTGAGTAACCGGGGAACTCCCTCGTCAAGTTGACGTTGACGGGCCGCGCCCGGTTCAGCCGCAAACCCTCCAACTTGAGATCAAAGTTCGCGGGGTCGGGTGAAATCTGCTTTGCGATTGGGAATTCGAGCTCTCCAGCGAGCATCCCGCACGACTCCCCGCACGGTCATCTACGCCTCCCGGGAGCCCGAACACCGCCGAAACTTCCCGCACGGTCGGATACTCGTCTGCCCCGTGCGGCTGCGTTGCTATACGCGACGCACCGTCCATGGCGTGCCGCAACCGATGTCAGATCACGGGCGCAGCCTCGTACCCACTCTCCCTAACAAGCTGGTAGACAGTGCTCGCGGCCTAGGGGCTCCGGGCGCCATGCGACGAGCCTCCCGTCCGCAGCACTGACGGCCTTCCCTTAGTGACTGTTGATGAGCGAAAGGGGCGCCACCGCGAAGGACGCAGATGAGATCGCGTTCGCCGGGGTGCGCGGACAGCTCGAACTTCTGACGCGAGGGGAGGTGAGCGCGGTGGAGCTCACCGAGCTCGCCCTGCGTCGCGCCGAGGAGCTACAGCCGCGCCTGCGACCATTTCGGGTCCTAACCGCCGAGCGCGCGCTCTGCGACGCCGAGCGCGCCGATCAACTACGGGCCAAGGGGCATCGGGCGCCGCTGCTGGGTGTGCCCGTGGCAGTCAAGGACGACGTCGACCTCGCCGGTGAAACCACGCCGTTCGGTTGCGGCGGCGAGCTGCGCCCGGCGGAGAGCGACTGTGAGCTCGTGCGCCGACTGCGCGGGGCCGGCGCTGTGATCATCGGGAAGACGATGACGCCCGAGGTGGGGCTCTGGCCGTTCAGCGAAAGCCCCGCTTTCGGGGTGACGCGCAACCCATGGAACCCCGACCACACGCCGGGGGGCTCGAGCGGCGGCTCAGCGGCCGCGGTCGCTGCGGGCATCGTCGCGGTGGCGTTCGGATCGGACGGCGCGGGCTCGGTCCGCATCCCAGCCGCTTGGTGCAACCTGGTTGGCGTAAAGCCGCAGCGAGGGCGCGTGTCGACCTGGCCCGATGTGGACTGCTTCTACGGCCTCGTGAGCTATGGGCCGCTGGCCCGTAGCACCGCCGACGCCGCGCTTGCCCTGGACGCGATCGCGGGGGCGCACCCGCAGGATCGCGAGCCGCCCCCGGACGCTGGGCCGTTCTCGCCGGTTCGCGAGCCGAGAGCCCTGCGGGTGGCGCTTTCGTTCGCGACGCCCTTTGGGGTGAGCGACCGGGTCGATCCGCAGATCCGCGCCGCGGTCGAGCGGATCGGCCGCCGACTCGAGGAGCTCGGGCACGAGGTGATCGAGCTCGATCCCGACTACGGCCTCGTGGGCCCCGCGCTTGTGCCGCGGGGCAACGCCGCGGTGCATCGGTGGCTCGAGCGGGTAGGCGACCGAAGCTGGCTCGAACCCCGCACGCGCGTCGCGGCGCAGATCGGTCGGGCGCTGTCTGGCTGGCCGCTCAGCCTCTCCCGACGAGCCGAGCCTGCGCTGCGTCGGCGCATCGGCAGGGTGTTCGATCGCGCTGACGTGGTGCTTACCCCAACGACCGCCAAGTTGCCTCCGCGCGTCCGCGCGCTGGCAGGGCGCAGCTGGTGGGAGACCGCCAACGCCGTGAGCGCCATGTGCCCCTTCACGTTCGCCTGGAACGTGACAGGCTGGCCCGCGATCAGCGTGCCGGCGGGCTTCAGCCGCGAGCGCCTGCCGATCGGGGCCCAGCTCCTCGGGCGCGAGGGTGACGAGCACACGCTGCTTGGACTCGCGGCACAGCTCGAGGCGCTCGAAGGCTGGACCCGAACCCTTCCCTAGAGAGCGTTACCCGCACGGCGCTCTCTCCCGCACGGTCCAGGCGGGCTGGCGCGAGGCAACAGACAAGGCGATTTCCGTGGAGAGACCGTGCGGGATGTCGTGCGGGACGATGTCTTTGGCGCCAAGATCGCGCTTGATTGCGGGATCTAGACCAAACCCAAAAACTTTGCGACCAAGTTGACGGGTTTGGTGGCCGGCGCCCTGGCTGCGGCCGCGCTGGCACTGGGGATCGGCGCGCCCGCCGCCAGTGCCCTGCCGCCGGACCGCGCCTACGAAATGGTCAGCCCGCCCGACAAGAACAACGGGGACATCGGAGCGGGTCTCTTCGGCTTGGGCGTGAGCTACGCCGGCGTCAATGGCGATCGCTTGGCCTATATGGCGCTCGGCGGATTCGAGGCGCCCTCAAACTCGATCACCGGCGTCTACACAGCCAAGCGAGAGGAGTCGTTCTGGGAGAGCAGGTCGGGGTTCCTGCCCGTGTTCCCTCTCCCGTCACTCGGCGGCGCCACGACGGCCGCGGTGTCTCCTGATGCCTCGCGGTTCATCACCAAGACGAACCGCAACCCCGATACCGGCGAGCGGTTCCAGAATGGGGATGACGGAGCAGCCCTCCTCTACGACCCGTTCACCGGCGAGCATGAGCTCGTCGTTCCCGACCTCGACGTCAACGGCAACCCGGTGTTCCTGGGCTTCCCCACCATCGTGGGCAGCGCGGACTTCAGTCGGCTGTTCGTGACTCTCGGCTACGACCTCATCGACGGCCTGCCGCCCGGCGGCGGGAACGTCCTCTACATGTTCGAGGACGGGCAGCTCTCGGCGCAGAGCGCTTTGCCCAACGGCACGCTGGTCCGCGGCGCGAGCATTCCGTCGCCGAACAGGGCCATCAACATGAACCCCAACCCTGCGTCGGCCGACGGCAACGTCATCTACTTCGAGGCCTCCGGCTCGCAGGCTGGTCTCTACCGCCGCGACTTCAGCGGCGCCACCCCGCAGACCGTGCGGGTGAACGACCCTGAGACGACGCAGGAGCCGGGAGGTAACCCGGGTGCGAGCTTCCGCGGGGCCTCCGATGACGGGCAGATCGTCTACTTCACGAGCAACCAGAAGCTCGTCGACGACGACACGAACAACGTCATCGACCTCTACCAGTACGACCACTCCAAGCCCGCGGGCCAGCGGCTTACGCTGATCTCCAAGTACGCCAACCCGGCCGAGACGCCGCAGGCCGTAAGCCGGGTTCAGAACGTGAGCGCCGACGGCTCGGCGGTGGTCTTCTCCTCACAGGCCTGGCTGCTGCCCGGCGAGGCGCCGTCCAGCGGGGTCCACCTCTACCTCGCGCGCAACGGGCAGATCAGCCATCTCCGCACTACCGCGGCGGACGCCGACGCGGAGGACCTTCTCTTGCGTGCCGACGGCGAGCAGCTCGTGTGGCTCACCGACGAGAGGCTCACCGCCCACGACAACGGTGGATTCGCGCAGGTCTACGTGCGCGACAACACCACCGGTCAGTGGAGCTGCGCCTCGTGTCTGCAGGGTGAGGCCAACACGGTGGCGGCCGAGCTCCGCATGAGCGGGGCCATTAGCTGGTTCGGTCCCGCCTGGGACTACGCCATCAGCCGCAACCTCTCGACTGAGGGCCACGTCTTCTTCGAGACGAAGGAGGCTCTGCTGCCGCAGGACACCAACGACAAGATGGACGTCTACATCTGGCAGGACGGCGAGCTCGACCTGATCTCCACGGGCCGCAGCTCCGACCACTCCTTCTTCGCCTCGGCGACGCCGGATGGAAGCGACGTCTTCTTCATCACGCGCGAGCGGCTGAGCGGGTGGGACTTCGACAACGCCACCGATGTCTACACCGCGCGCGTGGATGGCGGACTGCCTGAGCCGCCCGAGCCGGCACAGCCCTGCACAGGCGACGACTGCCAGGGCCCGCCGCCTCTGCCGCCGGCGTTCCCAAGGCCGACCACGGCTGACGCCGACGGCCCGGGCAACGCCGAGCCCGGCCCGGTCAACTGCACGCCGGCCGAGCGCAAGGCGAACCAGCTGGCCCAGAAGGCCAAGCGGCTGGAGAAGAAGGCCAAGCGACTTGCCAAGAAGGCCCGCAAGGCCTCAGGCAAGAAGGCCAAGAAGAAGGCCCGCAAGGCCTCAGGCAAGAAGGCCAAGCGCCTGAGGAAGCAGGCCAAGCAGGTGAAGCGCCAGGCCAAGAACGCCCGCCAGCAGGCGAGCAAGGCCCGCACGCAGCTCGAGCTCTGCCGCGAGGAGGCGCAGCTGTGATCGGCCGGGCAGTCGAAAACCACGGGAGGAAGGCAGCTCAGATGAACAGCAGGAGGGCAAGACTCTTCGCGCGGCTTCGCCGATTCGCAACCACTGCGGTGGTGGCCTGCGCGGGGCTGGGATTCCTCGGCGCGGGAACGGCCTCGGCGGAGTTCGCTGTCGACACGATCGAGGCGCCCGCCTTCGACCAGGACGGGAATCTCGAGCTGCGCGCCGGTGCGCGCCCGTACGAGGCGCAGAACACCATCGTCTTCACCCAGACGACAGACCCGGGAGGCATGCCGATCCCCGACGGCAACGTCAAGGACGTGATCGTCGATCTGCCTCCGGGTTTCGGCGGCAACCCCCAGAACGTGCCGAAATGTGCGCAACAGGAACTGATGCCTGACCTGACCGTGGGGGAGCTCACGAGCTGCCCAGCGGGCTCGCAGGTCGGCTGGGTGGCGCTGAAGCTGACGCTGGCGGACTTCGGCCCGCTCCCCGTCTACAACATGGAGCCGCCGCCCGGGGTGCCGGCGCAGTTCGCGTTCGTCGCGGTCTCCGTGCCGGTCTTCATCAACGCGAGCGTGCGGCCGACCGACCACGGCCTGCGCATGCGGATCCTCAACAACAGCTCGGCGTTGCCGCTGATCGGCACCGACCTCCACCTGTGGGGCGTGCCTGCCGATCCTTCGCACGACGACGAGCGTTTCAATCCCCTCGCCGGAACATGCTCCGACGGCAGCGAGCCCCCCTGCCCGTCGGGCGCACCGCAAAAGGCCTTCATGTCCAACGGCACCGACTGCTCGGAGCCGCAGGTCACCCGCGTGCGCGCACGCTCCTGGCAGGACTGGGTCGAGGCCGAGGATCCGGACTCGGTCTGGGTCGAGGATGAGTACGTCGCCCCGCCGCTCACCGAGTGCGATCGGCTGGAGTTCAAGCCCCAGATCGACGTCCAGCCGGTGAACAAGCGGGCCGAC
>Ga0310822_101139_pt1 | contig 11020 bp, 10 predicted proteins | sample P4_ome_2_FD_201313 | JGI IMG/M metagenome (GOLD analysis project Ga0310822, IMG submission 201313) | Sorghum-adapted microbial communities from Joint BioEnergy Institute, Emeryville, California, United States - P4_Day56_Rep2 | ecosystem: Engineered > Bioreactor > SSF (Solid state fermentation) >... | reverse complement strand
TTCGGCCAAGGGGTCGACGAAGACGACCTTGATCGGGATCGGTACCGGTATCGGTTCGGCACTGATTATCGACGGGGAGATCTTCCGAGGAGGATCGAACAGTGCCGGGGAGCTTGGGCATACGACCCTGGACCCCAACGGCAATTTGTGTGAATGCGGCAAGCGCGGCTGCCTGCAGACCTATGTAGACGAAAACGCCCTCATCACCGAAGCGCGGCGCGTCAAGGAGATCACTGACATCGGCCAAGTGTTCGAAGCGGCGCGTGCCGACGAGCGCTGGGCCAAGGAGATCGTCTCTCGCACAGCCCTGTACATCGGGATTACGATCAACAATATCGTCTGCATGTACAACCCGGATACGGTGATTCTCAGCGGAGACTTGATCGAGAACTACACCGAAATCGTGGATTTGGTTCACGAGCACTGCGAGCAAGTGATCTGGGAGCCGTTCAAGGGAACCTTCCGCATCATCGCTTCGGAGCTGAAGGCAGAAGCCATCGTGATCGGCGCGGGCGCTCTGGCGCTGCAGCACTTCGCCCCGCTGGCCGGAGCCGATTTTGCCTAGGGCAGTCGGTTCCCTAAGGCAGTTGGCTACATGAGGCAGTCGGCCTGTTTCTCTCCTGCTGATCGTCTGGCTTTCTCCGCTTGAGAAAAGAGCCGTGCGATGCTGTTACTCGTGTATGAGACAGCGCTTCGTCATGAAAGTGAAAGCGCCGTCTTTATGCAAATATACTTCTGACACCAAAAATAGGGGGACAGATCAATGAAGAAGAAGTGGTCCACATCCTTGCTATGTCTACTGATGCTGGTCAGCCTCGTCGCCACGGGATGCAACTTCAGCGGCGATAAGGGATCGGGCAGTGCTCCCGGAGGAACAGCACCCGCGGCAGACGGTCAGCAAGCGAAAAAAGAAAGCGTTATCAACCTTTCCTTTGAAAACGAGATTAAAGACCTGAACCAGTTCTCTACCTCGGACAACATTTCGTTCTCCGTGCTGAACAACGTCAGTGAAGGTCTGTACCGCCTCGATGAGAAGCACGAGCCGCAGCCTGCATTGGCAAAAGGCGTGGAAGTCTCTCCAGACGGCTTGACCTATACATTTACCCTGCGTGACGGGATCAAGTGGAGCAACGGCGATCCGATCACCGCAGCCGACTTCAAATTCGCCTGGCTCGGAGCGATGAACCCGCAAACCTCCAAAGGCGGCTATGCTTTCATCCTGTCCGACTACATAAAGGGCGGCGCTGAATACGCATCCGGAAAAGGCAGCGCGGATGCTGTCGCAATCGATGCGAAAGACGACAAGACACTGGTGGTTACGCTGAACCAGCCGACACCGTACTTCCTGCGTCTGACTACCTTCATCCTGTACTTCCCGCTCAACGAGAAGTTTGTAACAGAGAAGGGCGCGGATTACGCACTGAAACCGGAAAACATGCTGTATGCAGGCCCGTACAAGCTGACCTCGTTTGACCCGGCTTCCGGAGCGACGCTCGTGAAAAACGAAAACTACTGGGACAATGCCAATGTAAAAGTGGAAAAAATCAACCTGAAGGTCATCAAGGAGCAAAGCACAGCGCTTAACGCTTACAAGGCAGGCGAGCTCGACCGCGTCATGCTCTCTTCTGCAGACGTTGACACCTTCAAAAACGACCCTGAGTATACGACAGACATCGAGTTCCGTACCAACTACATCCAGTTCAACACCAAAGGGGAAGGCACGTCTAACCTGAACATCCGCAAGGCTCTGCAGCTTGCCTATGATGCGACCATTTTGGAGCAAGTGATCTTAAACAACGGCTCCAAAGCGGCAACCGGCATGATTCCGGTCCAGATGAGCGGTGTCGACCACAAATCGTTCCGCGACCTGCAGGGCGATCTGATCAAGGCCGATGCGGCGAAAGCGAAAGAGTACTGGGAGCAAGGCGTGAAGGAATTGGGCAAAGCGCCGCAATTGAAGCTTCTGGTACCGGATGATTCCCTTTCCAAGGACCTGGGTACCTTCCTGCAAAGCGAATACAAGAAAAACCTCGGGATTGACGTAACGGTTGAAACGAAAACCGTAAAAGCACGCAACCAGCAAATGGACGAAGGCAACTACCAGTTCGGCGTGACCGGATGGGGAGCGGACTACGACGATGCGATGACGTACCTCGACCTGTGGGCGAACCATACGCCTTACCGCGGCAACTACGAAAATCCGAAGTACGATGAGCTGATCGCATCCGCGAAAAAAGAAGTCGATGAAACAAAACGGATCAACATGCTGCTGGAAGCAGAAAAAATCCTCCTGGCCGAAGACGCGGTAGTTTCTCCGCTGTTCTACAGAGGAAACTCCTTCCTGCAAAAGCCGCACGTGAAAAACCTGATTTTCCATCCGTACGGTTCCCCGGTGGAATACAAGTACGCAACTGTGGAATAACAGCTTGACTTGCGAGAAGAAGAGAAGTCCCTTCTCTTCTTCCTTATCTTTCTGCTACAGGAGGTGTACGCATGAAACGATATATCGGCATGCGGCTGGTGTATCTCCTCATCACCCTGTTTGTCATCACGACGGCTACATTTTTTCTGATGAAACAGCTTCCCGGTACGCCGTTTGACGAGGAAAAACTGAACAGACTGCCCGTAGAGGAGCGGCAGCTCTTGTACGCCAGCTACGGTTTGGATCAGCCGGTGTACGTTCAATATGTGCGCTACCTGGCGAACGTCGTTCAAGGCGATTTTGGTACTTCTTTTACCTATAAAAACATGCCCGTCAAAGACATTATCGCAAACCGGATCGGGCCATCCGCCCTGATCGGTCTGCAGGCGGTCGTACTCGGTTTGTCGATCGGCCTGATCTTGGGAATTATCGCAGCCTACCGGCATAATTCCGCCTGGGATTACTTCACGATGTTTATCGCCGTGCTGGGGGTCTCGGTCCCCAACTTCGTTCTGGCAGCACTCTTGCAATACTACGTCGGTCTCAAGTGGGGGCTGTTGCCTGTCGCTTTCTGGGACAGCTACGAAAACTCGATCCTGCCGTCCGTCGCACTCTCCGTGGGCGTAGTCGCGATCATTGCCAGATTTGCCCGCAATGAAATGCTGGAGGTACTGCAGCAGGACTACATTACGACGGCAAAGGCGAAGGGATTGACCAATATGGCAGTAGTCATGCGGCACGCCGTTCGCAACTCGCTGATTCCTGTCGTCACCATTTTAGGTCCGATCGTCGTCAATCTGTTGACCGGATCACTAGTTATCGAAAACATTTTTGGGGTACCCGGCATCGGAAGCCTGTTTGTGGATTCAATCAAAATGAACGACTATTCCACGATCATGGGTATCACCATTTTCTATAGCGCGTTTTACGTGTTCATCATGCTGATCGTCGATATGTTGTACAGCGTGATCGATCCGCGAATCCGTCTGGCTTCGGGAGGGGAGTGAGAACATGCAGCAGCAAGAAAAAGCGAGTCTGGACCATTTATTTCGACCCGCCAGCGTCAGCGCGAAAGAACCGGAAAAAATTTCACGGCCCCCTCTCACAGCCTTTCAGGACAGCTTTCGGAGGCTGCGGAAAAACCGGGCGGCCATCGTCAGTCTGATCATCCTGATCCTTTTGGGGGTGCTGGCCATCATCGGGCCGTGGATGACGTCCTATACGTATTACGATACCGACTACAGTGCAGTGTACAAGGCGCCGAACGCCGATCACTGGCTGGGGACGGACAAGTTCGGCCGCGATCAATGGGCCCGCATCTGGGAAGGCACCCGCATTTCGCTGTTGATCGCTGTGCTGGCAGCGGTGCTTGATCTGGTGATCGGTGTCGCGTACGGAGCCATCTCCGCCCTGATCGGCGGCAGAGTGGACAATGTCATGCAGCGGATCGTCGAGATCATCATCGGGATTCCGAGCCTGATCATCATCATTTTGCTGATGATGGTGATGGAGCCGGGGATCATGACGATCATGCTGGCGATGGTCATTACCGGATGGGTAAACATGGCCCGTCTGGTGCGTGCGCAAATCCTCAAGCTGAAGGAGCAGGAATATGTGCTCGCGGCTCGCTCCCTGGGAGCATCCAATACGCAAATTATTTTGAAGCATTTGATTCCCAACACGATCGGGATTATCGTGATCAATACGATGTTTACGATTCCGTCGGCGATCTTTACCGAGGCGTTTTTGAGCTTTATCGGCCTTGGCCTGCAAGAGCCGATGGCTTCACTGGGCGTGCTGATTCACGACGGATATCAGGCGATCAATACGCAGTACCATTTGCTCCTGTATCCGGCTATCGTGATCATCGCCATCATGGTTACCTTTAACATCCTGGGCGACGGTTTGCGGGACGCGCTTGACCCGAGAATGCGCAAATAGCATCATGACGAGGAGCGAAGCGACATGAACAAACTACTGGAAGTCAGGGATTTGGAAGTGTCCTTCTCGACGTATGTCGGGGAAGTGAAGGCGGTGCGCGGCGTCAGCCTGGAGCTTGACAAGGGAGAGACGCTCGCCATCGTGGGCGAATCCGGCTCAGGCAAGTCCGTCACCTCCAAAAGCCTGATGCGTCTTTTGCCCAGCCCGATGGCACGGATCAAGAACGGAGAAATCCTGTTCGAGGGCAGGGATGTGGCCAAGCTGTCGGAAAAGGAGATGCAGGACATTCGCGGCGCGGAAATCTCGATGATTTTCCAGGACCCGATGACCTCGCTCAATCCGACGATGACCGTCGGGAAGCAGATCGACGAAGTCATTTTGAAGCACCAAAAGGTAAGCAAGGCAGAGGCGGCCAAAAGGTCGGTCGAGCTGCTGGCGCTGGTCGGCATCCCGCAGCCGGAGACGCGGTACAAGCAGTATCCCCACCAGATGTCCGGGGGCATGCGGCAGCGTGTGGTGATCGCCATGGCGCTGGCCTGCAACCCGAAAATTCTGATCGCGGACGAGCCGACGACTGCGCTGGACGTTACCATCCAGGCGCAAATTCTCGACCTGATGAGAGATTTGCAGGAAAAGACGGGGACGGCCATCATCCTGATTACCCATGATCTGGGGGTCGTCGCCAACATGGCCTCGCGCGTGGCGGTGATGTACGCGGGAAAAATCGTCGAGGTCGGCACGGTGGACGAAATCTTTTACCAGCCAAAGCACCCGTATACGATGGGACTCTTGGCCTCCATGCCCAAGCTGCACATGCAAGAGGAGCAGTTGATGGCGATTCCGGGTACGCCGCCGGACCTCTTGGACCCGCCGAAGGGCTGCGGATTCGCCTCGCGCTGTCCGTACGCGCTGGAGATCTGCCTGTCGTATCAGCCGGAGCACATGCGCTGCTCGGATACGCATCAGGCGGCTTGCTGGCTTTTGGATGAGCGGGCGCCGAAAATGGATGACACGGTCGGCTGGAGAGAACGAAGCTTGACCTGACAGATAAAGGGAACGAGACGGAAAAGGGTGAAGAGCATGGACTGGATGGATGAGGTACAACGGCGAAAAGAGGAGCTGCTGGAGGATTTGGGCGGCCTTTTGCGCATCCCGAGCACGTACGACCTGTCGACGGCAGGACCGGATCAGCCGATGGGGGCCGAGGTGGCGCGGGCGCTGAGCTATATGCTCGAGCTGTCCAGCCGGGAGGGCTTTCGCGTAAAAAATGAGGCGGGCTACTACGGCTACGCCGAGTACGGCCCGGGAGCGCCAGATGACGACTATATCGCCGTCCTCTGCCATCTGGATGTCGTACCGGCGACCGGAGAATGGACAAGCCCGCCGTATGAGCCGTCCATCCGCGACGGAAAGCTGTATGCGCGCGGCGCTATCGACGACAAGGGACCGACGCTGGCTGCTTTTTACGCGTTGAAAATCGTCAAGGAGTCCGGGCTTGCCCTCAAGCGGAACATCCGCCTCATTTTCGGGACCAATGAAGAAAATCAGTGCCGCTGCATCGAGCACTACAAGGTGATGGAGAAGAAGCCGCTGACCGGCTTTGCGCCCGATGCGGACTTCCCGATCGTCCATGCGGAGAAAGGGCAGATCAACACGAGAGTGGTTTTGCGGCAAATAGGGGCAAGCGCCTCGGCAAATGAAAACGACCGATCCGGGCTTTTCCTGGCATCGTTTTTTGCAGGCGGCGTTCCCAATATGGTGCCGGAAGCGGCCCGGGCCAGGGTAGCAGGTCCAGAGGAGAGGCTGGAGGCGCTGGCAGAGGAGTTTCGCTCCTATCTGGCTGCTTGCGGCCGCCCCGGACAGGTGCTGCTGGAAGACGGAGAAGCGAGCTTTCATTTGGAGGGCAAATCAGCCCACGGGATGGAGCCCGACCAAGGGATCAACGCGGGCCTTCTGCTGATTCATTTTCTCAAGGACTATTCGTTCCAGGAGGATGCGCAGCGCTTTTTGGCCTGCACGGATGCCTATCTGTTCGAGGATTGGCGGGGCCGGGCGCTGGGAATCGCCAGCGAGGACGAGATTACCGGTCCGCTGACGATCAACTCGGGGATCATCCAGTACGAGCCGGAGGGCGAGTCTTTCTTCCATATCAACCTCCGCTTCCCCGTCTGCGACGATGACAGCCGCATCCTGCCGCAGATCGAAAAGAGCGTCGGCAAGTACGGCTTCATCGTTGAGCCGCCGATCATCAAAAAGCCGCACCACGTAGACCGCTTGCATCCGGTCATCCAGGTGCTGCAGCGCGTCTATCGTGACGCCACGGGCGAAGAGCCCAAGCTGCTCTCCACCGGGGGAGGCACATATGCCGCCCACATTCCGAACGGCGTCGCTTTCGGACCGCTGTTCCCGGGCAAAGTGTCGCTTGCCCACCAGCCGGATGAGTTTATCGGGCTGGACGATCTCTTCAAGTCCGCCGCGATGTATGCGCGGGCAATGTATGAGTTGGCTAACGAGGATTTGTAAGTTGAGAGGGAATAGGTAAGGTAGTGAATATTGAAACCTTACTACCATATTGAAACGATAACTACCAAATTGAAATTTTTTTGTTATAGTCAACTTGCTGCAACTTTTTTAAGAATTGCATGTGATGCGACTATCTATCCGTAAAATGAGAGACTGTTCCGCGAGTAGAAATTTTCTATTTCGGAGCGGTCTTTTTTACAAGCATGTTAAATTTGTCATGTTCGTTTTCATCAACTGGTCAAAACCAGCCAAAGCATTTCTGATCCACCGCTCATGTATGGTAAGCTGGTAACAACGATACCTGCAAAAGGAGGAACAAACCATGCATAACAAGGTCATCCTGCTCGCTTCCGACCAATTCGGAAAAGGAGAGCCCGAGCTCGGAGAAATCGTGATGGAGACCTTTCTCGTACACGTCAAACAGGCAGAGCAAAAACCGGCCGCCATCTTCTGCATGAACCGCGGCGTCTTCAACCTGACAGAGCAATCGCTCGCCCATCTTCATTTAAAGGAGCTGGAGGAGCAGGGAGTCCCCGTGTACGGATGCAAGACCTGCGTGGAGCATTACGGGGTGGCGGACAAGCTGAAAGCGGGACAGATCGCGGGCATGAACCTCTTTGTCGAGCTGTCCGGCAAGCATGAAGTGTTCACCATCTCCTGATCGGAGCTATTGTCATGGACATCAAGCAGCTTCAGTACTTCGCCGAGGTGGCGAAGCAGAAAAGCTTTACCCGGGCGGCAGAGGTGCTCCATGTCTCGCAGCCGTCCATCAGCAAAATGCTCAAGAGCCTGGAGACGGAACTGGATGTTATCCTGCTCGACCGGACCGAGCGGAAAATCGAATTGACCGATGCCGGACAGCTCGTCTTTGAGTACGCCCAGCGAGTCCTGCAGATCATGGGCGACTTGACGGCTTCCATCGAAGAGCTGCGCCAGGTGGAGCGGGGATTCGTCAAGCTTGGCTTGCTGCCGACGGTAGGTGCGTTTCTGCTGCCGGCGGCTATTGCCGGCTTCAAAAAGCGCTACCCGCATATCGAGCTTGAAATGAGGGAGTACAGCGCGAGGCCATTGGAAGTGCAGGTCGAGCAAGGCCATATCGACATCGGCTTGACCGTGCTGCCCGTGGACGAGGGACGCTTCGAGGCAATCCCGCTGCGGTCCGAGGAGATGGTCGCCATCGTGCACCAGGAGCACTGGCTGTACGGGAGAGAGAGCGTCGATCTGAAGGAGCTCGAAGACGAGTCATTCGTCTTGTTTACAGAGGAGTACGCGATGCATGACGTGGTCCGGCAAGCGTGCTTGCGGGCCGGCTTTGAGCCGAAGGTCGCCTACATGAGCTCGCTGTGGGATTTTGTCGGGGAGATGGTCGCCGCGCAGATGGGCATATCCCTCGTACCGCGGTCTGTGGCCGAGCGCCTGAACAAAGGCCGCCTTCACGTCGTCGCCCTTTCCTGGCCGCCCATCGATTGGACGTATGCGCTGATCTGCCGCAAAGATCGTTATTTGTCCCACGCCGCCCGGGCGTTTATCGGATTTGTCCGCGAGCACGCCTATGTATAACTTTTTTGCATAGATTTGATGATGTTTATATATTGTACGAATAGCAAGAGGGCCCCTTACAATGGTGCTATCAGTTAGCTGGCACCGGGGGTGGTCTCGATGAAAAAATGGCTGACGGCATTGCCGCAGATATTGATTTTGTTTGTGTTTGCCTGGCTGGGAAAAGCGGCAGCAGCGTTTTTCCAACTGCATATACCTGGCAGCCTGATCGGCCTTGGCCTGCTGTTCGCGGCTCTGCAATCGGGCCTGGTCCGCCTGAAATGGGTGGAAGCGGGAGCGGCTTTGCTGCTGTCCGAAATGATTCTGTTCTTTATCCCCTCGATTGCGGGCATTGTCCAATACCCGTGGATGCTGGGTGTAAAAGGGCTTCTCGTTTTGGCCGTGGTCGTCAGCGGAACGGCCTTGGTGATGATCTCCACAGGAGTTCTGGCCCAGCGGCTGTTCCGATGGAGCGGGGTGAGCGAGCAGCGTGATTCTGTGGAAAACCTGTAGCGTTGCTGTTACCCTCGCCTTGTATTGGGGAGCCAAGCGCATCAGCGCCAAAAAGGCGGGTCTGCTCTTTTCTCCGGCCATCCTGGCACCGCTGGGAATCGTCTTGCTCGTTTTGCTGTTCGATCTCCCCTTTGCAAGATACAAAGAAGCGACGTCGCTCTTTGCAGACATGCTCGACGTGGTGACGGTCGCCTTCGCCATCCCGCTCTATCGGAACTGGCCGATACTTGCGGCAAATTGGCGGATGATCGTCGGCAGCCTGGCGCTCGGCTCTCTGTCGGCTGTATTGGCCGGGGTGGTGAGCACCTTCTTCCTCGGATTGGGGAGTGAAGCGGCCGTCAGCGTCATTCCTCGCTCAATTACCATGCCGGTAGCGGTCAATCTATCGAAGGCGTTGGGCGGAGAGCCTGAGCTGACTGCAGCATTTGTCATGCTGACCAGCTTTGCCGGTGTCTTTCTGGGACCGAAAATCATCAAGCGCATGCGTCTCCAGCATCCGCTCGCCGTCGGGCTGATGTACGGGATGGGCGCCCATGCGCTCGGCATGGCAAAAGCGTTCGAGCGCGGTGATGTCGAGGGAAGCAGCGCCACGCTGGCGGTCATCGCCGGGGCGATGATGACGGTTGTTTGGGCGTACGTGTTTTTCCCTGTCGTGCAGTCGTGGTTGTTGTGAGGGATGGAAAAAGATAAGAGTAGTTAAGGATAGAGAGGCAAGGGGAAAGTTCTTGCTGCTCTATCTTTTTTATTTTTGGGGATTGGAATGATCGTTTTCATTTCTATCTTTTGATTTTGGAATAGGGATAAACCTCTGCCAAAAAAGTAGAAATCTCCGTTAAAGAATAGGAATCAGCTTCTTATTCCTGTATTTGTACAAGTTAGGACTCGAGTCTGTCTCTTGACGCACTTCAAAGAAAAGGTCATCGGTTACGCGAACACTATCCGCCTCATGAAGTTGTTTATTCAGGTCAGTAAAAAGCAGTTGTCCGTCTTCCATCCTGTACAAGGTTGTATGGAATGAGGTGCTTGCCGCATAACAACCGATGATGATCTCATCTCCGTCAATCTTCCCTTCATAAACCGTACCACCGTCAACAAAAAGGAAAAGACTCGGCACGCCATCATTGTGTAACTGAAAATAAAAAGAAACTCTATAATTGGCTCCTCTGTACCCATCGATTTTGACCAGGTTTTTCCCAAACGCCTCTATCGTTTCAATGGTTATTCCTTCTGTCTTATTCCCATATCCAATTTGTCCAAATTGGTAGTACTGGCTGCCAATCTGAATTCCTCCATAAAGCCCGTCATAGGGGTCGCTTGGTTGTTTGTAAATGAAAAACGCAACGTTTTCAAACCTCTTCTTCTCTAATACTTCTCCGATTTGATTACCCTGCAGCTGTATAACTTTTTCGTTTTCGTTTACTACTTTTTCGAACCGAAGGGGAATCGTTTTTTCTTGTCCCTGAATAGAAGCATGATCCCCGAGTGGCTTTTTTAATAGGCTTGATTGATATCCAAATGCGGAGAAAGAAATTACTAGTATAAATACCATATATTTCATTCCGATCACCCCAAGCTATTATACTCCATTTACGATTGACAAAACGAGCTGAGTAAAGTATTCCGCTTCCCTTGTTGCAAATCATGGCCGATAAGCCGCCAAAATTTGTAGTATAATCATTCAATATTTCAAATCTTCCCCAAGGTGATGTGACATGGACATTCGTTCTTTCCAGATGACAGACTACGAGGCAGTAGTAGAGCTATGGACACGTGCAGGGCTGACCCTGTCGCCCTCCGACAGCCGGGAGGCAATCGAAAAAAAACTGCAGCGAGACCCAGAGCTGTTTTTGGTCGTCACGGATCAAGACCAATTAATCGGTGCCGTCATGGGCGCTTTCGACGGTCGCCGGGGATGGGTCTATCACCTGGCCGTCGATCCAGAATCCCAGGGCAACCAAATCGGACGCCTGCTTATGAACGAGCTGGAGGAGCGGATGAGGGCAGTCGGCTGCGATAAGATGAATTTATTGGTAGCCCAAGATAACGCTCGAGTCGGGGGGTTCTATGAAAAGCTCGGCTTCG
>Ga0310822_101133_pt1 | contig 11041 bp, 9 predicted proteins | sample P4_ome_2_FD_201313 | JGI IMG/M metagenome (GOLD analysis project Ga0310822, IMG submission 201313) | Sorghum-adapted microbial communities from Joint BioEnergy Institute, Emeryville, California, United States - P4_Day56_Rep2 | ecosystem: Engineered > Bioreactor > SSF (Solid state fermentation) >... | reverse complement strand
AAACGCGACGATGAAAGGGCTGAAGGAAGGTACGGTCGATGTCGTCATCGGGACGCATCGCCTCTTGTCCAAGGACATTCAGTTCCGCGAGCTGGGCATGCTGATCGTCGACGAGGAACAGCGTTTTGGGGTCAGCCACAAAGAAAAGCTGAAGCAGATGAAGACCAATGTCGATGTTCTGACATTGACGGCCACACCGATCCCGCGGACTTTGCACATGTCGATGCTCGGTGTGCGCGACTTGTCTGTCATCGAAACACCTCCGGAAAATCGCTTTCCGGTACAGACCTATGTCATGGAGTACAGCCCGGCGCTTGTTCGGGAAGCGATCGAGCGGGAAATGGCCCGGGGCGGACAAGTATTTTTCCTCTACAATCAGGTACAGGGGATCGAGCAGATGGCCGAGCAAATTTCCATGCTGGTTCCCGATGCGCGTATCGCGGTAGCTCACGGACAGATGAACGAAAGCGAGCTGGAAACGGTCATCCTCGACTTTTTGGAAGGCAACTACGATGTGCTGGTAAGTACGACGATTATTGAAACAGGGGTGGACATCCCCAATGTGAACACGCTGATTATTCACAATGCGGACAAGATGGGTCTGTCCCAGTTGTACCAGCTTCGCGGACGTGTCGGACGTTCCAACCGGATCGCCTACGCGTACTTCACCTACCAGCGGGATAAGGTGCTGACAGAGGTGGCGGAAAAGCGTCTGCAGGCCATCAAGGAATTTACCGAATTGGGCTCCGGTTTCAAAATTGCCATGCGCGACCTGTCCATTCGCGGTGCGGGGAATCTGCTCGGGGCCGAGCAGCATGGCTTTATCAACTCTGTCGGGTTTGACCTGTACAGTCAGATGCTGAAAGACGCAATCGATGAGCTGAAAGGGGAAGTGAAGCAGGAAGCGGCTTCTCCGGTGGAGATCAACCTGCAAATCGATGCCTATCTGCCGTCCATGTACATTACCGACAGCCGGCAAAAAATCGAGATGTACAAAAAATTTGTCGCCGTATCGTCACTGGAGGATGTGGATGATTTGGCGGAAGAACTGTTGGACCGTTTTGGACCGTTAACCAAGCCGGTTGAGAACCTGCTCACCATCTCCCGGCTGCGGGTATATGCCCTGGAGCATCGGATTACCGAGATCAGCCAGAAAAATCCGGACGAGATCAAACTGGTCTTTCACCCAAGCCAGAACAACAACATCGACGGCGGTGCGTTGTTCGCTCTTGCCAGCAATTGGAGCAGACGGGTAGGCTTGTCGGGTGGACAACAGATCACCATAACTGTTAAAGTAAAGGGGTTACGAGAAGACGAGGGCATACAGCTCGTCGAAAAGCTGCTCCGACAATTTCATTTGGTGCGTAAAGACACCAATACGGAAAGACCCGTTTCCTGATGGTGACGGGCTTCCTTGAGAAGGGAGAACCAAAATGAAACGATCTGTTGCTTTATTGTCATCAGCGGTACTGGCTGTATCTCTGTTGACCGGGTGTGGCTCAGCAGCGGAAAAGGATTCCGCAGCGAAGCCGGCTGATCAAACACAGCAACCTGCGAACAACGGTGAACAGGCATCCCAGTCTGATGATGTGCTCGACCAGTTTAAAAAACTGACGCTGCCATATTCGGTTGATCCCAAAACCGCTATTGTGGAGTATCAGGGTGGAGAGTTGACTGCGCAAGAATTCGAGACGTTCCTGCGTGTGATCAATTTCTTGAACCCGATGCAAGGGGCTATGATCGAAAGCGCCGATCAGGAGTCGCTGAAAATCTTTGCCCGTGAGTATACGGCTACGAAGATTCTCGCTTCCCGGGCAGATGCGGCGATGGAAAAAGAGTCTCAAGAGCTTGCGGAAAAGACCTTTGAAAATCTCAAAGGACAGTACTTGGGATTGCTCGGCAAAGACGAGTCCAAGTTTGCCAAGCTGATGGAAAAAGAAGCAATCGACAAGGACACAGTCGTCAAGCAAATGGCATTGATTAACAATTCCATGGCCGTGCTGAGAAAAGGCATTGATGACGCCAAGCTGAAGAAGGAATACGAAGGCTTGGACAAAGAATCCATTACCGTTGCCTCCGTCCGTCACATTCTGGTTTCCTTTGAAAAGCACAACAACAACCAGGAGGAAGCCTTGAAAGTGGCCAACGACCTCTTGGCCCGCCTGAAACACGGACGACCCAGGCAGCCAGGAAACCGGCGGTCTGTACGAAAGCGCCGATGTAAGCCAGTGGGTGCCGGAGTTCAAAGAAGCGGCACTGAAGCTGCCGCTCAACCAGATCAGTGACCCGGTCAAGACTTCTTACGGCTACCACATCATGAAAGTGGAAAGCCGCAAGGAAAGAACATTCGAGGAAATGAAGCCTGAGCTGCAGAATAAAATGCTGGAGCAGGAGTACGACAAATTTAACAAAGAAGAGCTGGACAAGCTGATTACGAAGTACAATATTCCACAGCCAAAACCAGCGTCTTAATCGGCAAAACAGGGGACCCCAGGGTTCCCTGTTTTTTCGTTTTCTCGCATATATTTGAAGTCCGGGTGAATACTATAGTCACTCGCTACCGCCCGGGGGAGAGTACAGAAACAAGCTGGAAAATGTTGCAGCCGATGGTCCGTAGTTAAAATGAGAATCTGAGGAAAAAATACAGCTAACCACCAACTTAGTCACAACCCACTTCTCAGGAAAGCGAGGCAACATGACATGAAAGCAACTGGTATTGTTCGTCGAATTGACGACCTCGGTCGGGTCGTGATACCAAAGGAAATTCGCCGTACACTGCGCATTCGTGAAGGTGATCCGCTTGAGATTTTCGTGGATCGCGACGGGGAAGTCATCCTGAAAAAGTACTCCCCGATCGGCGAGCTGGGTGATTTCGCCAAGGAATATGCGGACTCTCTGTATGAGAGCTTGAACCATACCGTGCTGATTTCCGACCGCGACAGCGTCATTGCTGTATCGGGTGCATCCAAGAAGGAGTACATGGAGAAAGCAATTGGCAGCATTGTGGAGAAATGCCTGGAGGAAAGAAAAACGCGCCTGGAGAAAAACGCGGGTACTTACGAAATCTGTCGCGATTACAGCGAGAACTACGGTTCCTTCGTGGTTTCCCCGATCGTAGCTGGCGGCGACCCGATCGGGTCGGTCATTCTCCTCACCAAAAGCGAGACGACGAAAATGGGCGATCTGGAAACAAAAATGGCAGAAACCGCAGCAGGTTTCCTGGCCAAGCAAATGGAGCAATAGCCTGACCCAAACAGCCTCGATGCGGGGCTGTTTTTTCTATGCGTGTGCGGGTGTTTTCAGCACCGAGAATGAGGGTTCATACAGGCCTGATCCCGCAAAGGGCCCGGGTGCATGGCGATTTTTTTGTGGAGAGATGGTTGTGGTATAATGTACGCAGTTTGTGTTTGGAGAGGGGAACGTTCACACACATGGCTCAAGAAAAGGCATCCGTACAATTTGTGAAAGGCGCCGCGATTTTGGGAGCGGCTGGTCTCGTCTCCAAGCTGCTGGGTGCGGTGTACCGGATTCCGTACCAAAACATTGCCGGGGACATCGGCTTGTATGTGTATATGCAGGTGTACCCGTTATATACGACCTTGTTGATTTTAGCTACTGCGGGCTTTCCGATTGCCATTTCCAAAATAGTCTCCGAGCGCATCGCTGTCGGTGATGCGGCGGGAGCGCGCAAGGCGTTTCGCGTAGCCAGTATCACACTGGTGATTCTCGGTCTGTTTTTCTTTGCGTTGCTATACGGGGGAGCGGGTCTGATCGCGCGGTTCATGGGTGATGAGCATTTGACACAACCGCTGCGGGCCGTAGCCTGGTCGCTTCCGCTCGTACCGATGGTAGCTATTTTGCGCGGTTATTTTCAAGGACATCAAAACATGATGCCAACCGGCGTGTCCCAAGTGATGGAGCAGCTGGTCCGGGTCATCTTTATCCTGATCGCGGCATTCTGGGCGATGAATGCATACCAGGACGCGTATCTGGCCGGAACAGGCGCTGTATTTGCGGCGTTTCCCGGAGCGGTTACAGCCGTTCTCGTTCTGCTGTGGTACTGGAAAAAGGACAAGCAGACGGGACCGTTATCCGTGGCCGGTGAGGATCAGGCCAGCCGATCAGGCTGGTCCAACCGTCAGGTGATTCGGAGCTTGCTCTATTACGCTTTGCCGATTTGCCTGGGGGCATTGGTGCTTCCGCTGGTTCCCCTGGTCGATTCGCTGACCGTCGTCAATATGCTGCAGTGGAGCGGCATGCATGAAGATGGGGCCAAGCTTTTAAAAGGGGCATTCGACCGCAGCCAGCCGCTGATTCAATTCGGAACGTTTTTTGCCACCTCGCTGTCGCTCGCGCTTGTCCCGGCGATCAGTGAAGCTGTCGCCCAGCGGCAGCAGCGGGTCATTGCGGGAAGGTCGGAAGTCGCCATCCGCCTGACTTTTTTGCTCGGTCTGCCGGCGTCCTTCGGTCTGGCACTGCTGGCCGAACCGATCAACGTCATGCTGTACGGTGACGATAAAGGCACCCAGGCCCTGGCGATTCAATCCTTTACGATCCTGTTTGCTACCTTGAGCATTGCCAGCGCGGGCATCCTGCAAGGGCTCGGGCGAGTCATGAGACCGGCCCGCAACCTGTTTATCGGCGTGATGGTCAAGCTGGTCCTCAACCTGGCTCTGGTGCCGCTTTGGGGCATCTCCGGAGCCGCTGCCGCGACCGTGCTGGCGTATTTCGTTGCGATGGGACTGAATGTGCTGGCTGTGCGGAAATATACCGGAGCCCGGATCGGACTTAAGCGGATCGCGTGGAGACCGTTTTTATCGGTCTTGGCGATGGCCGTTGTCGTGCTAGTCGTGGAGTGGGGAATGCTGTTCCTGCTGGAGGGCGTTGTCGGATCCAATCGGATACTCCATACAATTGTCGGCCTGGTTGCCGTAGCGGCGGGCGGTGCAGTCTATCTCGTCGCTTTGCTCAAAACAGGCGGTCTGACGCAGGCCGACATCCGCTTCTTGCCAAAGGGTGAGCGCATCGCCTCTTTGCTCGTTCGTCTCAAGCTTTTGCGCAAATAGTTCACTTGAAAGAAGGAGGCTACGCGCCTTGATGAATCCAAAAGGTACGATTACCGTTGTTGGCCTCGGCGCAGGCGATCTCGACCAGCTGCCGTACGGCCTGTATCGCACGCTTAAAGAAGCCGGCCACTTGTATGTACGGACCAGTGAGCACCCTGTTTTAGCGGAGCTGGCGGGAGAGGTTGCGTACACCGCATTTGACGATATATACGAGCGGCACGGCAGCTTTGACCGGGTATATGCAGAGATTGCCGAAACACTGCTGGCCAAAGCGGTCGAGGAAAAAGAGGTCGTGTATGCGGTTCCCGGGCATCCGCTGGTCGCGGAGCGTACGGTTCAACTGCTGCTGCAAGAGGGGCCTGGCCGCGGCGTTCAAATCGAGGTTGGGGGCGGACAGAGCTTTCTGGACCCGCTGTTCGCCCGGCTGCGCATCGATCCGATCGAGGGATTCGCCCTGCTGGATGGTACGGCTCTGCAAGCCGGTCAGGTGCACCCCGGCCTACATACGATCATTGCACAGGTGTACGATAAGCTGGTTGCCTCCGAGGTCAAGCTTACGCTGATGGAGGTGCTGCCGGACGAGTATCCGGTGACGGTAGCGACGGCTGTAGGCGTCAAAGACATGGAGCGGATCGATACGGTGCCGCTGTACGAGCTCGACCGGCTCGATCACTTCGGCAATTTGACGCTGGTCTACGTACCGCAGGCCAAGGATGAAGCCGTATTGTACCGGCAATTCTCTTTCCTCAAGGACATTGTCGCCACGCTGCGCAGTCCAGAGGGCTGCCCCTGGGATCGGGAGCAGACCCACCAAAGTATCCGCAAGAATTTGATCGAGGAGACTTACGAGGTCTTGGAAACGATTGACGATGAAGACCCGGACGCCATGTGCGAGGAGCTGGGCGACCTTTTGATGCAAATCATGCTCCATTCGCAGATGGCTGCCGAAGAGGGGTATTTCACGGTAGATGACGTCGTGGCCGGCCTAAACCAGAAGCTGATTCGCCGCCATCCGCATGTCTTTGGCGACAAGAGCGCCGATGATGCCGGAGAGGCGTTGGCCAACTGGCAGGAAATCAAGGCACAGGAAAAAGCGGCAAAAGGGATCGATCCGGACCGACAGTCCAAGCTGGCCGGCATCCCCCGTGATTTGCCTGCTCTGATGTACGCCTACAAGCTGCAGAAGAAAGCAGCTCAGGTCGGCTTTGATTGGGACGATGTCGCCGATGTGTACAAAAAGATCGAAGAGGAATATCAGGAGCTGCGGACAGCGCCGGAAGAAGAGCGCGCCGGTGAACTGGGCGATCTGTTGTTTGCGGTCGTCAATCTGGCCCGTTTCCTCGGGCTTGATCCGGAAGAAGCGCTGGCCCTGACCAACCGGAAATTTACCAGCCGTTTTGCCTACATCGAGAAAAAGCTGCAAGAAGCGGGACGCAGCTTCGACGACACCAGCCTCGAAGAGATGGATAAGTGGTGGGAGGAAGCAAAACGCATGGGACGAGGGGAGAAATAGAAATGAGACTGGACAAATACCTCAAGGTATCGAGATTGATCAAACGGCGGACACTGGCTAAAGACGTGTGCGACCAGGGGCGTGTGGAGATCAATGACCGCCCGGCCAAGGCATCCAGCTCGGTAAAAATCGGCGACAAGCTGGCTATCCGCTTCGGACAGAAGATCGTGGTGGTAAAGGTGGAAGACATCAAGGAAAATCCGCGGAAGGAAGAGGCGGCTACGCTCTACTCCGTAATCGGCGAAGTACCGGTGCCGCGTGACGAAAAAGAAGAAAACGAATATTTGAAGGGATAGCGGGCCAAAGCCCGGCTCTCTTGAATCGGAAAAGAGGACACCTGGCTGAAGGTCGTCCTCTTTTTTGCCATGATTTGACAACCTATTTGCAAACTTCGTATAGTTTAGTAGATAGAAAGAGTATCTGAGACGCAAAGGAATGAGACCGTGGGAAAAGTGATGCTGTTTTCTTTGCTGTGGTGGATAACGGGAAACCCGTTCGTGGCAATTCTGATCATCCTGATCGTTCTCTATGTACTGGATATGCGCTTTGTCCGGCTTTTTCCGGATGTCACCAAGCCGTTTCGGCGGAATCGGCGCCTGGCAGCTCTCAAGCGGACGCTCCAGCTGAACCCGCATGACTCATCTGCCAAGATGGAGGCAGCTCGCCTTTTGATGGAAAAAGGGGAGTACAAAGAGGCGCTGGACTATCTGGATCAAATATCACAAGTGATGCAGGAGTCGGCGGAGTACATCAGCGAGCGGGGTGCGTGCTTGTTGAAAACAGGACGGATCGCGGAAGGGGAAGAGACTCTGCTGCAAGCTCTAAAGCTGAATCCGCGGGTAAAATACGGCGAGCCGTATTTGCGTTTGGGGGAGGCTTTTGCCAAGGAGAACCGGCCGGAAAAAGCGCTCTCCTATCTGGAAGAGCTGGCTGGCATGCACAAGTCATCGGCTGAGGTGTATTACAAGCTCGGCAAGCTCTACGAAGACCTGAAGCAAAAGGAAAAGGCAAAGCAGGCATACAGGGAAGCCGTAGACGTATACCGGGGGTTGCCCAAGTACAAGAGACGGACAGAAAGGCGCTGGGCATTGCTCTCATGGTTAAAGGGCATGGGCTAGCAGAAACGAGAGCTGATCCCACAAATGCCAGGATCACGAAAAGACTGCGAAAGTGTGCAGTCTTTTTTCTTTACTTTGGTGCTGAGGCCATGTCGCTGCCTGGCAATGGGCATATCGGGCATACTGCTTTTTTACCGAACCATGCCGCACCTTGCGGGAAGCGAACAGGAGACGCCGGTTAACAAATCGTTACCTGTTTGTAACGATTTTTCCCTAGCCTTTTCCTATGATGGAGAGAGTTGCATGGAAAAGGAGGCGTTTGTGATGCACAAAAGCGCAAAAAAAGGTCTGGCTGCGCTGATGGCAGCCACGGTATTGACAGCACCGTTAGCCATGAGCCCGATGGCGGCTTATGCACTGTCCGTGGACGATGTATCCGCCGACAATACAGATACGGATGAAGAAACCGAATATACAATTGAATTTGAAATCGAGAAGGATTTGAAAAGAGGAGACACGATTACCGTTTCATTTCCTTCGGGGTACTCGCTGAAAAAAGTGAGGGAATCCGACGTCACCCTAAAGGATGACGACAAGAGCAAGGTCGACATCGATAAGGTCGACGTAGGTTCCAGAGAAATAAAAATAACGGTCGATGAAAAAATAAAAGCGGACACCGGGCTTATTCTCTACATCGACAGGGTCGTCAACCCGTCGAAAAAAGGCGATTATGCGATCAAGGTCAAAACAAACCGGGAAAGCTACGACGACGAAGACATCACGATCGGCAAAAGCTCTTCCTCCAAGGGCAGCTCCAAGGATTTTGACGTAAGCCAGGGCAACTACGAGGAAGGCGCAACCACTTCGATCACGCTGGGTAAATTCAGCCTGTCCAAGTCGGACAAATTGAAAAAGGGCAAATACATCTACGTCGATTTTCCCGACAAGGACATGCTGCCCAAAAAGATCGACAACTCCGATGTGAAGGTAAACGGATCGAAGGCGGATGACGTACGGATTACTGACAGCGACTCGATCAGAATCGAGATTCCGAAAGGGGCAGACGGTGACGACTATATCAAGCTGGAGTTTTCCTCTTCGGCTGAAATCAGAAACCCGTCCTCCGCAGGCAGCAAGTACACGTACAAGGTTTCTTACAACGACAGGGATTATGAGTCCAAAACCTTTGAAGTAAAGGGCGGCAAGAAGAAAGCGTTTGATGTTAAGCTTTCGGACAAGGGAGTAGGAGCGCGCACCGGCTACAGCTTTGACGTCAGCCTGAACGAAAAGGTGTATGCCAATACGCTCGTTACGGTCGACTTCCCTCGAGCAGAGATGGTCCCGCCGGTCTTGTCCAACCTGAACGTGAAAGTAAACGGCTCAGAGGTCATGTCGCTCGGCGTCAACGGCAGCCGGGTATCGTTCCGTACGCCAAGCGGTTTTGGCAGCAGCAGCAAGCTGAATATCGAGTTTGGCTACGATGCTTTCCTGCGCAACCCGAATACGCCGGGCTCTTATGAGATTGTCGTGACTGTTGACGGAAGAAAATACTACTCGGAAAGCTTTGAAATCTCCGGGGCTCCGATCACCAATCCGACAAATCCTACAAATCCGACGAATCCGGTAACGCCGGTGCCAGTCGACAACAGCACAGCTACGCTGACCTTGAGCAAAACGACTCCGCAAGCGGTCACTGGCATGCAGGTGGCGATCCGATCGCTCGGCGTTCCGCTGGTCAGGAACAGGGATTTTGTCGAGATCGTCTTGCCGGTCGGTTTCCGTGTGCCGGCGTACATCGCTCCACAGACGGTAACGGTTAACGGCGTAGCGGCAGCGTTTGTCGGCGTTCGCGGGCAAAACCTGATCATCGTTCCGTCGCAGGACATCCCTGCGAGATCTGGCGTGAACATCAATCTGCTGGAGACGGCCGGAATAGCCACGCCGGCTGCAGGAGGAGTCTACAGCATTGGCGTGTATTCTTCCGAAGAGCCGGGTCTGCTGTTTGCCCGCCCGGTAAATGTCGTACCGCCGAATTCCGTGACCTTCCAGGCGAGCGTCGGTTCATTCATGAAAAACGGCAAGAAAATTGCCCTGCCGGCAGCGCCATTTGCAGTAAATGGCCACACCTTGATGCCGGCGCCGTTCTTCCGTGACGGTCTGGGTGTCTCGACCACGTATACCAATGCCACCGCCAAGATCGTGGGCAATGGCAAAACGATTCAATTCAAGGTAGGCTCCAACGTTGCGACGGTCAATGGAAAAGCCGTTACCTTGCCGGTAGCGGTGCAAGCGAGAAACAACGTGCCAGTCGTTCCGCTCCGTTTTGTGCTGGATCAGTTGCAGTACAAGATTTCCTACAACAACGGCAGCTACGCAGTATTTAAATAAAACCTCCAACATGACAGGGCCGCATCGATGCAACCGGCTCTTCATGCAGCAATACAATCATCTGGAAGGGGAGTATCCTTCGGCAGAGGCCCGGAGGATACCCCTCTTTTTTTCTTGTCCCGGGAAAGAAGCTCGACAATCGTGAAGGCTTGTTGTTCTAAAAGGACATCCCCCTCCATATTTATGGTACAAGAACGAGGTACCGTGAGGAGGGCGAAAACGATGAACGACCACGTGAAGCGGCCACGTCACGAAGTCGTAATGATCAATCGCCGAAGTTTGGCGATTTCCGGTGTGAAGAACGTCGAGAGCTTTGATAGTGAAGAGTTTCTTTTGGAAACGGAAGGCGGCTTTTTAACCATACGTGGACAGAACCTGCATATGAAGAACCTGAGCCTGGAGACCGGTGAAGTGGCGATTGAGGGCTTGGTACACGAAATGGCTTATCTGGAGCAAGGGCAGGCTACAGACCGGTCGAGAGGATTCTTCGGGAAGTTATTCAAGTGAGTATCGCGGTTCAGTTGCAAACGGTTCTGGCCATGTCGGTTTGTGGGGCTTTAATGGGGATGGGGTATGATACGTATCACGTATTCACAGGAAAGGGCAGGCTTCCGGCTTGGGTGACCTTCTTTCTCGACATTTTGTTCTGGGTAGGCAGCATGGGTGTCGTCTTTTGGGTCCTCGTCCGGGTAAATGACGGGATTGTCAGATTGCCCATCTTCATCGGCATGCTTCTCGGAGCATGGGTGTATTTTGTCATAGGCAGTAAGAAGTATGTGCAATTTCTTCACGCCGTGATAAAATTCATACGGTGGTTATATCGAACCATAGTAGCAATAATCAATACGTTAATCGTCCGCCCTGTATTGCTTTTGTATAAATTGGTTTTCATGCTGGTCACTTTTCTGCTGACAATTGTGACGACCATTTTCGGCTATGGATGGAAGATCATTCGCACGCTTACGTCTCCTTTTGCCAGATGGGGTCAGCAATTGGGGAAAAATATGCTCGGGAAA
>Ga0310822_101132_pt1 | contig 11042 bp, 9 predicted proteins | sample P4_ome_2_FD_201313 | JGI IMG/M metagenome (GOLD analysis project Ga0310822, IMG submission 201313) | Sorghum-adapted microbial communities from Joint BioEnergy Institute, Emeryville, California, United States - P4_Day56_Rep2 | ecosystem: Engineered > Bioreactor > SSF (Solid state fermentation) >... | reverse complement strand
GCCATCGAGCTCGACAATCTCCGTCCGCCGCGGAACGGCGAACTGCTCTTTGATCTCCGTGAGCTCCTGCTTGATGATCTCGACGATGCGCTGACGGGACGAAAGGATGTCGAGATAATCCCTGATCTGATCAGCGAGCTTCTGAAGCTCGTTGCCGATCTCGTCCCGGCCGAGCGCCGTCAGGCGTTGCAAGCGCAGATCGAGGATGGCCTGGGCCTGTTCGGCGCTGAGCCGGTAGGTGCCGGCCTCCGAAATCGTATGACGCGGATCGGCGATCAGCGCGATGAACGGCGCCACGTCCTGCGCCGGCCAGTCGCGGGCCATCAGCTGCTCCTTGGCCTCGGCCGGAGACGGCGCGCGCCGGATTAAATTGATGACCTCGTCGATGTTGGCAACCGCGATAGCCAGACCGACCAACACGTGCGCGCGCTCGCGAGCCTTGGCCAGCAAATACTTGGTCCGGCGGCTCACCACCTGCTCACGGAAGCTGGTGAACGCCGTGATCATGTCCCGCAGGTTGAGCTGCTCGGGCCGGCCGCCGTTGAGTGCCAGCATGTTGGCGCCGAAGGATGCCTGCAGGTCCGAATAGCGGTAGAGCTGGTTGAGCACGACCTCGGGCATCGCATCGCGCTTCAACTCGATGACGATGCGCATGCCATCGCGGTTCGACTCGTCCCAGATGTCGGAAATGCCCTCGATGCGCTTCTCGCGAACCAGGTCGGCGATGCGCTCAATCAGCACCCGCTTGTTCACCTGATACGGAATGGCGGTGACGATCAGCGCGTTGCGATCCTTGCGGATCTCCTCGATGTCCACCTTGGCGCGCATGATGATGGTGCCACGGCCCTTGTGATAGGCCGCAAGCGCGCCAGCCCGGCCGAGGATGAGGCCGCCCGTCGGGAAGTCAGGGCCCTGCACGATCTGGCAGAGCGCATCGAGGCTGATCTCCGGATCATCGAGCGCCGCAAGGCAGGCGTCGATGACCTCGCCCAGGTTGTGCGGCGGGATGTTTGTCGCCATGCCGACGGCGATGCCGCCCGCGCCATTGACCAGCAGGTTCGGGAACTTCGCGGGCAGCACGCTCGGCTCGCGCTCCGAGCCGTCGTAGTTCTCCTGGAAGTCGACCGTGTCCTTGTCGAGATCGTCGAGCAGGAACTGGCTGATGCGGGCAAGACGGCACTCGGTATACCGCATGGCCGCCGGCGGGTCGCCATCGACGGAGCCGAAGTTCCCCTGTCCGTCGACCAGCGGCACGCTCATGGAGAAATCCTGAGCCATGCGCACCAGCGCATCGTAGACCGCCGCGTCGCCGTGCGGGTGGTACTTACCGATGACGTCGCCGACCACGCGGGCGGACTTCTTGTAGGGCTTGTTCCACTCGAGCCCCAGCTCGTGCATGCCGTAGAGGATGCGGCGGTGCACGGGCTTCAGACCGTCACGCACGTCCGGCAGGGCCCGGCTCACGATCACGCTCATGGCGTAATCGAGGTACGAGCGCTTCATTTCCTCTGTGACGGAGACGGGGCGAATGTCGCTCGGCCCGCCGTGAGGGGGTGTTCCAGTCGTATCGGTCAAGGTTTGTCCGTCCAAACACAGCGAACGCACGCCTTGAACGGGGCGTGCGTTCCGGAGAAATCAGGTCGCGCAGATTATACCCCGGCTGCTCCTTTACCCGCAACTCGGCCCGCGGAGCGTTGTGTCTCAGTCGAACCTGCCTATCCGCCTACGAACCCCGTTCTGCGGCGAGCAGCAGAAACATTGGCCTATCACGCTCTTCTGCGAGCCCGGGATCGGCTGCAATCTGGTCGTCGGTCGGTCCCCATTCCTCCACGTGGAGGATCCTGAAACCGCAGCGGATGAGGAGGTTGAGGGTGGTTCCGATGGTGCGGTGGTGCTTGATCACGCCTTCCGCAAGCCAGTTCGTCACACGGGGGCCCTCGATCAGATAGCTGTCGACCGGCCAGGTCCTGCGACCGTCAGCATCAATGATCCAGTCCGGTTTCCTGGGTGCCGTGTATATGGGGTGTTCGATCGAGACGACCAAGGTTCCGCCGGGAACGAGAGACCGATAAACCGTCGCAATCAGGCGGTCGAGACGCTCGACGTAGTGCAGCGCAAGTGAGCTATAGGCGAGATCGAACGACGCCTCCGGCAGCTCGAGATGCTCCAGATCGGCTCGGATATACGTGATCGCGTCGTCCTGGGTCAGCGCCCTGGCGCGCGTCAACATGTTCTCCGACAGATCCAGCCCAACCACGTGCGCGGCGCCGCTCTCCCGCGCCCAGCGGCAGAACCAGCCAAAGCCGCAGCCGAGATCGACGACGCGGAGCCCGGTCAGATCGGGCAGCAGCGCGCGCAGGGAAAACCACTCCGGCGCACCGGCGAGGCCTTCCACCGAGCGGCGAAGCTGGCGATAGGCGTCGAAGAATTTGGGATCGTCGTAGATATTCTGTGCCACAGAATGCGCTTTCAGCAGGATCGCCGCCCATCGGATGCGGATGCGGGGACCCGGCACCCCCGAACCGGCAGCCCCTCGAGCAATCAGCCACGATTACGGGTGCGAAGACATCGCTGGAAGGCGATATTGCCGGTCCGTCAGAACGGGATCTCGTCATCCAGCGACTGATCGAAGGTGCTGGATGGGCGTGAGCTGCCACGCCGCGGCTCACCGTAGCTGCCAAAGCCCGCATCTGGGGCGTAATCGGATTGGCCGTCTTCCTGGAAGGCGGGGCTGCCGCCGGCACGGCCATCAAGCATTGTCAGCTGCCCGTTGAAACCTTGCACCACGACCTCGGTCGTGTAGCGCTCCTGGCCAGATTGGTCCTGCCACTTGCGCGTCTGCAGCTGCCCCTCGATGTAAACCTTCGAACCCTTGCGCAGGTACTGCTCCGCCACCTTGCACAGGTTTTCGTTGAAGATCACGACCGAGTGCCACTCCGTCCGCTCCCGGCGCTCACCGGTGGACTTGTCACGCCAAGTCTCGCTCGTCGCGACCCTGAGGTTGACAACTGGCCGACCATCCTGCGTGCGGCGAACCTCCGGATCCCTGCCGAGATTGCCGACGAGGATCACCTTGTTCACGGAACCAGCCATCAGAAGCTCCTTGCTGTTACGCCGCCTAAGCCACGCAGGCGGATTGGGTCTGGGACATGCCCGATTCGCGTTGCCGTAAACCCGTCACGCGGACGACTTGTCCACCGGATTCAGACGTTCTCACTTCGTTCTACAATAGTTTAGTGCCCCTGCCCGCGCAAGAGACGCCTCCTCCCTTCCTGGGGACGCTCGCTATTCGCGGCGCAGGCTGTCGACCGCAACCGTCAACTCGCGCAGCGGCTTCTGCGCCACCGTTTGAGAAGCCGGGCAATCACGCGATTTCAGGCGCTCGAGTATGGCGGCGATGTCACCCCGGAAATGGGGCGCCTGGGCGCGTTTCGCCAGCCCCGTGGCAACCGCACCATTCGACCATCGCGAATGGCACATGAAGCGCAAGAGATGCTCGGTGAGCACCGACGCATAGTCTGGCACGTGGGCACCGTAAGCCAGTACGAGATTGTGCCAGCGCTGACGTTCGTCCGAGGATTCCCAGGTCCGCCGCGCGTTCGCATCGAACAGCGGCGCCGTCGCCTCCCGCAGATGCTGTTCCAGCCACCCAAGTTGTATCGAACCGAACATGGTCTGCAGCTCGGCGAGCGCGCTGTCGTCGGGAGGCGTCAGGTTCAGGCCTTCCAGATCGACAAGCGTTACGCCATCGCTGGCCGGCGGCTTGGTCTGCCAGACGTTGGCCCAGCGCAGGTCGGCAGCAATGACCTTTGCCCCAGTAAGATCGGCACCGGTCAAATCGGCCTGCTGCATGTTGGCGCCTTCCAGATCGGAACCACGTAACACGGCGCCCTGTAGCCGAGCATGGCTCAGGCCCACCGCCTGCATGCCCGTATTCGAGAAGTCCGCCCCCTGGGCCTGCACGCCCGTAAGATCGGCGCCTTGAAGGGCGGCGAGCAACAGATTGGCCCCGCGCAGGTCCACGCCGCCAGTGAGGTCCGCCTTTTCAAGACGAGCACTTGCCAAGTTTGCGCCAGCGAGGATTGCGTGCTGCAGCTCTGCGCCGACCAAATCGGCCTCTTCGAAAACCGCGCCGCTCAGGTCCACCCCGGCCATCCGCGCCCCCGACAACCGCGCGCGGGTGAAATTAGCGTTCCGAGCGCTGGTGCAGCGGGCACTTTCGCGATCATCACGCAGGATCAGCTCGGAGATGTCCGCGCAGTTGAGCCGCGCATTGGTGAGATCCGCGCCGACGAAGCTGGCCCCGTCCAACAACGCGCCCGTGAAGTCGACGCGATTGAGGTCCGAACGGTCGAGCCTGGCATAGCGCAGATCGCGTCCACGCAAGCTGAAGCTCGCCTCATCCTGGCGCGCGCGGCCACGCCCGGTCACCAAGTCCTCATCGGTGACCGACAGGTTGCGGTGAAAAATGCCTAACAGCGTGCCGTCCGCGCGCGCAGCCACGTAAGGAATGCTGAATCCAGCGAAGCCCTCTGCATTCGCAATGTCGGCTTCTGGCATTGGAAGCAGCGTGCGGGCCATCTGGTCCAGCCGCTCTCCGGGCACCGTCGCAATGAAGAACGAGAAGAACGAGACGACGGTCAGCACGCTCGTCGTGACAAAAAAACTCAGCGGATGCTGCAGTGTGGTGCGCCAGAACGCCGTGAAAAACGACGTCTCCGCCCGCGTCAGGAAAATTCCGATCAGCACCAGCATGAGCACGTCGAAGCCAAGTGCGATGCGGTGCACCCACGTGATGCCGACGTCGTGATAGGGCAGGAACGCGATCTGGATGTAGAGCAGCAGCACGACAGGCAGCACGACCAATGTGAGCCACGACATGCCGTGCAGGAAAAAGCCCATCACCGCGCTGCGGTGCGGTCCTGCAATCGCCTGCACGAAGAAGAAGTTGTGCAGCTCGAGGCGCAGCGGATGATTACGGCGGTTGCTAACCTCCAGGGCACGGACGGCCGCGTCGAACTCCAGCGCCTTGCGGGCGAGCAGAACAAGCTGCGAAATGAGCCCCAGGTGAAAGAGAACAAGAAGAATCGGCGCAAAACGGAAGAACTGCGTGAGTTGAATCTGCACCTGCAGGATGGGTAGCGTTACCGGCGTCTCAAGGAGCAGATCCTTGTGGGTGACACCAGCCACGGCCACCATGAGATAGGCCATGATGGCGAGAAAGATCAGCCAGGCCGTGTGCGCGGTATCGCTCGAACTGTTAACCGCCTCCAGCAGACTATACGGATTGACCGGCGTTTCGTTCTCCGCCGGGTCTCGCGCTGCGTCTGGCATTGCACTCCCCACTGATCAATCCCCACCGAGGGTGCAGACCATAGCGGAAAATCTGTGGCAAGAGGGCCACTCGGTGACGCACGAAATCGCAAAGTATCGGACGGCCTCATTTGGCCGCCTGAATACGCCTTTCTTGCCTCGCCATTTCGGTACGGTCTGCAGCGGACCAACTATCCACCGCTCACAGAATATCCGCCGTCGACCGGAATGGCCGCCCCCGTAATGAAGTCCGAGGCGTGGCTTGCCAGGAACACGGCGACGCCGGCAAAGTCCTTCGGTTCACCCCAGCGCCCGGCTGGCGTGCGGGCCTCTACCCGTTCGTGAAGGCCTTGCACCTGCTTGCGCGCCTGCCGCGTGAGGTCCGTGTCAATCCAGCCTGGCAAGACGCAGTTCACCTGGATGTTGTCCTTGGCCCAGGCCGTCGCCAGTGAGCGCGTCAGCTGGACGACGCCGCCTTTGGTGGCACTGTAGGCCGGCGCGAAGGGCACGCCGAAGATCGATGTCATCGACCCGATGGTAATGATCTTCCCGCCCCCTTGCGCCTTCATCGCCGGATAGACGGCCTGTGCACAGAAGAACGGCCCGTTGAGATTGACGTCCAGCACCGCCTGCCATTCCTCGGCGCTCACGTCCTGCGGTGGCTTGCGGATGTTAATTCCGGCATTGGCAACAAGAATGTCGACGCGCTGGAAGCGGTCGAGGGTCGCCTGCACCATGCGCTTGACCGAGTTCTGATCCTTGACGTCGACCTCGACCGTTGCGACGCGGGCGCCGAGCTTCTGCAGCTTCTCCGCGGCCTCGGCGGACTTCTTCTGGTCGCGCGCGGCAATGACGATAGCCGCACCGGCTTCCGCAAGGCCTGTCGCCATACCTAGGCCGATGCCACCGTTGCCACCAGTCACAATGGCCACCCGTCCGGTAAGGTCGAATAAAGAACTGCCCATGGTGCCTGCTCCTCGTATGCGAATCCTCTGCTTCCGCAGTGCCGAGCGCGTGCATCGCGCCTTCCACTCTGACTGCCGTTACGGACACTAGACTGGCCCCGACCCGCCGGCAAAGTGGGGATTTGCTGTTCTGCTGGGTGTTTTTCGAAGGTCGCGGTTCCAAGTGCCATGCATTCGCTATATCCAAGTGGCCGAACTTTCTGGTAAGAGGGCGCGCCTCGGCGAGAGCCTCCCATGAACCGCGTCTGCTACGACTGCAGCAAGTGTCCAGCTTATTGCTGTTCCTATCCGGTCATCCCGGTGACGATGCGCGACGTGGTGCGATTGGCCAAGCATTTCGGCATTTCACCAGAGGAGGCAGAACGTAAGTTCACGAAATCAGCTCACGGCCGCAAACGAGTCTTGCGGCGCAGGGCCGATGCGCATTTCGGGAGAGCCTGTCGGTTCCTTGACCAAAAGACGCGCCGTTGCACCGTGTATAAGGCGCGTCCTGACATCTGTCGCAAATTTCCGGCTGAGAAGCGTTGCGGCTACTACGATTTTCTCGAGTTCGAACGCCGCCATCAGAACGACCCGGACTTCATCGCCACAACAGACAATGGGCTCTGGAAATAGACCCTGGCGGTTCATGCGGCCCTTCTCCTTTTAGATCACTGCTACCTGTGGCGGCCTGCCGGCGAATTGCCGCTATCGCAATTGATCCGCGTCATGGAAGCGATGACCCACTTCAGGTTTATCGCGACACATGACGACCTATTGGCCTTGGTTTGCGCTTGCCGGACTGGGCGCCTTCCACGGCCTCAATCCCGCAATGGGCTGGCTGTTCACTGTGGCATTGGGGCTCTACCGGAAGAGCTGCTCCGTCGTCCTGTGGTCATTGCTGCCCATCGCAGCCGGGCATGTGTTGTCGATCGTTATCGTTGCCGCCGCCTTCGTGTTGGCCGGGCTGCTGCTTGACCAGCGGATGATTCAGATTGGCTCCGGTGCCCTGCTTCTCGTGTGGGCCGCGTGCCATCAGATTTGTGCACATCGGCATGGGATGCGGGTGAGCCTGCGGACGGGACAGTTCGGCCTGATGATCTGGTCCTTCTTGATGGCGACAGCCCACGGCGCTGGCCTGATGATGTTGCCCGCCCTCATGCCGCTGTGTCTCACGGGATCACCCATGAGCGAAATCACGGCTGCCGGATCGGCTCCGATTGTGCTTGCTGCTGTCGCGGTTCACGCGCTCTCAATGCTGGCGGTCACCGGTGCGGTCGCGCTTGTCGTTTATCAGTGGGTGGGCCTCCCAATTTTACGCAGCACCCGGATCAGTCTCGATTTCTTGTGGACCTTGGTGCTTGCAGCTACTGGACTTCTCGTGATCGCTTTCGCGTGAGCGCCGACACCTCGATCGCCTAATCCGTTCAGATCTGCGACTGATCCAGAATGCGCCGCACCTCGGCGCGCAACACGGGGATGAGTTCGGCTTCGAACCAGGGATGCCGCTTCAGCCAAGCGTTATTGCGCCATGACGGGTGCGGCAGCGGAATGAAGCGGGGCCGCTCCGAAAAGGCCATTACATTGCGCCAATTGGTTACTGTAGCCGTCAGTCCTCCGCGGGCAAGCTCCCCAAGATGCCAACGCTGCGCGTAGTGCCCGACGAGGAGCACGAGCTCCAGCGCCGGAAGCTCAGCGAAAACTTGATCGCGCCACTGGGGCGCACATTCCCGGCGAGGCGGCAAATCTGCGCCGTTTTCGTCCTGTCCAGGGAAGCAGAAGCCCATCGGCACGATGGCGACGCGGCGTACGTCGTAGAATTCCTCGGGCGTAACGCCCATCCACGTTCGGAGGCGGTCTCCACTCGGATCGCTGAAAGGCACGCCCGAAGCGTGGACACGGGTTCCGGGAGCCTGCCCGCAGACGGCAAGGCGCGCCGTCTTGCTGACGCGCAAGACCGGGCGCGGTTCGTGCGGCAGCGGCTTGCCGATCGGCATATCCCGGCAGATGCGGCAACGCTGAATGCGAGCGACGAGGGCGTCGAGATCGCCCTCCTCTTCCCGATGATCAGACGTCGAGCACGAGACCGTCCTCCGCGAGGAGGACACCGGCGGATTTCGCCTCGTCGACGTGGGCAAGCATGTCATTGTTCATATGCGTGATGAGCACGCGCTTCGCGCCGAGCCTCGTCAGATTGGCCGACAACGTCTTCCAATTCGTGTGGTACGGCACGGGTTTGTCGTAACCGTAGCATTCGGCGATGAAAAGATCGGCGCCGTTGGCGCACGGTATGACGCTATCCACCCACTCGGTGTCTCCCGAATAGGACAGCGTACGGCCGTCCGCCTCGAAGCGCAGAGCGCACGACGGCGCGCCCGATGGATGCGAGACTTCATAAGCCGTGACCGTGGCCTGCCCGACTTCCATTGGCTGTCCGATCTTGTACTCGACGAATGACACCTCGTGCCGGCGCTTGAGACCGCTTGAGCCGGGGAACAGCACCTCAGTCGCAGCGTGATAGCGCTCGGCAATCCCCGGCGGCCCGACAATGGTGAGCAGCTCGGTCCGGCGGGAGATGTAATAGGCGTGCATGAGGAACCAGACGAGGCCCGAGAAATGGTCCCCATGCAGGTGCGAGATGTAAATTGTCTTGATCGTGTTGGGATCGATCTTGTGCCTGTGCAGGCCGATCAGAACCGATGCACCGCAATCGATCAGGAATGCTCCAGCCCTTGTCTCAACATGGAAGCAGGTTTGTAGGCGACCGCCTGATCCGAAGGCGTCGCCGCTGCCGATCATCGTGAGTTTCATGAACCCGACTTCTTTCTGTCTCGCTCAGGCCTTTGCACTCGGGCGCGACGATACTTCCTCGTACCAGCGCGCAATGTTCTTCAGCTCCGCAGGCCGCTCGATCTTCGCGGGCTTCATGAAATCGATCGCGACCAGAGCCGTGATATCAGCAATCGTGAACTTGTCACCGGCGATGTATCGACGCTGCCCAAGCTCCTGATCTAGGAACGACAGCATTTTGAGCACCCGCGGCCGATTGATCTCGGCCCATTCCTTCACCTGCGGTTTCTCCAGCTCCGCCATCGCTGGGTGAGAATGGCGGAAAACAGCACCGATGGGGAAGAACAGGCCGATCTCCATGCGCCGCTGCCACATCTCCACCATCACGCGGCTCATGGTATCTTCGCCAAAGAGCGGCGGTTCGGGGTGAAGCTCCTCGAAGTAGCGGCAGATGGCAACACTCTCGGTGATGGTGGTCCCGTCATCGAGCACGAGCACGGGCACCTGCTGTAGCGGATTCATGGCGGTGAATTCGGGTGACCGGTGCTCCATCTTGGCGAGGTCCACCTGCTCGAACGGCACCGTGATCCCCTTCTCAGCCAGGAAGATGCGAACGCGGCGGGGATTTGGGGCCCGCGGTTGGTCGATGATCTTCAAGTCACGCTCCTCCTGATTGCCGCTGCATTGTTATGCTGAACCTCGTTCAGTGTTCCACGGCTGGAATCACCAGCCAACCCCCGATTTGCTGAGCAGACAGACCAGATATACGTCTAAGGAAAACCGACCTCGATCTAGATCAAGTCTAGAAGAGCCATGCGCTTGTAAACGCGGTATTAGCAAGTTCAGTCGACAGTCGGTTCGGCGTCGAAGGGTGATAATGAAAAGTAGCGAGTTGCCGACACACTTGTACCGCCTGGGTGCCAGGAAAACGCCAACTTGCCGGACCGACCGATGAGCGAGGCGGTATCAATGCGCGGTGGAGCGCCGCGCGAAGCGCGCGCGCGTGGAAATGCGCAAGGGGGCTTCGACTACGACCTGTTGCTGATGTTCGTGCGCAACGAGCTGTCGGCGCAGGCGACGATCCTTTTGCTCGCAGTGATCTTTTCGCTCGCGTCCATGTTCTGGGCCCCGTGGACGGAAGCCATCATCTGGCTGTTTCTCGTCATCGCCGCGAAAGTCATCCTGCTCGAATGCTGCTGCCGGTTTCTGGATACTCCGGCCACTGAGGTCGACACGGCCTCATGGCGCCGCCGGCTGACGGTTGCCGAGGCAATCAACGGATTGGCGTGGGCCGGTTTCGTCCTCGTCGGCATGGATTGGACGGGGATCTCTCCTGGCAATTACACCCTCGCGTCCAACGTCTTCGTTTTCGCTTCCCTCGTCGTGGTACTGGCGATCCGCATGACGTTTGCCGCGACCGTAATGCCGATCCTGTATGTCGGCACAGTGCCCATGACTGTCGCTGTGGTTGCCCGATACCTGATGCTCGGGGACGTCCTCTACCTTGCCCTCGCCGCGATGGCCATTGGCGTCCACCTCTATTTCATCTTCCTCGCCAAGGGCTTGCGGCGAACGACGCTGCACATGTTCGAGCTGCGCGCCGAGAAGGATGACCTGATCGCCAAACTCGAGGAAGCCAAAGCCATTTCCGACGAGGCCCGCCGCCGTGCCGAGGCCGCGAATGCCGCGAAGTCCCGCTTCCTCGCCACGATGAGTCACGAGTTGCGCACGCCACTCAACGCCATTCTCGGCTTCTCGGAGGTGATGAAGTCGGAGGTGATGGGGCCGCTGTCGAACCCCGTCTACAAGGAGTACGCGGCCAACATCCACCAGAGCGGCACGCACCTCCTGAAGCTCATTAACGAAATTCTCGACCTCTCGCGCATCGAAGCCGGACGCTACGAGCTCAACGAGGAGCCGATCCGCCTCGTCAACGTCGTCGACGACTGCCACCGGCTGTTGAAGTTGCGGGCCGAGAGCAAGGAGCAGCAAATC
>Ga0310822_101130_pt1 | contig 11059 bp, 9 predicted proteins | sample P4_ome_2_FD_201313 | JGI IMG/M metagenome (GOLD analysis project Ga0310822, IMG submission 201313) | Sorghum-adapted microbial communities from Joint BioEnergy Institute, Emeryville, California, United States - P4_Day56_Rep2 | ecosystem: Engineered > Bioreactor > SSF (Solid state fermentation) >... | reverse complement strand
ACGTGGGCGACTCATATCGCGGAACGAACCTGAACGGGCAACTGCTCACATTCAGCACGGGGCAAATCTCAGACGCTCTTAGGTCTTTGGGTAGGGACCCTCGGGGGTTGTGGGGCATCCGCCCTGCTTCACCCACACACGCTCGCTTCGCGGGTCCCGCTGTGACTGTGACCTTCGATCACGAACGAGGGCAGTCACAACACCATGACTTCTTCGGGCACGTGACGCCTGGCAGCGTTGTCCTAGTCACCAGCTCTATCGAAACGGAGTGGTCCCTTTGGGGCGGCAAGAGGTCCGCTCAGGCCATCAAGCACGGCGCGGTCGCGACCGTCGTCGACGGATGGTACCGGGATGTGGAAGAGCATCGGCAGTTGGCATACCCAGTTCATGGCCGCGGGTCAGTCGTATGCGGCTCCGGCGGCCTGCTGGTTGCTACTTCGGTGAATGTCCCTGTGCAGATTGGCTCCAGCGAGGTTTGCCCGGGCGATTTCTTAGTTGGCGACGAGTCGGGCGTCATAAGGGTGCCACGAGGCGATGTGCAGAGAACGCTCGAAGCGGCCGCTCAAATAGAGGCGTCCGAACGAGAGTTCTTCACCGATCTAGGTTTCAGGATGGGCACGGGCAAGACAGATATTGTTAGTGACTGACGATAGTGAGGATGGAAATGACGCACACATACGACGTCGTCGTGGTTGGTGGCGGCTGCGCTGGAGCCGCCACCACATATATGCTAGCGCGAGAAGGTCTGGACGTTGCGCTCGTCGAGCGCTCCGACCTAGCAAGCGGGTGCACGGGTCACGGCACGGGTATCTCTCACCTCAACTTGCGGGACGTAGACAACCCACACCATGCCGAACTGAGTGCCAAGCATGTTCGCCGTCTCGCAAAGATTATCCCAGTCGTAGAGTCCGAAGCGGGCGTCGACGTTCAGTATCAAGTCGGCCCCGGGATGGACATTCCATTGACTGAGGCTGCGTGGCAAGAAATGCAGGAGATCGGACCTAAGCACGGACGCCGAGTTCTCTCGGGGGAAGCCGCGCGCGAGCTGGAGCCCGGCCTCGGGCCCGAAGTGATGGGGGCGCTGTGGGAGCCGTATCGCCCGCGCGTCTCGGGCCCGAAGCTAACGATGGCCTACGCCAAGGCGGCCAAACGCCGGGGGGCGGAAATTCGCACTCACGAGAGCGTGCTTGGAGTACACATCTCGGACGGCCGTCTGGTCGGCGTCAAGACCACGCGTGGTGACATCAGTTGCGGCGGGGTTGTCTTCGCCGCCGGGGTAGCCCTATCCGAGATGGGTAAGTGGCTCGGTGTCGAGATTCCGGTTAAGCCCATCAAGGGCGAAGCCCTCCGTCTGACCTATCACGGCCCACGGGGGTTCCATTCACTCCAGCCGCGAGGACTCAGGCCAGGCTTCGTGGAGCAGGGACATGTGCTATTCCGCGCGGACGGCATGGTTAGCGTTGGTAGCACAACGGAGGACACGGGATTCGAAGACGAACCCACAAAGGCTGCAAGAGAGCGCCTGATGCGGATGGCGACGTTCCTTTGGCCTGACCTTGTCAATGCGAAGATCGCGCACCACGTCCACGGACTCCGTCCGGTGCCGAGGGACGGGCTCCCGATTTTGGGACCCATCCCTGGCGTAGAACAGGCGCACATCTTGACCGGGCACGCTGCTGTGGCGCACAGTGCGGTCTACGCTGAGATCCTAAAGGATTACATCATGCGTGGCACCACCGACGTAGTCAGCCATCCCGAGGCCTTTTCCCTGAACCGCTTCGCAAGTGCCCAGCCGGAGAGCGAAGTCTTTGGACTCATCCGGACAACGAAGGAAGCTGAGACGATCTTGACTGGATCTGAGAAGTGAGGTCTGGGATCAGCAGGCCTTTGCGGGGCGATTAGGGAGGACGTCGGTGTGCCGCTGGCCACTGGATGATCGACCATGGCTCACCGGACATACGGCTCGAATCGTGACCATAATGTCGCTGGTCACGATGACATACTCAGCGGCCCGACCACTAGCAACCTACCGCGCGATAGACCTGGACGCGTCTGCCCTGCAAATAGGCATTATCGCGGCAACGTTCGCTGCGGGGCCTCTACTTTTCGCCGTGATGGTGGGTCGCTTGGTAGATCGTCTCGGGCCTCGCCCGGTGATAGTAATAGCCACCCTTCTTTCAGTGCCGGGGTTCGGCGCGGCAGCAGCCGCGCCGAACCTAGCCCTTCTTGCCCTCGGCACAGCCATTATCGGCATAGCGCACGTGTCCGCGCTGATCTCTCTCCAGACGTCAACAGCCTATGGGCGCTCCGGTATGGGTTTGGACCGAGCGTACGGGTTCTTGACCGCCGGCGGCTCGGCCGGTCAGGCCCTAGGCCCAGGGCTTGCGCTTGGCCTAGCATCCCTTTTGTCCATCGGGACCTTGACGATTGGTGCCGTCGGCTTACTCATTTGTGTGATCGTATCCGCCAGCGCGGCAACCATTTCCCTTCTCGGACACGACAAAAGGCACCCAACGGGACATGAACACGGATCCCGCACAGCGACCCCCGTCGTATTGAGCAGTATTTGGAGGTCACAGGGTGTGGCCCCATCCCTCGTCGCCAGCGCGGTCGTTCTATCGGTTCTCGATCTACTCTTGGCATATCTGCCGCTGTGGGCATCCGAGCGGGGCATGTCGCCTGGAGCCGTGGGAGCTCTCTTGGCGATACGCGGCATTGTCATGTTCCTCAGCCGAGTGCTACTGGTGCACCTGCTCCGAGCCGTTGGGAGGCTTGTCGCCTTGGTCGGCTCTATGATACTAGCGGCAGTCGGAATGGCGCTTCTTCCGATGGCAAATATCATCCTTGCCAGCGTTCTGATGGTAGCCCTTGGCATCGGACTGGGGCTAGCACAGCCATTGACACTGGCATGGGTAACCTCAGTCGTTCAGCCCGGCGCCGTGGGAGCGGCTCTCGGTCTTCGAATGTTGTGTAACCGCGCGACGCAAGCCACCCTGCCACTCGGCTTAGCCGCGGCTAGCAGAGACAGCTCCGCGGGGATCTTCTTCGCCTCTGCGGCCTTGCTCTTGCTGTCATCACTGACGGTTTCACTCTCGACGGCTCGGGGCAAGCATAGCTCAACCTGAAGAGAAATCGCCGGCTAGTGCCAGAAGAACTAGGCCGGAGAGCCGCCCATGACGATTTCGATCAGACCAGCACCCGGCTCGGCCAGAATCTCGTCTAGCGCATCCTCCATTTCGGCAGGTTCAAAAACTCTAAACCCGCGCACTCCGTAAGATCTAGCAAGCGCCGCAAAGTCTGGGTTTATAAGGGCCGTACCTACGGGTCGCCCTGGGAAACGCGCCTCTTGATGCATTCGAATTGTGCCTAGGCACGAATTGTTGACAACAATTATCAGTACATCCAGTTCGTACTGTACAAGGGTAGCCAGTTCCTGACACGTCATCTGGAAGCAGCCATCCCCCGCCCACGCCACCACGCGCCGCGTAGGAAAGACCAGCTTCGCAGCTATGGCTGCCGGCAAGCCATACCCCATACTGCCTGCCTGAGTGCCGACCATAGAAGGGAACTCACGGTAGACCCAACCTCTCTGCGGCCAGGCGGTGTAGTTGCCCGCACCCACCGTTACGACTACATCTGGTCCTAGAGCCCGCCGCAGCGCCCTCACGTAGCGCGTTGAAATATCGGTGTCCGCGACCTCCCAGGCACGCTCTTGCCAGGCAAGCCTAAGCGACTCTAGCCAGGCCAAGCGGGTCGCCGCGATGCCCGCCGCACGGTTAGGAAGCGTCTGCACGAACGCACCCACACTCGACACGATCGCCAGGTCAGCACGTCGCCGGTGATGCAGTCCATCCGGATCGGGATAGACATGAACCAACCGAGGTGCCCGAACGTCACGACGCAAAGCCGGAAGTTCCTTAGCAGTCAGGGCGTCAGGCATGGCACCGACAATAATGAGGAGGTCTGCGTCAGCGAGTTTGGCCTCAAGACCTGGCGTCGTGCCGAGGCCGAGGGTCCCTACGTATACGGGGGATTCATTGTCAATCAAGTCCTGCTGCCGCACCGCGGTAACGACCGGTAAAGAGTGCGCCTCAGCGAAGCTTTGAAACTGGGTCGCAGACTCGCGCGCCCATCCGCTCCCCCCCACCAGTGCCACCGGCCTTTCGGCATCCGACAACCAAGTCATCAAGCAGTCCAGGTCCGCTTCAGTGGGACCGTAGCGCAAGGGCGTGACAGGGGGAAGGACTTTCGCCGTTGTCTGTTCCAACAGAACATCTTCGGGCGCCACTAGAACCACTGGGCCCGGCCTCCCCGAGGCAGCAACACGGAACGCTCGCGAAGTAAGCTCTGGAATCCGCTCTACTCGATTTATGACGAGAACGTCCTTCGCAATTGGTGAAAACATTCGCACGTAGTCTATCTCTTGGAACGCAGATGTCTGCGCCTCACTCGTGGGGACCTGCCCAACAAGAAGGACTACTGGAAGCCCATCTTGATGAGCAACATGCAATCCGATGCTGGCATTGGTCGCACCCGGCCCCCTAGTCACGAAGCAAACACCAACCTGACCAGTCAGGCGCGCATAAGCGGCGGCCATCATGGCCGCTCCACCTTCGTGCCGAGTCGTTATGAGCCGCATATCCTCGCAGTGGTCGAATAGTCCGTCTAGGACGGACAGGTAGCTCTCCCCAGGTACCCCGAACGCCAACGTGGTGCCCTCGGACAGCATTTGGTCTATCAAGAGATGACCTCCAAGGCGACTCGCCAGCCTCACCGGCGCATCGGACCCAAGACTTGGGCACCGCGTGCCGGCATGAATCTCACTCATCGTCCGCTTCCCACGCACTGAGCAGCCTGCTCACGCGGTCCCGTCTTTCCACACTCAAGGTACTTAGGGGGGGCCTCACAGCCCTTCCGCAAACTCCCAATTGGGCGAGGGCCTCTTTGACAACCGAGACGTTGTCCCGAGAATGCGACTCCTGTCTCATCGTCTCGAACTCCTCTAGAGTCGCCAAGATGCCAGCAGACGCCGAGGGCCCCCTAGCATAGACTTGGTAGTGCAGGCCAAGACTTTTCTTTGGGGCCACGTTCGCCAACCCAGTTGTGAAACCCGAAACTCCAAGAATGGAAAAGACTGGGAACCACAGTTCTGCCAGACCGCACACCCAGACGAGGTCTCTTGACGATCGCCGCATAGCCTCCCGCAACAGCTGCACGTCCTCGTTGGCATACTTGATGCCAACAACGTTCCTATTCTCCCTGGCAACTTTCGCGATGGCGTCCGCATCGACCTTCTGGGACCTGACGTAGAGTACGACGGGTGTTTCGGGCACGGACCTACAGATCTCAGAGTTGTACTCTGCCCAGCCCTCCCGTGACCAGAAGGGGTGTGCCGGATCATGGATCATGATGGCGGATACTCCCAGGTCCGCGAAGAGCTGGGCCTCCTGCGAAGCCGTCCTGGAGTCCAGACCGACCCCAGCGATTACTCCGCTGCGAGCAGTCGCGTCGAGGGCGAGGCGTACTAGGAGCCTGCGTTCATCTGCCGTTAGCGAAAAGAACTCCCCCGTGTTGCCATTGACTGTGATGGCTTCAACGCCACCCTGCCTCATGTGTCGAATGACTCTTACGAATCCTTCTTCGTCCACGCTAAGATCTTCGTTGAACGGCGTGACAGCGACCGCCACCACGCCGTTCAGCAACTCTCGTACCTTCTCGAGTGCAGTGTGCACTATTCTTCTCCTTCATTTTGAAGGGCCTCATACAAGGCGATAGTCTCAGGTCCGGGCGGGTATGTTCCCTTGAGCGGTTTCCCTGACTCAATCTGCTGCAGGAGGAACCTCTCGAGTCGCTCTTGATCTCGACTCGCGTACGCTATCGACTCTGCCAACTCCCGGGGAATACAGACCACCCCATCCATATCGCCGACGATCACGTCTCCAGGGTAAACTGGAACATCGCCACAGGCGATGGGCACCTGCATGTCGACGGCGTGATGTAGACCAAGGTTTGTAGTCGCAGATGCGCCTGCGGCAAAAACCGGCATATCGAGTCCGACGATTCCGTCCAAGTCCCGCACAGCACCATCGGTGACCAGACCGGCGACGCCGCGGCACTGAAGTCGAGTGGCCAGAATGTGACCAATCGACGCGGCTCGCCTCTTGCCTCTGGAATCGATGACGAGCACGGCACCAGGTCGAACCGTCTCAACGGCCAACCGTTGAGGGTGGCCGGGGTCGTCGAAAATATCGAGAACGTCCAGGTCCTCCCTGGCAGGGATATATCGAAGGGTGAATGCTTCCCCAACCAGGCGAGCGCCGCTGGGATTAAGCCATCGTGGCCCCTGAAGGTAACAGTTGCGGAGCCCCAGATCGAAGAGTCGAGTGGTGATGGTTGCGGTGCTTGCCTCCAGCAACGCATTGCGCAGGGCCGGCTCCAACGGCACAGGTTCGTTCACGTCTTCCTCCTTGGTATACCAGTATACCAGCCCGCCTCATCGCGGTACAGATGCGTGACGCCCTGTTGGCTGACCTAGCGCGGCCCGCAGGCGGGCACGGCAGTACCTACTCGGGAGCGCCATCCACTCGCCTGGGCAGAGAAAGGGGGTTGGCCTCCTGAAGTTCGTCAGGTAGCAAGGCGTCGGGAACATTCTGAAATGCCACTGGCCTGACGAACCTAGCGAGAGCTCCGGACCCAACCGCTGTGAATAATGCAGAAGTTGTGGACGGGTAGGGGCCACCGTGGTTCTGTGCGTAAGTGACGGACACGCCAGGGGGCCATGCATTCCAGACCACCCGGCCAGCGACTCGGGCGACAATCGGTAGCAGCGCCTCTGCCTGAGCGTCGGGCTGAGCCCCCTGTACACCAACCGCCAACTGTCCCCTGAGACGGCGTGCGAACTCGAGAACCTCACTAAAGTCGGCGTATTCGACAATCAGGGAGGCAGGGCCGAAGCACTCCTCGCTAAGACTCGGGTTCGCAATGACCGCGCCTAGCTCCGTCTTGAGAACGGTTGCCCTCGGGAACATCGGGTCATCGGTTCTGCCGTCGATCAACACTTCCACGCCGTCACTCGCCCCTAGAATGGCCAGGCGATCCGTGAACTTTGCTGCGACCGTCGAGGTGAGCAGGCGCCCGGGACTCGGCAAAGGGAATCCTACCAATTGTTCGGCCATAGACTCCCCACGCGGCACGATCAACATACCCGGCTTGGTGCAATATTGTCCTCCCCCAAGGGTGAACGCCGCCGCAAACTCTTCAAGAATCGCCCCCCCGCGCGTATGTGCGGCCGCCTCAGTCACGAAGACTGGGTTCGTACTTCCGAGTTCCCCGTAAAATGGAATCGGCTCGTCGCGTGACATCGCCAAGTCGTATAACATGCGTCCGACCTGGTATGAGCCGGTGAAGGACACCGCCTTGATACTGGGATCAGTAACGGCAGCAACGCCAGCATCCTGCCCATAGATGATCGAGAAGACGCCAGCGAGCCCGACGGCCGACTCTAATGCGTTACGAACAATCTCCGCCTGCATTTCCGAGAGCTGCGGATGACCTGGATGCGCCTTGACCACGACAGGGCACCCAGCAGCCAGAGCAGATGCCGTGTCGCCTCCCGCCACCGAAAAAGCGAATGGGAAGTTCGAAGCCGAGAACACTAGCACTGGCCCGATCGGGAGATTGTACCGTCGAATGTCTGCACGAGGGGCGCCCGCTGGCCACCGGTCGTCGGCGTGGTCGATCACCACATCGAGATATGTTCCCTCGCGGATGAGATCGCCAAAGAATTTGAGCTGGAACGTGGTTCGCGTCAACTCCGCGCTTAGCCGCCCGCTCGGTAGACCCGTCTCCTCCTCCGCAAGGGAGATCAGGACATCTCTGGCTTGTTCGAGTCCATCAGCCACCGCCTCCAACCCAGCAGCACGAGCGCTGCGAGGCGTTTCTGCCCAAGCCTCCGCCACGGCACTAGCATGATTGATTGCTGTGCGCACATCGTCTAGGGAAGTAGTCATCGTCTCCATCAACCTAGCCTATTCTTTCCCATCTAGAACTGAGCCCTACTCATGGCCTTCTGGGCTTCGGTTCGGCAACGCACGAATCCGGGCCAGAGAGCTTCCTACATGTTCACGCATGAGCTCTGACGCGCGCTCCGCATCACGCGCTTCCGCGGCTTCACAGATCGCTGCGTGCTCCTCCATCTCGTCTTCCCACGACTGCCATGCGTCCCAGAGCAACGAAGTTGTCGCCAGCGCAGTCAGGTCCTGCAGACTGTCTAAGGCCCGCGTGACGAATGGATTGCTGCAGAAGGCATACATGGCCCGGTGGAATTTACGATTAGCCACCGCCCGTCCGGCAGAGCGGGTTGGGCCACCGTAACTCTTCGCCTCGGCGAGCGCTTCCCACGCATCACGAAAATCAGCGTCAGGCCGGGACACCGCTTGCGCCACCGCCCACGGTTCCAGAAGAAGTCTTTCCTCATAAATGTACTGCGCTTCTTGTATCGTGAGCCTGCGCACGTGCGTTGCCCGATTCCTAGTCACCTCAACCAAACCCGAGCGCGCCAACGCAATGAGCGCTTCGCGAACTGGAGTCTTCGACGTCCCCAGTTCTTCGGCAATACGCCTCTCCACAAGGACTTCTCCTGGAGCCAACTGTCCAGACAGAATGGCGTTCCTAAGTGCTGACACAACGAGATCCGAGCGTGTTACAGGCGAGCCCAACGGCGCTAACGGCTGTCCGCCTTCTGTTTCCCGTGATTCACTCGCCATGATTACCCTCTTCTCTGAACCCTCAATCGTCAAACAATCAGATGCCTGCTCGATGCAGCGTTCCTAGCTGGCGTGTCCAATCATACGCCCAGCCGTGTCTTCTTCTTCTGGCGAATCCGGGGAACGACCATGGGGATGAGGACACACAGAGCCGTCAGACAAAGAAGAGTCGCAGAGATCGGGCGGGTTACAAATATTGAATAATCTCCCTCCGACAGGGAAACAGCTCTCCGGAGCTGTATTTCGATCATCGGCGTCAAGATCAAAGAGAGCAGGAAGGGCGCGAGCGGGACGCCAACAAATCGGAGACCAAAGCCTATAACTCCGAGGAGGAACACAACATAGACATCGAAGACGCTGTTACCAACACTATATACCCCAATTGCACTAATCAGCAGGATTCCCGGGTACAGGAGCCAGCCTGGCACTGAGAGCAACTTAATCCAGACGGTAATTAGAGGTAGATTTAGGATAAGGAGGAGGATGTTACCTATCCATAGGCTTGCAATCAATGCCCACACAAGGTCCGCGTTGTTCTGCATAAGGAGCGGCCCGGTTTGAATCCCATAGCCTTGGAAGGCAGCAAGCATAACCGCGGTCGTGGCGGAGCCCGGGATACCCAGGGCAAGCAGCGGTACCAAGGCACCTCCAGCCGACGCATTGTTCGCCGCTTCCGGAGCGGCCACCCCTTCGATAGCTCCCTTGCCAAAGCGTTCCGGTGTTCGAGACACCATGCGCTCGACACCGTAGGACATGAAGGACGCGATAGTTGCCCCCGCTCCGGGCAGAACACCAACAATGAAGCCAATCACCGATCCCCTCGCCCATGGTCTAGCAGACGCCTGCCACTCAGACTTATCCATGTAAAGAGTCTTGAGAGACGACGAGAAAATTCGGTGGCGAGAGCCAACACCAGACTTCCTGACGCCGGCGGCAAAGTTGTGATGGTTTCGAAGTAGGCTCAACTGGTAGAGAACTTCCGATACCGCATACACGCCGATGGCAGCAACCACGAAATCGATGCCGTCAAACAGGTAGGGGTTGCCGTATGTGAACCGTGACTGTCCCGATTCGAAGTCAATTCCAACGGTACTTACAGCGGCACCCAAGCATAAAGCAAACGCCCCCTTTAAGAAGTGCCCGCCGATGAAGCCTACGATCGTCAACGCGAGAAGCATCAACGCAAAGTAGTCGGGCGCGTGCATACTTAATGCGACATCGGTCATAGGCTCCGTAAGCAACATGAGCCCGACCATTCCCACTGTTGAGCCGATCCATCCACCGATGGCTGCTGTTGCCAGAGCTGCCCCTGCACGCCCGGCACGGGCCATGGGGTATCCGTCCAATTGCGTTACGACAGCAGAAGACTCGCCAGGCGTGCGCAGCAGGACCGATGTAGTTGACCCTCCGTACATTCCGCCGAAGAGGATCCCGCCGAACATAATGAAGGCGGCAATGGGGTCCCCTATCGCGAACGTCACGGGCAGGAGGATAGATATGGTGACAGCCGGAGATAGCCCGGGCAACACACCGATTGCCGTGCCCAGGAGTGCCCCGAGGACTCCAAGCGCAAAGTACTGAGGCTGGAAGGCGATCCCGAAGCCGGAGATTAGGTGGTCGAGGAGTTCCATCGGTTACTCTTCCTGATCTCAGATTGGGAAGTTAGTTGAAGAGCGAACCAGGCAACGGAATACCCAGCAGCCTTGCGAAGAGGACATCCAATGCGATTATGAAGAGAATCACGCAGCCCACCTTGAGCAGACAGGCCTTGAGGCGCTGGGCACCCTTGTTCTCATCGAAGTAGATGACCAGGGGGATCGCCATCAGGGCCCCTGCGTAGTGACCAATCCATGCAAAACCGATAACGTACCCGGCCACGCCCAGCGCCGATACCCCGAGGTCGCGCCACGATCCCACGAATTCGTCGGGATCCACAGACCCCAACGGCTTGTTTCCGGCTACGACGGAGCTGAGTTCATCGGACTCAGCCCCACGTTCAGTTGCTTGATTCTCAGAGTGTCGCTTGAACAGCACGGCGGCTGCCCAGATAGTAGACGTCACCAGCATTCCTACGCCGGCTACCATTGGGACGGTGCGCGGACCTATGTGCTTGCTCACAGCGGAAACGGGAAGCTGCAGCGTCTGCCACACGAACCATGCGCTGACGAGCGGCAACACTAGGACGATGGTGCGATAGAGGTGGCGCTCTGCTCGCGTTCGAGGGGATCCGGTCCGATCGGATTGGCCGCTCTGGGTTTGACCCTTGGTGGGCACGGCTGGGTCTCCTAGAAGCA
>Ga0310822_101122_pt1 | contig 11131 bp, 9 predicted proteins | sample P4_ome_2_FD_201313 | JGI IMG/M metagenome (GOLD analysis project Ga0310822, IMG submission 201313) | Sorghum-adapted microbial communities from Joint BioEnergy Institute, Emeryville, California, United States - P4_Day56_Rep2 | ecosystem: Engineered > Bioreactor > SSF (Solid state fermentation) >... | reverse complement strand
AATATTGGCGCGACGAGCGACTACGTTTTTCGCGGTATATCCCAGAGGAACGAAGACCATGCACTACAAGGCGGCGTCGATCTGACCTATGGCATCTTCTATGCCGGTGTCTGGAGCTCGATGATCGAGTTCGGTGATCCGACCGGGGCCGATGTTGAGCTGGATTTCTATGCGGGGATCAAGCCCGAGTGGCAGGGCATAAGCTTCGACCTCGGGATCATCTATTACACTTACCCGAGCGCCAACGATGGCGGCGCTGAGCTGAATTTCGTCGAGCTGAAGCTCGGGGCCAGCGCCTCCCCCGTCGAGAACCTGACGGTGGGCGGCACCGTGTACTATTCGCCCGAGTTTACGGGAGAGACCGGCGAGGTCTGGACCTTCGAGGCGTCCGCGGCCTATCAGCTACCGCAATTTCTTGCGTTTACACCGACCATCAGTGCGTTGATCCGCTATGAAGTCGGCGATGCTTCGGATGGCTTCGTTGTCGAAGGCCTAAACGATGATGATTATCTCTACTGGAACGCAGGCTTGTCGCTGGATGTCGAGAAGCTGACGTTGGATTTCCGCTACTGGGACACGGACATTGGCAGTTCCGGAGTGCTTTGCACCAAGCTCTGTGACGAGCGCTTTGTGTTCTCCGCCAAAGTCACCTACTGAGCACCTCCGGTTTTCCCCAGAACCTAGGTTGGCGTTGCTTGCGATGGAGCTGCAACAGCATTAACTGTGGCGATGGCTGAATCTGGGGGCGCTTCTCGTGGTCCTCACCATCGCCATTCTTCTGCCGCTGACCATCGCGATCGCTGCGTTCGTTCTCGCACCGCGCGTCGTTCAGCGACGCGTCATCTTCGATGCAACCCCCGACCGGCCGGCACCCTTCGGCCTCAAGATGGCGTGGCTTGCCATCCGCACCCGGGATACGGCGCGTGTCATCGACGTACTCGGGCTCGTCAATCCGAGGCCCTGCAACTGGAGCTCAGGGATCGGGACCGTCTACGACGACCAGCTTAGCGAAAACCATGTGTTCGTTTCGCCACCGGTCAACGGCTGGACGTTCGTGGTGGGACTGTCGCTGCCATATCCTGTCGGGCGGAGGTTCGTCGACAAATGCACGCCTATGCTCCTCAGACTGGGAGCAGAGTTCATCGAGGTGCAATATTTCTTCAGTTATCCGCCGATCGACTTCTTCGCGTGGGCGCGGATCATCCACGGTAGGCTCGTTCGAGCCTTCGCGATTGGCGACGAAGGAACGATCTGGAACAAGGGCAAGCCGACTCGGGATGAGAAGAGCCTGGGTCTCAAGCTGTTCGAGCTGCGCGGAGTTCGGGAGCGCACGGGGGACGCCGGGGGCGAGCTGATCCTCTATCCGACCGAGGAGCACGTTCTGCGGCTCGCCGGCCGCTGGAGCCTGGATCCAACTCGGATCGATACCGCTCCGGAGTCGACGGCTTCGGGGTTCATCTGCCTTGCCCCGGCAGCCTGGCGGCCGGAGCGTCTGCGCAGAACGGCCTGACAGATCGCTCGCGCGACACCAGCCGGAGGCATGGCTGGCTGACAGCAGAGGACACGACAGCCTTGAAGCCCACCCTCTGGTGACGGGTCTAGGAAACGATCATCAAAACGTGCTGAGCTGAGCGAATGAGCGATCCGTATGGCTCCGCGGCTTACTCCACCATGCCGAGGCGGTCCTGACGGCCGGCGCTAACCGCGAACTTCAACGGTGGGTCGTCAGCTGTGCACGGATGCAGCCGTGTTTGCTTGACCACTCGATCCAGCACGAGCGTGGCGCAGTGGGGCCAAATGTTGCTGGCAGCTGAGAGCGAGGCAGGCACTCTGTCCGCCGGCTTTGCAGCGGCGACGGTCTGGATCGAAGAGGTGTGCTCGGGCGCGAAGGTCAGCGCGAGAACTCGCGGGTTTGGATCTAGGCCCGTTGCGCTCCAGAACAGTGTTCCGGCAACAAAACCGACAGCAGCCCAGACCACAGCCCTGCTGCGTGAACCGCGCTTGTTTTGCAGTAATGGTCGGCCGGTGGATTGATCCAAGGCCGGATCAGCATGCCGCGAGTTTGCCATGGAATCCCTCGTCCGAGCGCGAATCTGTTGCGTTCGGGTACCATGATGCCGAACGGCCACCACACTGCAACAGCTGGCCGGTGCTCAAGCTGGCAACGTCGCAAGTTCTCCACGGAAATCTCAACGTGCGTATTGATCAGAGTGCACGCTGACCTTGCGGCTTGGTAGTGCCAGCACCGCCGCCGACTCGCACGGGCGGAACATACATGCGGTTCGCCCGGCAGAACGCGCGGCGCTCGTTGCTGCCACAAGGCCGGAAATGTCCTTCACGCGAAAAGCAGATCCGAACCTCGCGCAGCCGGTTACCTGAGCCGCGGCAGTCGACGGTCAGCATTTCGACCTTCAGGCCGGGATTAGCGTCGATGAACTCATCGACGACTTGCTGTGGGCTGATGAAGAACGGCGCGGCGGGCAAGCGAAATCTTCTCGGAATGTTGATCTTTTCGTAAAGCCGGCGCGAGAGATCATAATAGCCGGCCGGATCGAGCCCCGAGCAGGTGCCATGCTTCCGATATTCGTGAATGACGAGCCGCGGGCTCGGCATGATGTCGAGCATCTGGTCGATGATGCGCTGGGGTACGAAGGGACGGTCCCGTGTCGGGCAGTACTCTGGAAACCCGCGCTCGTATTGCGGCCATAAGCCATGGAGCACGAAGGCGTAAGGCCGCGCCGTGCGACGGCACTGCGGATCGTTGTCCGGTGAGCGCACACTCGCGCAGTAGGTCGGGCTCCAGGACAATACGAGCGTGTAGTAATCGAAAACGCCGGCCCTGTGCTGACTTAGCGGCGCGCTACGCTGGGCCGTAGCCGGGACGGTCATTAGCAGGGAGAGGATCGCCGCAAGGAGGATCGACGGCCGGATCGGACGTTTCATCAACATATCGAAGCTCGATCGTTGGTGGTCAGACGTGATCAAACGCTCGCAAGCCGCTGGAGAATGCGGGCCCAGCTGCGCGTGCCTTTGCGGAAGCTCGTCAGATTGTATTTCTCATTGGGTGAGTGAATGCAGTCGTCGTCGGTGCCGAAACCGATCAGCAGGCTGTCCATGCCGAGGTGCGTCTTGAAAGCTGTAACGATAGGGATCGAGGCGCCAGAGCCCATCAGCACTGCGGGCCGACCCCATTCATCCTCGAGTGCTTGAGCGGCTGCCTGCACAAGCGGCGCATCGGGATCGAATGAAATGGCGGCATTGCCGTGGGCCGGTGTGAATTCGACCGTGCAGTCAGGTGGCACCCGCTCGGCCAGAAACTTTTGTAGGTTGGCGGTGATCTTTTCGGGATCCTGCCCGGTCACCAGCCGGCAGGTAATTTTCGCAGAGGCGCGGGAGGGGATCACCGTCTTAGTGCCGGGACCCTGGTAGCCGCCGGTAATACCATTTAACTCGCACGTCGGCCGCGCCCAGAGCTGTTCCAGCGCTGTGTAGCCCTTTTCCCCAGCGGGCACACTGAGGCCTACCTCGCCTAGGAATGCCTTCTCGTCAAAACCCAGGCGCCGCCATTGTTCGGCCTGGCTGCTGGGAACCTCGGCGACGCCGTCATAGAAGCCCGGTACCGTCACTCGCCCGTCGTCATCGTGCAGCGCGGCGAGCATGCGGGCCAGAACGCGGATCGGGTTGATGGCTGGGCCACCATAAAGGCCGGAATGAAGGTCGCGGTTGGGGCCGGTTACGATGACCTCGCCACCGGCGAGGCCGCGCAGCATCGTCGTGATGCCGGGTGTGTCCTTGTCCCACTGGGTGGTATCGCACACGAGGGCGACGTCGCAGGTGATCTCCTGAGCGTGCTTCTCCAGGAATTGAGGCAGGCTCGGTGAACCACACTCCTCTTCACCTTCGAGGAGCACGGTGACGGCGACGGGCAACTCGCCTGCCACCTGCTTCCACGCACGTGCAGCCTCGAGAAAGGTCATCAACTGACCCTTGTTGTCCTCCGCCCCTCGCGCGACGATCACGGTGCCGTTGCGCGGATCCTCCGCGAGCTGCGGCTCGAACGGCGGCGAGGTCCACAAATCCAGCGGGTCCGGTGGCTGGACGTCGTAATGGCCATAGAAGAGCACATGCGGCATGCCCTTCGGGACCTCGCGGTGGGAGCGGCCGACGACCATGGGATGACCAGTCGTTGGTCGAATGGACGCCTCGAAGCCGATCTCTCGTAGCGTGCGAGCGCACCATTCCGCCGCGGCCGCGCACTCGTCCTTGTATGCCGGATCCGTAGAAATGCTCTTGATGCGCAGAAGCTCGAACAAGCGCTCGAGCGCTTCGTCCTGGGACTGGTCCAAGGCATCGAGTACTGCGGAAAGGTGATCGGCCATATCGGTCATGCTCGCGTCGAATCGGTACGCTGTCTGCTTTCAAGACTTGAAGCCCCTGCGCCGTCCTGTCAAAGGAAAGCGAAACGAGCCAAGCACCTGCGCGTTTGCTCCAGGCGGCTGACGAAGCTATCTCATGCGTGCACACCTTGCAGCATAAGGAAAGGTTTCCCGGATGAGCGATACCGCTTCCGATCCCGAGCGGAGACGCAAGTGGGTTTATCTCTTCGGTGCCGGTCGTTCAGACGGTTCCGCTGACATGCGTGAGCTCCTCGGCGGCAAGGGCGCCAACCTCGCCGAGATGGCAAGCTTGGGCCTGCCGGTGCCTCCGGGATTCACGATCTCCACCGAAGTCTGCGCGTACTACTACGCGAACGATCGAACGCTGCCCGAAGGTCTCGAGTCGCAGGTCGAGAGCGCCCTCGGTATCGTCGGCGATGCAGTCGGTGCGGTGTTCGGCGATCCGAAGAACCCGTTGCTCGTCTCGGTCCGTTCGGGCGCGCGGACCTCGATGCCCGGCATGATGGACACGATCCTCAACCTGGGCCTCAATGACCAGACGGTGGAGGGTCTGGCGGCGCGCTCAGGCGACGCACGGTTCGCCTACGACAGCTATCGTCGCTTCATCCAGATGTACAGCGACGTGGTTCTGGGCGTCGAGATTGGTGTGTTCGAGGACATCCTCGAAACGCATAAAAACCTCAACAACCTGACCAGCGATACTGAGCTCACCGCGGAGGACTGGCAGGAGATCGTCGCCCGCTACAAGGAGGCTGTCGAGCGCGAAATTGGCCAGCCATTTCCGCAGGACCTGAAGGCTCAGCTCTGGGGCGCCATCAAGGCAGTGTTCGGCTCCTGGCAGAACGCTCGCGCCATCACCTACCGGCGCCTGCACCAGATTCCCGACTCGTGGGGCACGGCCGTCACCGTGCAGGCGATGGTCTTCGGCAACATGGGTAACAACTCCGCGACCGGTGTTGCCTTCACGCGCAATCCCTCGACGGGTGTCAAAGAGGTCTACGGCGAGTTCCTTGTCAACGCGCAGGGTGAGGATGTCGTGGCCGGCATCCGCACGCCACAAAACATTTCTGAGAAGGCGCGCATCGAGGCTGGCGATACCGGTCCGTCGCTGGAAGCGCTGATGCCGGACGTCTTCGCCGAGCTGAAAGAGATCTTCGCGAAGCTCGAGGCGCGCTACCGCGACATGCAGGATGTCGAGTTCACCATCCAGAACGGCAAGCTCTGGATGTTGCAGACGCGCTCCGGCAAGCGCACCGCCGAGGCCGCTCTCAAGATTGCGGTGGACCTTGCCAACGAGGGCCTCATCACCCGCGAGGAGGCGGTGATGCGGATCGATCCGTCCGCGCTCGACCAGCTACTGCATCCGACAATCGATCCGTCGGCGCACAAGCATATTATTGCGCGCGGTCTGGCGGCCTCGCCAGGCGCCGCCTCGGGCGAGATCGTATTCGACCCCAACGAGGCCGAGGCGCTCAAAGCAAAGGGGCGCGAGGTCATTCTGGTCCGCATAGAGACGAGTCCGGAAGACATTCACGGCATGCACGCTGCGGCGGGCATCCTCACCGCCCGCGGCGGTATGACGAGTCATGCCGCCGTCGTCGCCCGTGGCATGGGTCGGCCCTGCGTGTGCGGTGCAGGGCAGCTTCGGATTGATGCCAAGGCCGGCGAGATGACCGCGCCCAATGGCAAGATCTATCGGGCAGGAGACATCATCACCATCGACGGCTCGACCGGCGAGGTGCTCGAAGGCAGAGTGCGCATGCGGCAGCCGGAGCTGTCCGGCGACTTCGCAACGCTGATGTCCTGGGCTGACGCTGTGCGCCGGCTCGGCGTTCGCGCCAACGCGGATACGGTGCGGGACGCGCAGCAGGCGCTGCACTTCGGGGCTGAAGGCATCGGGCTCTGCCGTACCGAGCATATGTTCTTCGAGGCCGACCGCATCCTCGCCATGCGCGAGATGATCTGTGCCGAGGACGAGGAAGGCCGTCGCCGGGCATTGGCCAAGATCCTGCCCATGCAGCGGGCGGACTTCGAGGCCATGTTCGAGATCATGGCTGGGCTGCCGGTCACCATCCGGCTCCTTGATCCTCCGCTACACGAGTTCCTGCCGCACGAGGAGAAAGAGCAGATCTCCGTTGCCGAAGCACTCGGCGTGCCTGTTTCTCGCGTGAAATCGCGTGTTAGCGAGCTGCAAGAGTTCAACCCGATGCTCGGCTTCCGAGGCTGCCGGCTGGCGATCCGCTATCCCGAGATCACGGAAATGCAGGCGCGGGCGATTTTCGAGGCCGCGGTCAATGCTGCCAAGAAAACCGGCAAACCTGTGGTGCCCGAAGTGATGATCCCGCTCGTCGCCTACCGGAAGGAGTTCGATATTCTCCGTGACGTGATCGTGGCGACAGCCGAGGCGGTTGAAAAGGAGACGGGTGTCAAGCTCGAGTATCAGGTCGGCACCATGGTCGAGCTTCCCCGTTCGGCTCTTCGCGCAGAGGAGATTGCAGCAGGCGAGGGCGGAGCCGAGTTCTTCTCATTCGGCACCAACGACCTCACGCAGACCTGCCTCGGTCTTTCCCGCGACGACGCTGCGCCGATCCTCGAGAACTATCTCGGCCGGAGCATTTTCGAGAGCGATCCGTTCGTCTCCATCGACCAGGATGGCGTGGGCGAGCTGGTGCGTATCGGCACGGAGCGCGGCAGAAAGGCTCGGCCGGATCTCAAGATCGGCATTTGCGGTGAGCACGGTGGCGATCCGGCATCGGTCGCATTCTGCCATGCGATCGGGCTCGACTACGTCTCCTGCTCCCCGTTCCGTGTGCCGGTGGCGAGACTTGCGGCGGCGCAGGCGGCAATTTCGGGGCGGATCACGCCGAAAGAGGGCTGAACCGCTCCTTCATCAGCCGCCTAGGTGACGCGCCTGGGGCCGGCTGCCATCCGTCGCTACTGCTGGTCAGAATGAGGGCGGAACGTGAAGTTCATCGAGCATCAGGCGCAGGAGTGCGAGGACTGGCGGCCGGGCGTTACGACCCGGATGCTCATTTCAGCGGTGTCCGGGTCGGTGCAGCTGTGCATTTTCGACCAGTATTGCCAGCCTGGCCACGGTGCGCCGACCCACCTGCACGCGGTGGAGGAGGTTCTGACGGTCCTCGAAGGCCGCGCCGAAATCTGGGTGGGGGACGATCGCGTTGAGGTCGGAGCGGAGCATTCAGTTATCGTTCCGGCAGGCGTCAAGCACGGTTTCCGGAATGTGTCGGAAACTGACCCGCTCCACGTCCGAGCAACTCTCGCCGCGCCGATTTTTGAAGCAAGCTACGAGGATCGCAAGGAGCTTGCGAGGCGATATGTGCCGTCGGGATAAGCGGTTTCGGGGAAGTCCCTCGGCGTTAGTATTCCGCTGCGTCTTCTTCGTCCAAGCTTCGCCGACGTGGTCGCTCAGGAAGAGAAGGGAGTAAGAGGAGCAATGCGACGGCAGGCGGGAAGATGAACGACCACGCCATCCAGAACGAATAATCGCGCTTTTTCAGGCCCGCAAGCAGACCACCGATCAACATCGCCGTGATCGCGATCACGCCCCATACGACCACGATCTCAACCATTTGGGTCTCCCGCTTGGAGCCGGTCTCGCAATTATTGACTTAGACGCGCCAATTCTGAACGAAATCAGAATGGCGCTGGACGTCCCACTCTTCAGATCATCGTAGCACGTGTGCGCCGATCATGGCGAAATGGCGGTCATTGATGAATCCGGCACCACGTCGCGGGTGACTGAGCTAGGTTGTGGTGCCGATCTCGATGTCGAGTCCGATGTCCAGCACTGGTGCCGAGTGCGTCAGGGCGCCGACGGAAATGAGGTCGACGCCGGATTCGGCAACGGCCCGGACCGTGCTGAGATCAATTCCGCCGGAGGCTTCCGTAAGCACTCGCCCTGCTACGAGGCGCACAGCCTCCGCGAGCTGAGCAGGCGTCATGTTGTCCAGCAGCACCGCGTCGATGGGGTGATTGAGCGCTTCTGCGAGCTGGTCGAGGCTGTCCACCTCCACCTCGATCTTGACCATGTGACCGACCCGCGCACGTGCGGCCGCTATCGCCGGCCCGATGCCACCGGCGACCGCGATATGGTTGTCCTTGATAAGGACGGCATCAAACAATCCGATCCGGTGGTTCATGCCGCCGCCTGCGCGCACGGCATATTTCTCCAACGCCCGCAAGCCCGGGGTCGTCTTGCGGGTGTCGACGATCGCGGCACGCGTTCCGGCAATGGCGTCCACATAGCGGCGAGTGAGTGTGGCGATACCACTCATGCGGCCGAGGAAGTTGAGGGCGACCCGTTCCGCCGTCAGCAGCGCGCGGGCGCCGCCGCTCACCCGCGCGATCTTTGCCCCCGCTTCGACCTGCTCGCCGTCAGGAACGAGGGGCTCAAACATCACCGACCGGTCCAGGTGACGGAACGTGGCAGCCGCCAGATTGAGTCCGGCGATCACGCCCGGCTTGCGTACGGCGAATACGCCCGATGCCTTTGCCTCGGGCGGAATGACCGAGTCTGTCGTGATATCGCCGGCAAGGCCGAGGTCCTCGGCCAATGCGTTCGCAACCACGCTGGTGATGAGCGGCTCGGGTAAGCGAATGTCAAAGTGTGGTCTCGTCATTGTTCACTCGGTCCTGCTGCCGAGCCGAGCATGGCTGGCAGCTCCTCGCCCTGGAGCGCCGACCTGAGCTCAAGGCCGGCGAGAGTAATGGAGCTGCGTCGCTGCCATTCGGGTCGCGGCTCGGGGTAGTCGCTGCGGTAGTGACCGCCACGGCTTTCTTTGCGCCGCAATGCGCATTCGGTGATGAGGCGCGCGGTGATGAGGGCGTTTCCGACCACAGGGTCGCCGTCTGCAGCCTCGGTAATGGTGCCGAGCGCCTGGAGCGCGTGCGTGAGCCCCGCGGCGTCGCGCTCGACGCCCACGTAGCGCGACATGATCGTCCGGATCATGCGGAGCACTTCGGAACGCATCCCGAAGTCGGGCAGATGCGTAGCCTTGCTCCTGATGAGGTTGATGCGGGTTGTTGGGCGCCGCTCGAGACGGCCGATATCTGCAGCCACGCGGGCGCCGAAGACGACCGTCTCAAGCAACGAGTTGGAGGCGAGCCTGTTCGCGCCATGCAGCCCCGTGTATGCCACTTCGCCCGCTGCCCAGAGGCCAGGAACGCTCGTACGACCCCATTCATCGGTTTGAACGCCGCCCATGTGGTAGTGCTCGGCCGGTGCGACAGGGAGCGGCTGCGTTACGGGATCGAGGCCAGCGGTGCGGCAACGCTCGTAGACGGTCGGGAAAGCCTCGGGAAAGCGGGCGCCAATCGCTTGGCGACAGTCGAGGAATGCACCGCGGCCGGCGGCGATCTCGCGAAAAACGGCACGCGCTACCACGTCTCGCGGGGCAAGCTCGGCATCCGGATGCTGGCCGAGCATGAACCGCTCGCCGGCGCTGTTGATCAACACCGCGCCCTCGCCGCGTAGTGCCTCGGTTGCGAGAGGAGCTGGATCGAGGCCGACGTCGAGAGCTGTCGGATGGAATTGCACGAACTCCGCATTGGAGATGGTCGCGCCGGCGCGAGCGGCGATGGCGATGCCCTCGCCTCTGGCGTGGGGCGGATTGGTGGTCACGGCGTAGAGTCCGCCGATACCGCCGGTTGCGAGGACGACAGCCCGGGCACCGTCAAGCGTATGGACGGCGGCGGGGTCATCTGTGCGGGTCAGGGTGACGCCAGTGACGCGGTCTCCAGTCTTGATTAGCGAAAGCGCGCTGAAATTTTCTAGAAGGGTGATCGAAGGCGTGCGGCGGACGGCCTCGATCATGGCCTGCATGATGGCGAGGCCGGCTCGGTCGCCGGACACGCGAACGATGCGGTTGGCAGAATGGGCCGCCTCGCGGGAGAGGATCAAACGACCTTCGAGATCCTTGTCGAACGGGACACCGTAGGCCAGCAGATCCAGAACCCGGTCCCCCGCCTCTGTCGCGACGAGATGCGCGATCCGCTCGTCGACGATACCTGCGCCTGCCTTGATTGTGTCCGCGGCGTGCAGCTCCGGCGTGTCGCCTTCGCCAACGGCCGCCGCGATGCCACCCTGCGCCCACGCGCTCGAAGCGCCTTCACCGAGCGGAGCGGGCGAGACGAGAGTCACCGGCGCGGGGGCCAGCTTCAATGCGGTGAACAGGCCGGCGAGACCCGCGCCGACGATCACGATATCGCCGCCCGCGGCTGGTGCCTTAGCTCGCCCGCCAATTGCCATAGGAAAGGTCCTGAGCCGCTGAGCCATTTGGGATGGTGCAGCGGCTCGGTTTCGTCAGTTGGTTAGGTTGATCATGCGCTCGACGGCACGCCGAGCGCGCTCCGCCACGAGTGGGTCGACGGTTACCTCGTGGCGCATGTACACGAGAGTTTCGAGGATGTTCTGCAGCGTGATCCGCTTCATGTGCGGGCACAGATTGCAGGGCCTGATGAACTCCGTCTCCGGCGCCTCGGCTGCAACGTTGGAGCTCATTGAGCACTCGGTGACCAGCACGACCTTGGCCGGCTTGTTCTTCTTCACCCAGTCGATCATGCCGGAGGTGGAGCCAGTGAAGTCGGCCGTCGCGATCACATCGGGCGGACACTCGGGATGGGCGATGATCTTGAGGCCTGGGTCGGCTGCGCGGAAAGCCTCGAGCTCTTCCGCGGTGAAGCGCTCATGGACCTCGCAGTGGCCCTTCCAGGTG
>Ga0310822_101121_pt1 | contig 11132 bp, 7 predicted proteins | sample P4_ome_2_FD_201313 | JGI IMG/M metagenome (GOLD analysis project Ga0310822, IMG submission 201313) | Sorghum-adapted microbial communities from Joint BioEnergy Institute, Emeryville, California, United States - P4_Day56_Rep2 | ecosystem: Engineered > Bioreactor > SSF (Solid state fermentation) >... | reverse complement strand
GAAGCCGCAAGAGCGGTGGTCATGGGGAATTCACCCTATTCCGTAATCCTGCGCCTGGATCTTTTCGGCATGAGCGAATGCAGCTGTCCCTATGAAGGCTTCTGCAAGCATATGGCCGCCGTCGGGTTCAGCCTGTATTCGCCGTACGGACGTCCCGAGCTGCTTCTGCAGGAGTTGAAGCAGTACGCCGCAAACCGCAGCCGGCGATCGGCCGCCATGAAAGCCCGTCTGCAAAAGCCGAGCGAACCGGTACAGACGGCCCCGGGCGATTCGCCGCTGGCCTGGCGGAAATATTGGGAGCAGCAATTTTTTGGCTTTGCGATGAGCCATCCCCATGCGGTAGAGGATTTCTATTCGGCTGTATTGCAGCGGCTGGAGATTCTCCTCCCGGCGATTCCCCCGGGAAGGCGCGTGATGTTTAGGCTGCATGCCCTGCTTTTCATCCTCTGGAAGCTGGATCAGCTTTACGCCAACAATTATACTACGTATTTGTCCTACTATGTGGAAACCGGCTGCCGAAAGGTGGCCGAGCAATGCATGGGCCGGCTGGAGGAAACGGTTTCCGAAGCGGCCGTGAAGGAGCCCCGGATGGAGACAGACCTTGCAGAAACCGCGAATGTTGTCCGCGAGCTTTCGTTTCCCGAGCGTTCCCGGATCATTGAGGGAATCGACGTCTTCCGGCTTTTATGGTCGGAGCTGCTGACCGGAACGGAGCGCGTACTCCGCGAACGAGAATGGATTGCCCGGGAACAGTCGCATGAACCGGAGGAAAGCTTTCGCCGCCGGCAGCTTACCCTGGCTGCGGCTCATTTTGACGTGCAGGAAGGACGGGACGAACAGGCGCTGGGGCGGCTGGCCGAGGCCGGCGCCCGTGATGTCAGCCCCTGCTTCTGGTATCTTCGCCTTTTTCACCGGACCGGGCAATGGGAGCGGCTTCACCGGTGGTTGCGGTGGCTCCTTCCGTTTCTTCATTCGGCCAGGCAGGATCAGTTCCGCGTAATCTGCGGCTATTGGAACGATATGGCGGCCCGCTCCGCTTCCGACGAGGAATGGGTCGCTGTCATGGAGTCGCTGCTGCCCCGCAGTTACGCCTACTATACCGATTATTTGATGAAAACCCGCCGTTACCGGCAGTGGGTTGACCTGCAGATGGCAAACCGGCTTTTGCCGGCCAACTTGTACAGCGCCGAGCTGAAAGCGGTGACCGCCCACGACCCGGCCCTCCTGCTGCCGCTCTATCATCAAGCCGCGGAAAGGTATATTCAGGAGAAAAACCGCAATGCCTACAAAGCGGCCGTACGAACGATGAAAAAACTGCAATCGTTCTATAAGAAGCTGAAGCGGCTGGACCGCTGGGAAGAATATATCGCCGCGATCTCGGGCAAATACAGCCGGCTTCGCGCTTTTCAGGAAGAACTGAGGAAAGGAAAGCTGCTGCCATGACCGAATTGAATCCCATCACTGTCAGAGTCGGCAGCTTGCCCTCGGGGCCGCTGTTTCTTTGGGGGGAAAGCGGCCGGAGGTCTCCGGCGGATCCGCAGGTTCTGAAGGGCTATCTGTTTGGCTGGCATGAACCCTCTTTCTACGGCACCTTCATCGAAACGGCGGAGAGGGACGGGCAGGAAGGTCTGCTCCTCCCTCCCGGGGAAGCCCTGAATTACTTCTGCGATCCCCCCTGCCTTAGACATGCCAACCTGGAATACGGACCGGAATTCGAACGGCTGAAGAGAGTGGCTCCGGCGATCAGGCAAGCCCTGGATACCGGGAAATTCATGCCCGATTACAACGCATGGAAGAAAGGAAAGGTGGGCTGGAAGCTCGATTTGCCGGAACCGGAAGGCGAGCTCGCGGAGGCCGATTCTTTCGCCGCGCCGTGGATCCAGGCCCTGATTACGGAATGGGCAAACAGCCATCCGGACGCCCGGGAAAGCCTGGAACGCATGAAAAAAATGCTGCCCGCATTCGGTGAAAACGCACTGCCCGCCGACCTGTGGATGGACGAGGAGGACTGGCTGGCCGCGATCGGCTGGAGCATTGACCCGGCACCCTTCCGGACATGCCTGCAGCTGGCCGAGCCCGCCCCGGAGCTGCCGGGGAGCTGGAAACTGACCGTTCTGCTGCAAAATCGCAGCCGGCCGGAACAGCTGTTGGAATGGACTCCCGAACGCCCCTGGGAAGAACAGGTGCCAAAAGAGTGGCGCGAATTCCGGCAACGCGCCGCCAGGGATATCCGGCGCTGGCAGCGCTTGGCGCCCTGGCTGTGCGAAGCGGCGGAAGACGCCCCGCCTTCCGCCGGCTCCTCTGCGGAGCCTGTCAACCCGGATGGAGGCGAGGCGGGATCCGGCCGGCTGCCCTTGCTGAAGAGGCAGCTTGGAAGCAACGAGGCCTGGCGCTTTCTGACCGAAGCCAGCATGCTTCTGGCCGAGGCCGGTTATGCCGTGTTTCTGCCGGCCTGGTGGGACCGGATCCGCCGGCTGAAGCCGCGGCTTAGGGCGAAGATCAAATCTTCCGCCGGGTCCGCCCCGCAGTCTCTGTTCGGCCTGCAGCAGCTCATGCAATTCGACTGGAGGCTGGCTCTCGGGGATGTGGAGATCACCGAAGCCGAGTTCCGCCGGCTGCTGGAGCAGAACCAGCGGCTCGTGCAGATTCGCGGGCAATGGGTTCAGCTCGATCCGGCCGTTGTGGAGCAAATCCGCCGCATGATGAAAAAAATCGGCGGGAAGAAGGGGCTTACCTTCCGCGACGTTCTGGAGATCCATCTGCTCGGGGAGGCGCCGCCGGATGCCGGAGAGCCGGAAGCCGGCCAGGAAGAGCGGCTCAAGATGGAAATCGAGCTGAACGATACCCTGGGCAGTATGCTGCGCCGGCTGACACATGCCGAGAAGCTGCCCGCCGTCTCCGTGCCCGCATCGTTTCGGGGGACCTTGCGCCCGTACCAGAATGACGGCGTATCCTGGCTGCTGTTCCTGCGCGGCTGCGGGCTTGGCGGCTGCCTGGCCGACGACATGGGGCTCGGCAAAACCGTGCAGTGGATCACCTATCTGGTCCATGTAAAGGAACACGAGAAGCCGGATGCCCCGTCCCTCCTGATTTGTCCGACCTCCGTTCTCGGCAACTGGCAGAAAGAGATTGAGCGGTTCGCCCCGAAGCTTACGGTCTACCTGCACTACGGACCCCACCGGCACAGGAGCCGGTCGTTCCGGGAAACCGCCGCGAGGGTTGATCTGGTGCTGACAACGTATACCCTGGCGCACCTGGATGCCGAAGAACTCGGAAGTGTGGAATGGAATTCCATCTGCCTGGACGAAGCGCAAAACATCAAGAACGCTTATACCAAACAGGCCGCCGCCATTCGCAGACTGGAAGGGCGGCATCGGGTGGCGATGACGGGCACCCCGATCGAAAACAGGCTGACCGAGCTCTGGTCGATCTTCGACTTTATCAACCCGGGATATTTGGGGAGCCTGAATGAGTTCAGCCGCCGGTTTTCCAGCGCGATCGAAAAGAACGGGGATAGGGAAAAAACCGCCCAGGTCCAGCGGCTGGTCCGGCCTTTTCTGATGCGGCGGGAGAAGAAGGATCCCGCAATCTCGCTCGATCTGCCGGAAAAGAGCGAATCGAAAACGTATGTGCCCCTGACGGCGGAACAGGGATCGCTTTACGAAAATTACATCCGCGATCTGTTCGAGCGCCTCGACCGTCTCTCCCCGATGGAACGGCGGGGAATGATTCTGACGGCGCTGACCAAACTCAAGCAGCTGTGCAACCATCCCGCGCTTCTGCTGAAGGAAAACGGACATCTGCCGGAGCCGGACCGCTCGAACAAATTCAAACGCTTGTTGGAAATGGTTTCCGAGCTGCGCGCGGAGGGGGACCGCTGTCTGATTTTCACCCAATTTGTCGAAACAGGCCATATGCTGCAGCGTACGCTGGAACGACAGCAGCGCGAGCCGGTTCAGTTCCTGCACGGCGGAACCCCCCGCGTCGAACGGGAACGGATGATCACCCGCTTCCAGGACGAATCCCTTCCCCGCGGGGAAGGCTGCGGAATCTTCATACTGTCCCTGAAGGCCGGTGGCACCGGTCTGAATCTGACGGCCGCCAACCACGTCTTTCACTTTGACCGGTGGTGGAATCCGGCGGTGGAAAACCAGGCGACCGACCGGGCCTTCCGCATCGGACAGACGAGGCACGTGCAGGTATACAAATTCATCACCCTCGGCACGCTCGAGGAAAAAATCGATGAAATGATTGAACGGAAAACCGGCCTCAGCCGGCAGATCGTCGGAGGCGGGGAAAACTGGATTACCGAGCTGAGCACCGATGAGCTGCGGGAACTGTTCGCCCTCCGGCGGGAATGGATCGAGGCCTGAAACATCCCCATGACAGAAACCAACAAGGGAGAGATGAACCGATGAAGTTGATCGCAGCACCGGATTCATTCAAGGGCTCGCTGGATGCGCGCTCTTTGTGCGCCGCCATCCGCGAGGGCGCGCGGCGCGCCAATCCGCGGGCGGAGGTGGTGGAAATGCCGCTGGCCGATGGCGGTGAGGGCACCGTGGAAAACCTCGTCTACGCATCGCGGGGCCGCCTCGTGCGGGTAACCGTCACAGGCCCGCTTGGTCGTCCGGTGGAAGCCGCTTACGGCATTCTCGGCGACGGACAAACGGCCGTCATCGAGATGGCCCAGGCGTCCGGCCTGCCGCTCGTGCCCGAGGCGGAGCGCAATCCCCTCGTGACGACGAGCCGCGGCACCGGCGAGCTGATCCTCCATGCGCTGGACGCCGGCTACCGCCGCTTTATCATCGGCCTTGGCGGCAGCGCCACCAACGACGCGGGCGCAGGCCTGCTGCGGGCCCTCGGGCTCGGGCTCTTCGACGCCGCTGGCCGCCCGCTGGCCGACGGCGGCGGCGCGCTGCGGGAGCTGCACCGCGTCGACGACTCGCAGCTGGACCCGCGGCTGGCGGAGGCCTGTTTCGACGTCGCCTGCGACGTGAGCAATCCGCTGTGCGGCCCGCAGGGGGCCTCCGCCGTCTTCGGCCCGCAGAAAGGGGCCACGCCGGAAATGGTGCGCCTCCTGGATGAAGGACTCCGCCGCTTCGGCGAAGAGACGCGGAAGGTACGCGGTATCGACGTCCTGGAGGCTCCCGGGGCCGGAGCCGCCGGCGGGATGGGCGCCGCCCTGCTCGGCTACCTCGGCGCCCGCATGCGCTCCGGCATCGAGATGGTGCTGGAAGCGGCAGGCTGGGAGAGCCAGTTGTCCGGAGCCGACCTGATCGTGACCGGCGAAGGACGGCTGGATGGCCAGACGCTGTCCGGGAAAGTGATTGCCGGAGTGTGCCGCAGCGCCGCCGTCCGAAAAATCCCGGTTGTCGCCCTGTGCGGCTCGATGGAACTCAGCGGCGCGGATATGGAGCGGATGGGACTGGCCGCTGCGTTCCCGATCGTCAAAGGCCCCTGCACGCTGGAGGAGGCATTCCGGTCCACAGCCGCCTGGGCTGCCGATACCAGTGAACAGATCGTCCGGCTGTTCAGCCTCTCCCGTCCCTTCTGAACGTGAACCCTGAACAGGGGCTTGCCGCGGCTTCTATGCCGCCGTGCGCCGGACCGCTTGCTTCCCGGCCTGCCTGTCCGGCCGGTATATTTTTTTCGACAAATACGTTACAATAAATTCAGCCCTTTTCGAAAGACAGGTGGATTTCAATCATGACAGAACGCAAACCTTACCGCATTTTGCTTTATTACAAATATGTTCGGATCGAAGATCCGGAGGCCTTTGCCAGGGAGCATCTCGCCTATTGCAGAGAACTCGGCGTCAAGGGACGCATTCTGGTCGCCCCGGAAGGTATTAACGGCACCCTCTCGGGGACGGTTGAACAAACCGAGGCCTACATGAACCATCTGCGCGAGGACGAACGTTTCCGGGATATGGTGTTCAAGGTAGACGAAGCGGACGGACATGCCTTCAAGAAAATCTTTGTCCGTCCCCGCAAGGAATTGGTGACATTCCGCCTGGAAGACGATATCGATCCGAATCAGCTGACAGGAAAATATTTATCCCCCAAGGAATTTTACGAAGAGCTGCAGAAAGACGACGTCATTGTTCTGGACGGCCGCAATAACTACGAATACGATATCGGCCATTTCCGCAACGCCATCCGTCCCGACGTCGAATCGTTCCGCGAGTTTCCCGAGTGGATCCGCAAAAATTTGAAGGATTACAAGGATAAGAAAATTCTCACATACTGCACTGGCGGCATCCGCTGCGAAAAGCTGAGCGGTTTTCTGATCCGGGAAGGGTTCAAGGATGTCGGACAGCTTCAGGGAGGCATTGTCACGTACGGCAAAGATCCGGAAGTGAAAGGACGTCTGTTCGATGGCAAATGCTATGTCTTTGACGAGCGGATTGCCGTGCCGGTTAACCAGACGGAGGAGGATGTGATCGTCGGCCGCTGCCATCACTGCGGGAAACCGCAGGACCGGTACATCAATTGCCGCTACGATCTGTGCCACAAGCAGCACATCTGTTGTCCCGAATGCGAAGAGGAGCACCGCGGCTATTGTTCCGCGGAATGCGAAGAACACGACCGCCATTACCGGAAGATGAAAGCGGAGAAAAAGCGCCGGAAGCAGGATGCGGTCGTCGGCTGAGCGGCACCCGCGATTGCCCGCCGCAAGACAGCGGGCAACTCCCGGGTAAAACATCCCGCATCCTTTTAGAGGGATTCCCTGAAGTGCCCCTAAAACCGGATACGGGATTTTTTGCCGCAGGTTTTATTCATGACGGCAAGGCCGCTGAAGCCCGGTCTCCCCGAACATTACGTCCCATTGGGGAGGTGCAGAATGCGGGAGACTTCACAAGCAAGCTCCTCATTGCCGAAGGCGGAGAGCACTCCCAGCACGGTTTCATCGGGAATGGAGCCCGCTTCCTCCGGGGGAACGGTCAGTTCCATCACCTGTTCCAGCACCGGGTTTGCGGGCTGATCGGGGTACGCATCCGCGTATACCCTGCGGGGATCGAGTCCGCGATTGATGCACCACTGGGCGAAAACCAGCGCCATCATGCGCTCGTCTCGCTGATATTGTTCGATGATTCGCTGTTCCACGTCTTTCCTGTTCAAGGATCACAGCCTCCTGTATCGGATTGAACGGACGGCTCGCCGTCCGGTTAGGGTTCCCGGAAACATAGGATATGCTGAAAGGGAACCCCCTTTAAAAGGATAGAAAAGGAAGGAAGTCCATGCAACCGTTCAAAAAGTGGCTGAAAGAATGGCTGCCCAGCCTGCTAGCGGCCGCCGTGCTCAGTTTTACCGTCAACACATACGTGGCCCAGGCCTTCAAAGTGCCGACAGGATCGATGGAACCGACCATTGATGTACAGGACCGGCTGATCATGGAGAAGATGGTCTCCCTGACCGATTTCAAATTTGGCGACGTGGTGGTCTTCTACCCGCCGCTGGAGGGCAATAAGGACAAATTCGTGAAACGGCTGATCGGTTTGCCCGGCGATACGATCGAAATCAAGAACGGCTCACTGTACCGCAACGGCCGGAAGGTTGACGAGCCCTACGTCAAGCAGCCGATGAATTACCGGTACGGTCCCGTGACCGTCCCGGCGGGCAAATACTTTTTCCTGGGAGATAACCGCAATGACAGCTACGACTCCCATCTGTGGCCGACGCCTTTTGTTGACCGGAAAAACCTGATCGGGAAAGTGCTTTTCCGCTATTATCCATTCAATCATATCGGCCTTCTGCCCATGCCGGATTCCGCTTCGGCCTCCGGCACACCGGCTTCTTCCGCTCCCTGAAAGGAGCGGTTTTTTCTTGGTGCCGGCGGGAGGATCATTCGCCCCCGGCCCGGCTTTCCCTTTCGCCGGGGACGGTTGCTGTTTCCGTCTTCCCCGTGATATGTTATAGGAAGATTTGTTATACACTTAGGAAGTGAATACGTTGGTCGGAGTCAAAGATTTGCTGTTAAACCTGTTCATCGTAACGCTGCCGGTGTTTTTGTACCAGCTCTTCTGGGTTAACAGCAACAAACCCGTACATGTCAAAGAACGCAGAAGCAAAATCTGGATCGGGCTTTGCTCCGCAATTTCGATCCTGTTCTGCATAAGCCTTCCGATCGAGATTTTGCCAGGGTACTATTTTGATTTACGCACGATTCCCCTTTTCCTAAGCTTCATGTACGCCGACCGGAATGTAGGCCTGCTGATCACCCTGCTGATGCTGGCCTATCGTTATTCTTATTTTGGTTCTTCCGGCTCTGCGGCCGTTTTTGCCGTCTATGTGGTTATGGCCTTGTGGTTATGGATCGCGGTTCCGCGGATCGGCATGCAGTCTTCCCGGAGAAAGAGCCGGTTCGCCCTGATCTTCTCCTTCATCATGACCATCCTGACAACGTCCGCCATCTTGATCGACAGCAGGCCGTCCCGGCTTTCCATCGATCCGCCCGCCGTTTTGTTCTTCCTGGTTTTTATCGCATTGCACACGTTGGCCACCTGGCTCATTATCGTCCTGATCGAACAGGGAAACGATAGAATCCGGAGGCGCGAACAGCAGCTGAAAGCGGAAAAGCTGCACATTCTCAGCGAACTGGCCGCCACGGTGGCCCATGAAATCCGCAATCCGATGACGACAGCCAGGGGATTCATACAGCTCCTGCGGGAGCAAATCGCTTCAGGGGACCGGAAAAAGAAAATGTATTGCGACATGGTCATTCAGGAGCTGGACCGGGCCCTGGCCATCGTCAGCGATTATATGGCCCTGGCCAAGCCCCAGGCGGAAAAACGGGAGCCCCTCAATCTGGAGGAACAGACCAATCGGGTGATCGAGATGCTGTCCCCCTTCACCCTGATCCGCAATGTGGAGATTGAAAAGATGTTTCCCCCCGAAACCCTGTGGGTTTACGGCAACGGGGACAAGCTGCAGCAGTGCCTGATCAACCTGATGCGCAACGGGATTGAAGCCATGCCGGACGGCGGCGGCCTGCGGGTAACAATCTCGCGGCTGGAGGACCGTGCGGTCATCGATATTATCGACCAGGGGATTGGAATGACCGACAGCGAAATCAAGCGGCTGGGCGAACCGTTTTATTCCACCAAGGAAAAAGGAACCGGACTGGGCATGCTGCTTTGCTTCCGCATTATCGACAGTCTGGCGGGACGCCTGGATATCCGCAGCCAGAAGGGCCGCGGTACCCACTGCCGGATCACCCTCCCTCTTCTGGACAAAAAATAAGCGGACTTATCCCTCCGCCGTCCCCATGCCATTCTCCGCCGCATACTGCCGAAGAATTTCCAGAAACGCCGTGCCATACCGGGCGAATTTGGTTTCCCCCACCCCTTTGACACGCAGCATGGAAGCCTCGTCCAGGGGAAGATTTCGACACATCTCGCGCAGGGTGCTGTCCGCAAAAATAAGATAGGGCGGCACCCGGTCCCGGTCCGCCAGTGTCTTCCTAAGCTGCCGCAACACATCGAACAGCCGGTCGTCCGCGGGCCGCGCGGCTTCTTTGTGGTGAATCCGCTGGTAGACCCTGGACTTGCCCTTGAGCACATCGACTGCCGGTTCCTGCAGCCTCACCACCGGATATTGTCCTCCCGTCAGCGCAAGGTAGCCTTCGGCAATCAGGACATTGATCAAATCGGCGATGTCCTTCTCCCCGTACTCCTTCATGATGCCGTAGGTTGGCAGGCGGTCAAAGCCGGTTTCGCGAATCCGTTTGTTCCGGGAGCCTTTGAGCACCTGGGCCACGAGCGTCAAACCAAAGCGCTCGTGCATGCGGCGCACGCAAGAGAAAATTTTCTGGGCCTCTACGGTAATGTCGGCCAGGTCGCCGGCATCCCGGCAGCTGCTGCAGATGCCGCAGGCATCGGTAACCGAAAAATCGCCGAAATATTGCAGAATATAATTTCTCAGGCATCTCGGCGTGTAGCAGTAATCGACCATCGCCTGCAGCCGGCGGTATTCCTGCGATTTGCGTTCCCCGGAAGCTATGGACTGCTCAATCAAAAATTTCTGTGTCTGAATGTCCTGCGCTCCGAACAGCAGTATGCATTCGCTTGCTTCCCCGTCCCTGCCCGCACGGCCCGCCTCCTGATAATAGGCCTCCATATTTTTGGGCATGTTATAGTGCAGCACATACCGAACGTTCGATTTGTCGATCCCCATGCCGAACGCATTCGTGGCCGCGATGACCGGAATATCGTCGTACAGGAACGCTTCCTGCGCGGCCGCCCGCTCCTCATCGCTCATGCCGCCGTGATATTTGCCGCAGGCAATCCCCTTTCTCTGCAGCAGGGAGCAAATATCTTCCACTTCGCGCCGGGTGGCGGCGTAGACGATTCCGGCCTGATGGCGGCGCTCCCCGATGTACTGCAGCAAATAATCCTTCTTGTTGACGCCGCGCAGCACCATCAGGGCCAGGTTGTCGCGGGCGAACCCGGTGACGAACACCTCCGAGGAGCGGAGGCCGAGAAGACGGATAATGTCCTCCTTAACCTCTTCGGTCGCGGTCGCCGTGAATGCCGCCAGAATCGGCCGCTGCGGCAGCTTGTCCACAAAAGGGGCAATATCGAGGTAGCTCGGCCGGAAGTCGTGCCCCCATTGCGACAGGCAATGCGCTTCGTCAATAGCCACCAGCGGCGGGGACAACCGTCCGGCAAGCGAGACGAAGCGGGGCGAATCAAGCCGCTCGGGAGCCGCGTAAAGCAGCTTATAGCTCCCCTCGGCGGCTTTCCGGAAGATATCATTCTCCTCCTCCTGACTTAAAGTGCTGTTGATGTAAGCCGCCGGAATCCCCAGACTGGTCAAGGCATCCACCTGGTCCTTCATCAGGGAAATCAACGGGGAAATAACAAGGGTTGTGCCTTTCAGGAGCAGCGCCGGAATCTGGTAGCAGATCGATTTGCCGCCTCCCGTCGGCATAATTCCCAGCGTATCATGCCCTTTAAGAATATGGGAAACAATCGCTTCCTGTCCCTTGCGGAACCGGTTGTAACCGTAATAGGCTTGCAAAGCTATCCTGGCTTCCTCCAGCATGTTCAGACCTCCCCCTTTACACGCTCTCTTCCGCTTGTCTGCCCTTTATTATACCGAAAATGAAAACACACCTGGAATCGAACCGGA
>Ga0310822_101111_pt1 | contig 11194 bp, 10 predicted proteins | sample P4_ome_2_FD_201313 | JGI IMG/M metagenome (GOLD analysis project Ga0310822, IMG submission 201313) | Sorghum-adapted microbial communities from Joint BioEnergy Institute, Emeryville, California, United States - P4_Day56_Rep2 | ecosystem: Engineered > Bioreactor > SSF (Solid state fermentation) >... | reverse complement strand
CAGAACCGCATTTGTTCTGCCCTTTTTCTGTGAAAATCATTCCCTCATTCTTTTTCAACTGCTTCTACAAGATCTGCTTTTTTATTTCCTGAGTGGAAGAGGAGAGAGAAGCTCCCACTTTTTCTTCTTTTAAAAGCAGTGCGCAAGTAGCAGCCACAGCAGATGCCAGGGCGAAAAAGATAAAGACGTTACCGAAATCCTGAGCTCCGTCCACCGTGACTTTTACTAAATAACCGGCTACTAAAGGAGAAACAAATGAACCAAGCTGGCCTATGCCATTGGAAATTCCTGTAGCTCTCCCCACGACTTCCTTTGGATAACGTTTCTGTAAATAAGCATAAACGGAGCCAAAATTCAAATTAACAAAGAAGCCAACGAGTAACAGCAAACCTAATAACAAGCCGGTCTGGCCTTTTTCCAGTGAACCGAGCAGCCAGAGAACAGGGATACTTCCAAGATAGGCAATAATCCCAACAGGTTTCATTCGATGCAATACTTTATCCATTAACCAGCCACCTAATAACATTGCAAGGATTGCGACAACATAAGGCGCAGAAGCAAACAGACCCATTTCCTTGATATTTAATCCATGCTGCTTCACAAGGAAGGTAGTTAACCAGGTTGTTGTTCCCCAATATACAGCCAGCTGACAAAAAAGCAGGAGTGTATACAGATAAAAAGAGGGATCCCGCAGGAAAATGGATGCGCTTACACCTTTTACCTGAGAAGTACCTGATTCTTCATCCGCAATGCTTTCCTGGCTTTCTGCCGTAATATGATTATATTCTTCCTGTTTTAAACGTCCTTTGTCGAGCATTTGTTTCGGTGTATCTGAAACGAAGTACCAGAGAATAAATATACCAATCAAACCAGGAATCGCGAGAAGATAAAATACAGGTCGCCATTCACCACCAAAAAGATAAAAAGAAACAGTCGTAATAATAACAGGGACAATGGCGGGGGCTACTGCCCATGACGTGGTAAAAAACGAAACGGAACGCCCGCGCTCAGCAAGCGGGAACCAGTTATTAATGGTACGAAGAGCTGGAGCAAAATGATGGCCCTCCCCTAACCCAAGCCCAATACGCAGGGCTATAAACTGGCCGAATGACTTAACCATCCCGGTTAAAGCAGTAACGAGTGTGAATACAATAATAGCGATGTTCATAACTTTTTTCGGTCCAATTTTATCCGCAAGAAATCCAGCTGTCACCTGTGCTAATGAATATGCGAAAAAGAAAACAGAAGCAAGCTGTCCCACCTGTACGGGTGTTAGATTTAAATCCTCCTGGATAAAGGGAAGGAAGGTGAGTACGGCTAACCTATCAAAATAATTAATAATGTAAAGCAGCCATAGGGTAACAAGAACCATATGGCGATATCCCCATGCTTTTTTCGCGAGTTGTTGCATATTTCTACCGCCTCTCTATTTTAAGTAGACTAATAGCGCGTGTCTTCTCAGCAGCTGACGCGTTTTGCATTTACTAGACGATTGTTTGTCCAGCGCGGCACAATTGGTATGATGCCTGATTGGCCGGCATAGGTAACAGCTTTGCTAAAACCGAGCTCTGCGAGCAGACAACCTGTTTCTGTGTCTTTAAATACCTCAGTGATCCTGTGAGATTGAGATTCGTATAATTGAAAAGCCGCTTTTGCTGAATCTGTCAGTTTCCATGACAGGTTGTTTTCTTTTATAAGTTCGGAAATCAAGTAGCCGGCACTTAAAAAATCTTCAAGGGAAAAGCGATTATCAGAGCCGGCGCAAACGATCAAAACGGAGCTGGTGTCCTGTTCTTTCTTAATGTGGCTTGCTACCGCTGGTCCATTTAACATAGAGGAAGTATAGACACTTTTTGCTGCGGAACACTTTTGAACAGCAACTGTTCCGTTTGTTGTGGACAAAACAATAGATTTATCCGATAGATCTCTTTTCAACAGTTCGACCGGATCAGGGTTCTGGAACCCTTCTAACGTGTGACCGCCTTTTTCACCACATAAAACATAGCTTTCTTCTGTAAGTGTTTCGCATGCCAGGAGTGCCTCTTGCTCGTTTAGGACAGGAATCACTTCTTTTGCGCCGTGGTGAAGAACAGCCGCAATGGTTGAGGTCGCAAGTAGAGCATCGATAACAACAGCTGTACAGTCGGTCAGTTTTTCCCTATTAATATCTTCCTTGCGTGTTAATACATGTATTTTTCTCATATCGTCCTCTATAGTAACTCTTTATTTTTTGCCCGTAACGCTTGATGCATGAGATTATGAATCCCTTCGCCAAGTTTGGCGAATCGGTCGTCTTTCGCTTCCCCTTTTTTCCAGCGATAGTAGATTTGTTGAAGAACGACACCGATCTTGTAAAAAGCAAATGTTAAATAATAGTCAATGTTGGATAGATCACGTCCGCTTTTTTCTGCGTAAAGCTGTACAAACTCGCGGCGTTTAATAAAGCCTGGATTAACGGTAACGGATGTAAGACCGGTTTCGCCTTCTCCGGGCTCTGTCCAATAAGCGAGACTGCAGCCCACATCGGTTAAAGGATCGCCTATTGTACACATTTCCCAATCAAATACAGCAACTGCTTCCCTTGGATTATCTGGAGAAATCATCATATTATTAAGCTTGAAATCATTATGAACGATGGATGGAGCAGGAGAGGCAGGGAGTTGTTTGATAAGCCACTGCTCGATTTCAGGTACAACAGCCATCTCTTCTGTTTTTGCATGATGATATCGTTTAATCCAGCCCTGTACTTGCCGTTCAAGGTAGCCCTGAGGTTTCCCTATAGTAGCAAGACCCGCTTTTACATAGTCAATATTGTGCAAGAAGACCAGTGTATTGACAACGGTTTCGGATACAATTCGGGCATACTCCTTGTTTCCTACATGTTCGGGAGGTAAGGTGTCATCCAAGACAATTCCGTTCTTCTTTTCCATAATGTAAAAATGCTTATCTGAAATAGCCGGATCCTCACAGTAAAGATATGGTTTTGGCGCTAACGGAAACACCGGGTTTATCTTTTGAAGAATGGTAAACTCCCGTTTCATATCATGGGCTCTGGGAGGAATTTGGCCAAAGGGGGGCCGTCTGAAAACGGCTTCCCAATCCCCGATTTTAAGCAGATAGGTTAAATTCGAATATCCTGCCGAAAACTGTTTGACCTGCATAGGTTCATTAGAAAGATTCTCAATGTGAGAGCGAATATAATACTCAATGACTTTCCAGTTAATTTCCCTGTCTCGCCGGCTAAGATTGGTTTGATTCATCGAGTGACTCTCTCCTTTTTGAATGCTTTCAGTACTTGCTTAGCAACAACCATTCGATGTACTTCATCGGCACCGTCATAAATACGAGCAGAGCGCGCCTCGCGGTAGAATCCTTCTAACGGTGTATCCCCCGTAATACCAAGCGCACCGTGAACCTGGATGGCGCGGTCGATAACATCATGAAGAACTTTGGCTCCAAAAAATTTGATAATGGAGATTTCTTTACGGGCCTGATCGCCCTGGTCCATTTTCCAAGCAGCATGCAATGTTAATAGACGTGCTGCTTCGATTTCGGCAGCAGAGTCAGCGATGAAATTTTGAATCGTTTGGAATTCCGATAACGTTTTACCGCGTGTCGTTCTCTTTGTAGAATACTCAACCATAAGGTCGAAACTTCTCTTTGCCACACCGATCCAACGCATAGCATGCGTGATTCTCCCCGGACCAAGACGTAATTGAGCCAGCTTAAAGCCTTCTCCACGTTTCCCCAACAGATTTTCTTTAGGGACACGACAGTTTGTATAGCGTACTTCACAATGACCGCCGGCAAAATGATCTCCCATAACTGGCACTTCTCTTACGATTTCAAAGCCCGGGTTGTCCGCATCAACAATAAACATGCTGAAACGCTCATGGGGCGCTGCATCCGGATCGGTCATCGCCATTACAATGGAAAAGGAAGCGCCAATGGCACCGGTTGTAAACCATTTATGGGCGTTAATTACCCATTCGTTACCGTCAAGTTCTGCGCGAGACTGCAGCATTGTAGGATCGGATCCGGATACTTCTGGTTCAGTCATTGCAAAACAGGAGCGAATCTCTCCGTTCACTAATGGCATTAAGTATTTTTCTTTTTGTTCTAGAGTGGCAGCGTGCCATAAAATTTCTGAGTTTCCGGCATCAGGGGCCATTGAACCGAAAATATAAGGAGCAATGGGACTTCTTCCAATAATCTCGGAAAGTAAGCCTAAAGAGACGAATCCCATTCCCATTCCGCCTACTTCGCCTGGCATGTGTCCGGCCCATAAACCTAAATCTTTAACCTTTTCTTGAAGCGGTTTCAAAATTTCATCAGGCAACCCGCGATGCGGAACCATATGTTTTTCGTTTGGATATACATACTCATCCATAAATGCAGCAGCCTTATCAATCATCTGTTGCTGTTCCGGTGTGGGGCTAAAATCGAACACAACACTCACTCCTTAGGGATTTTTATTCTCAAGCATGTATTAAAGCAAAAATAATGCCAATAAAATAATGCCGTTTTTACCGGGATAGCAGGGGAAAGCGATGAAAAAAGGAATCAATCATTGAAAAAGATAATCAATTCATAAATACACATATGTTTAGAATATTTAATATTAAAGGAATTACTTAAATAGTGCAGAAAGAAAAATGATTCAACAAAAGCTAGCTGAGCATAGAACCACACGGAAAACGGTGAAGGTGCCAGGGGTTAGCCGGTCATCTCTTGTAAAAAAAGATACAAAGACCAGACATAAAATAAAGCGGTTACAAGTTCAGGTTAATGTCAGGCATTATTTGATTCCAACTGGAATCAAATAACGTAGGACTGAGGAGCGACATGAAGCTTCTTTTTCAGACTTTTTTTTATATTAATATGTTTATTACTGTGTCCAGGATTTATGGCATAACAATTGCTTAACCATTAAATGAGAGAAAGCTGACAAGATTTTGACTGTAGAAAGGAAGGGTATGATGCAAATCCCGAGTTTTAATTTAACAGGAAAGATAGCACTTGTGACGGGCGGTAGCAAAGGAATTGGATTCGGTATGGCTCATGCGTTAGGGGCGTATGGAGCTCAGGTTATTATAACAAGCCGTGGAGTAGAAGAAGGGCGGATTAATCAGCTTACGAAGGTATGGGCTGAAGAGCTGGCTCCTTATAACATTACCGTTAACGCTGTTGGTCCTGGTTATATAAGAACCCCCATGACGGATGGATGGTTAAGTGATTCGGTCAGGTATCAGAATATTGTTAATAATACAATGCAAAAAAGAGTGGGTGAGCTTACAGATTTAGCAGGTCCGATTGTCTTTTTAGCTTCCGATGCATCAGCCTATGTTACAGGCCAGGTGTTAAATGTAGATGGCGGATGGACCGCTCGATAAAACCATAGGTCAGGTGGTAATGACATGAAAATTGTAACAGAAAACCACTTTAATCGAACAATCAAAGTGTTTAAAGACAGACCCGGAAACTTAATGGAGATGCTTGAAAAAACGAAGGCTGCCTTTCCTGATAAGGAAGCGCTAGTATCACAAAATGAGCGTCTTACTTATCGGGAGTTATACGATAGAGTAGAATCAATTGCCGGAAACCTCCATTATTCATACGGTATCCGGAAGGGTGACCGAGTTGCTTTACTCGTCGGCAATACTATTGAATTTGTCCTTCTTGTTTTTGCCTGTGCCAGAATTGGAGCCATTGTTGTTACATTGAATACGCGCCTACAGGAAACAGAGCTATCGTATATGATTACTCATTCAGGAGCGGATATCCTGCTTTTAGATGATGAATTCATTGATACAGTGGAAAACATGAGAAGTAAATCGATGATTCAAAACGTTAAACACTTTTTCTTAATTGGCGATGTAAAAACAAGCAAAAGAGACTATTTACCTTTTGAAATGTTAGAGCAAAAAGAAGTGCCACCGCAAATAGAAGTATCGGAAGATGATCCGCTGTTTATTATGTATACTTCCGGAACAACAGGTTTGCCAAAAGGCGCGATAGGCAGTCACCTGGGTGTCATTCATAGTGTAATGAATTATGAATTTATACTTAAGAGCAATCATAAGACAAAAACGCTCATTGCGATTCCGCTATTTCATGTAACCGGCTTGATAGGACAGCTTCTTCACATGATAAAAGTAGGTGGAACCTCTGTCATTATGAGGAAATATAAGACTGCGGAGTACATTCGATTGATTTCCGAGGAGAAGATTACATTTTTATTTAGTGTTCCAACGATTTATGTGATGGTGCTTTCCCATCCTGACTTTTCTAAATATGCCTATCACTCGGTTACTACTATTGCTTACGGCGGAGCGCCAATGTCTGAAGAAACGATTTCTGGTTTGCAAAAGGCATTCCCAGGGGCTTCTCTGCATAATGCTTATGGTGCTACGGAAACCTCTTCACCGGCTACTATTATGCCCCTGGGGTATCCGAAGGAAAAAATCCGCTCAGTTGGATTGCCTGTTCCGGTTGCAGAAGTGAAAATACTGAGTGAGAATGGAGAACCCTGTGAAGCAGGAGAAGTAGGCGAACTTCTTATTAAAGGGCCGATGGTAGTTGAGGGCTATTGGGACAATGAAAAAGCCAACCGAAGATCATTTGTGGATGGTTACTGGTACTCGGGTGATCTGGCAAAGATTGATAAAGACGGATATGTATATATTATGGATCGTATAAAAGATATGATTAATCGTGGGGGAGAGAAAATCTTTTCCGTAGAAGTTGAAAATATTTTGTATAATCATCCAAAAGTTTTGGAAGCAGCAGTCATTGGTTTTCCAGACAAAATTTTTGGTGAAATTGTGAAAGCGTTTATCGTGCCGAAAGAGAAGACAGAAATTGATGAAGAAGAGATTAAACAATTTGTCCGGGAAAGATTAGCCGACTATAAAGTTCCAGCGGTAGTAGAGTTTATTTCAGAATTGCCCAGAAATCCGGGTGGGAAAATAATTAAAGCTAAACTAAAAGAGATGTAATATCTGTTGATGGAGCTGCTTATGCTGCTCCTTTTATTTTTTATCTAATTGAAGAGGGCAAAGTTGTGTAGGTTTAAGTCCGACGATTCCGCATGCCGAAGAAGGAATGCGGATCGATCCGCCTGTATCGGTACCGAGAGACGCGATCGTCATGTCAGCAGCAACAGCAGCCCCCGATCCCCCGCTTGATCCACCGGGAATTTTCTCTAAGTCCCACGGATTGCGGCATGGACCAAAGTGCGGATTCGTTGTTGTAGCCCCCCAGGCGTATTCATGCATATTGAGCTTTCCTGTAAAAATAACACCGGCTTCTTTTAGCCTGGAAACGACGGTCGCATCATGGGACGGAACGAAATCTTTATGAATTTTCGAACCCATCGTGACGACTTCATTTTTAAAATAAAAAATATCTTTTAGCGCCATTGGAATGCCGTGAAGTGGACCGCGATAGTCACCGTTCATGATCTCTTGCTCGGCATTTTTCGCTGCAACTATGGCAGCCTCTGCATCGATTTGAATGTAAGCATTGATTTGCTTGTTATAGCGCTCTGTTTGGTGAAGAACCGCTTCTGTGATTTCAACAGGGGAGATTTCTCGGTCGCGAAGGAGAGGAGCCAGAGTTTCGATGGATTGGGATGCGAGTTCATGTCTCATTTAGTTGTCTCCTTTACTCGGTGGCATAAGGCGATATCAAAGGCCTTCAACTGCGCTTTGCTCGCTTGTTGTTGTAGAGAAAGAATCGATTGCCACTGGGTTACAAGAACAGAATAATCTTCGTCAGGGGCCTGGACACCTTTCGCCTGTAAAACAGTACGAATCATTTGCTCCAATCTTTTCATCTCCTTTAATTGATAGTGCAAGTTCTATAATACAGAATATAATAAAAATTCTATCAAATGTAAATGAAAAATACCCAGAAGGAGAAGTTAGCCCTTCTTCGCTAAAGCAACTGACCTGGTTAAATCCAGGTCAGTTGCTCTGCTGTGTTCTATAAGCCTGCTTGTTTTATTTCATATTAATCGTTCGATGCTGCTATCTTTGAAAAAAGGAAAACCATTTTTCAAATCCTTTTGTGCCATGTTTTTGTTGTACAGTATCAGGCTCGTATGGTTCATAAGCAAGTGGAACTTTCGTGACTTTACTTGTCCATTCGTCCAGGGCAACCAAATCGTCCTTATTTACTTGACGCAATGAATTTTTTCCGAGAGCCCGAATGGCAACCTTCATTTCTTCAACACAGGAGGTGAAAAAATTCTCTAAGTATTTTGCCGCTTCTTCTTCATCGAATTCATCTGCCATACTACCGGGGTAAAAAACAAGTTGCGTGGGCGGTTCCCATGGGATGGCCTTCGTTACCTGAACATGGGTCATTGCCCATATGAGGGCAGTTCCCATAAATACCGCATCAGCTCCTAAAGCAAGGGCTTTCAGACATTCCCCCGGGTTAAAAAATCCCCCTCCGATCAAGAGACTAATCCTGTCTTTTACCCCCTGCTTTTCAAGATAATCTGCAGCTCGGGATAAAGCATAAATCGTAGGAAGCCCAAAATCATCTTCTAAGATGGGCGGGCCTCCTTTTGTTCCTGCTTGCCCTCCATCAATGCTAATAAAATCAACATCTCCTTGAATCGCTACTTCTAAGTCGGCTTCCAGTGTGGCGCTGGCGCAAATCTTAACTCCAATAGGAACTCCTTCTGTCACTTTACGAAGCCTATTTACCAAAGGTTTAAGATCCTGCGGTTTATTTATTTCCTGGTGGCGGGCAGGGACTACAACTTCACCCGGTGGCACCTGTAAAACATCTCTCGCCCTGCCTTCTAGAAACTCAGGAGGAATAAAACTGGCGGAACCAGCAGTAGCGCCCTGGCCGATATGAATTTCAATTGCATCCGCTTGTTTTAGAATTTCGGGTTCTTTTGACCAGGTTGCCGAATTATATTGAAGGATTAAATACTTAGAGTTAGCCCTATCTTCAGGCAAAAAACCTCCTTCTCCCGTATTGGTGGCTGTGCCAACAGCGGCAGTTCCCTTAGCCATGGCTATTTTCATCTTTTCGCTTACGCCGATTCCATAGCCCAGGGCGGCCGACACCAGGGGGATATTGAGAGTTAATGGCTTTTTTGCCTTTGGCCCGATTGTGACCTTCATATCGACAGGAGCCTTTTCATGAGTGGGCAGAACAGCCAGTTGAGCGGGTGAAAAGATAAGACCATCAAAGTTGAGAAATTTACGAGGGCTGCCAAACGGCCTTTCGATAATTTTTCCTGAATCAGCACGCAGGCTATTTTCGATTACCATTGTCGGGTTTATTCTCGTCATGGCTGTTACCATTTCCCATATATTTTCGGGGTAACGCTCTGACATTAACCGTTTTGTGAAGCGACCTATGATCAATTTAATTAAAGGTCTCGCAAAAATAACGGCAAATATTCCTGTACAAATCATTGCCGTAAATGATGCAGTAAAGGCTCCGAGCCAAAATGAAGATATGTCGTTTTCCATCGTACACTACCTCTTTGTGTGAAGATTATACAGAAATAAATGATTACATACATTAGATATAGGGTTATTTTCTCGTTCTTTTTCCTTATTTATACGTTAGAGTCACCCACAACACCTGTAATAAGACATTATGTTTCTTTGCATACTAGGTAACAAAATCGTATGCGGAGGTATAATGGATGCGAATCGTCATTTTGGGTGGAGGATTTGGCGGACTCAATGCTGCTCTGTTACTTGGAAAAGCACTCCAATCAACTCCTCATGAAATTGTTTTGCTGAGTGATGCCCCCTGCTTTTTATTTCGTCCTTCCCTGATCTGGGTTCCTTTTAACAAGAGACAAATCAAAGAAATATCCTTTCCGCTTAACGAGATATTACAGAAAGTAAGAGTCCAGTTCATGCAAAAAAGGGTCGTATCGATTCTACCAAAGGAAAAACAGATACTTTGTGAAAATGGGACCCGGCTTATATACGATTACTTAATTATTGCTACGGGGGCCGTTCCGGCTTGGGAGCAAATCGAAGGATTAAAAGGAAATACAGCATCCGTTTACAATGCGCACGCTGCATTACAAACGAAAAGACGAGTAGGAGAAATAAAAGTCGGACAACCGATCGTGATTGGAGTTGCACAACAAAACCCTTCACAGGGCATGGCTTATGAATTTTTGTTCGAATTACATGCTTTTCTACACGAGCGGAATGTTCAGTGTCCCATTACCTTTTTTACATATGAAAAAGAATTATTTAATCATAAAGGAAAAAAGGTTACATTGATTTTAGAAAAGCACATGAAGGAAAAACAGATTTCTCATTACAGCGATGTGTCGATCACAAAGGTAGAACCGGGCTGCTTGCAGTTAAGCAATGGCGTATCGCTTCCTTACTCCTTTTCTTTGATTTTACCTCCTTACAAGGGAGCAGAGTTCATTTTTGCTTCGCCGGATCTAGATCATGAAAATGGTCTGCTTGTAACGAATAAAGGTCTCCAATCCACCCAGTGGGAAAATATTTATGTTGTGGGGGATGCAAATGCAATGAAAGAGTATAAATCCGGAAGAGCGGCTGAGGTACAGGGAAAGATCGCAGCCAGGAATATTTTGAACCGCATACAAGGACACTCCCGGCAACAGGAATATCATCCTGATATGCTGTACGTTATGGAACTTGGTACGGATGGAGGCATGTTCGTCATAAGGTACCCGGGTTCGCGCGAAGGCACGCCTTATTTTGAATGGGCAGTAGACGGATATCTTCCTCACTTGATGAAACTTGCGTTTGAAAAGTATTATAGCTGGAAATTAAGCTGAACAGTTTTTTGGGGAAGGGGAGAGGATGATTGATTTCGTTAGATCGTATGTAGCCCGAAAATTAGGAGTAGAGAAAAACAAGGGACAGTGTATATGCCATCCCTTTGCTTTTATCCAATAATAATTTTTCCTTCAGGATTGCGATAATGTTTTTTGTTGCGATCCCAGCTTAAAGCAAAAGCGATGTATGCATGGAAAGCATTTTTGTCTTTTTATATTCTACAAGTTCAGCAATGACCACGAAGCCGATCCCCCCTACGACAATCAGTGTCATAATGACGATGTTGACTACAGGATCATCTACAAAGAGAGTTAAGCTTCTAAAATGTCCAAAAAGATCAAACCCTGCGTTATTAAAGTTAGACACTGAATGAAAAAGGCCAA
>Ga0310822_101105_pt1 | contig 11236 bp, 11 predicted proteins | sample P4_ome_2_FD_201313 | JGI IMG/M metagenome (GOLD analysis project Ga0310822, IMG submission 201313) | Sorghum-adapted microbial communities from Joint BioEnergy Institute, Emeryville, California, United States - P4_Day56_Rep2 | ecosystem: Engineered > Bioreactor > SSF (Solid state fermentation) >... | reverse complement strand
GTCACCCGTCTTGTGCTGGAGAGGCAGGAACAAGTTTCAATGATACAGACGACAAAGACGGGTCGTCGGTTAAAAGTTGTCGGCACTCCTATAAAGGACGAAGAGAACCGCATTATTCGCGTAGTGAATGCATCCCGGGATATTACAGAGGTAAGCCAGCTTCAATCCGAAATCGAGATGTTAAAACAATTGACTGAAGGGTACCGAAAGGAAATTATGGACCTTCGCACTAAAAAAGAGTTTGACGGAGAAATGATTTATCGAAGTGAGAGGATGGAGAAGGTGATTTCTCTTGCTCAGAAAGTGGCCAAGGTGGATTCTACTGTTCTTCTAGTAGGGGAATCGGGAACAGGAAAAGAAATGATTGCTTCTTATATCCATAAATGGAGCGGGCGAAATGAGGGGCCGTTTATTACGGTTCATTGCGGCGCCATTCCCCAGACGTTTCTGGAAACGGAGCTGTTTGGCTGGGAAGACGGAAAGGAAGTGAAATTGGGTTCTATTGAAATGGCGAATGAAGGAACATTGTTTTTAGAAGAAATTGAAGAAATTCCTCTAGCTTTGCAGGTAAAGTTGCTTCGCGCCATTCAGGAAAAAAGAATAACGCGGGTCGGCGGCAAAAAGCCAATTGAAGTAAATCCAAGGGTGATTGCCGCTACGATGCATAATCTGGAAGAGAGAGTTCAATCAGGAAAGTTTAGACAAGATTTCTATTACCAACTGAATGTAGTACCAATTTCTATTCCACCTCTTCGTGAACGAAAAGAAGACATTATTCCCTTAGTTGTTCATTTCATGAAGAAATTGAATCAGAAATACGGGATGGAAAAAAAGTTTAAGCCAGAGCTTTTGAAGGTTCTACAGGAGTATGAATGGCCTGGTAACGTTCGCGAGTTGCAGAATCTTACGGAAAGGCTGCTGGTGACAGCTGAAGACGATTGGATTAGCGGAGAGTATATACCTGATTACGTATATAGAAATACGAACAATCAAAAAGCCATACAAGTAAACGCGATTATTCCTTTAAAAGAAGCGGTAGAGTTGCTGGAGAAGGAACTGTTAACATTGGCACAAAAGCAATATAAGTCTACAACGAGAATCGCTGCAGTTCTGGAAGTAAATCAGTCGACGATAAGCAGAAAATTAAACAAAGTGATAAAAAAATAAAATCTATGCTATATTGCATAGGTTTTATTTTTTTATGCATAAGATCTTGTTTTGGGATTTAGACATAGAAAAAAGTAAAGATATCATGTTGCCTTAGGTGAAAATTATGCATAATTGCATATATTTTTAATATATCTACTATTGTTAGATTTCAAACCACTATGTTATATAAAGACAAGGGCATAGGTTTATTGGAATTTTAAGCTATCATTTTTACGGAACCGCTGCCAATTATCTAAAAATAAAAGGCTGGTGAAAAGCAACATGAATGGAAAGTATCGTTATTTGATTATGGCAATGATTGTATTTATGACCGTCGTTAATTATGTGGACCGGGGAGCGATTTCTTATGCACAGAAATCCATTATCGATGAGTTCGGATTAGATCCTAAATCATGGGGAGAGATTTTGGGCTATTTCGGCTACGGATATATGTTTGGTGCATTGTTCGGCGGTATGCTTGCCGATAAGAAGGGACCAAGATACGTTTGGCTGTTGGCGGGTACAGCTTGGTCCCTCTTCGAAATTGGAACGGCTTATGCAGGAGACATAGGGATGGCGCTGTTCGGTGGGTCCGCTTTAACAGGGTTTGCGGTATTCCGCATACTGTTTGGATTGGCTGAAGGACCAACCTTTTCAACAATTAACAAGACGATGGCAAACTGGGCTGCTCCGAAAGAAAAAGGGTTTGCTACCGCACTCGGATTGCTGGGAACTCCTCTTGGAGCCATGCTAACCGCCCCGATTGCTGTCGCACTATTATCGGTAACAGATTGGAAAACGATGTTTTTGATTCTCGGTATTATCGGATTAATCTGGGTCATTGTCTGGTCCAAAATGTTTACGGATCTTCCGGAAGATCATCCTCGGGTATCAAAGGCAGAGCTGGCCGAGATTCGTTCAAAGGAGGACTTATTGGAATCGGAGACGAGTTTGGCAGAAGCCAAGCAAGTCCCTGTCCCTTGGTATCATTTTTTTAAGAATCCAACGCTTGTAATGAACGCGATAGGCTATTTCGCTTTTCAATACGTAAATTTCTTGATTTTAACGTGGACTCCGAAATATTTGCAGGATACATTTAATTTTAAGCTGGCTTCTTTGTGGTATTTGGGAATGGTTCCCTGGATTGGTGCCTGTGTTACGGTACTGCTTGGTGGAAGAATCTCTGATGCCCTTCGCCGCAAAACTGGAAATCTCCGAATTGCCAGATCCGGTTTAGCTGTAGTGTCCCTGTTTTTTACAGCCGTTTGTTTCATGTTAATTCCTGTCGTGGATAGCGTGGGAGCGGTTCTTGCGCTTATGGCTATCGGCAATGCTTTTAACTTTCTACCGAATTCTGTATATTGGACGGTTATTATTGATACCGAGCCCTCCAAAGCCGGAACCTTCGGTGGAGTTACCCACTTTTTTACGAATATTGCTACCATTGTTGCACCTACGTTAACAGGAGCGCTTGTAGCAAGCAGCGGATATAAAGCGATGTTCATTGCTGCGGCTGTAGCCTCTGCCGTCGGTATGATTGCTATGTTATTTGTAAATCCGGGAAGAACAAACAAAGTAGTCGGAGAGAAGCCGATAACATAGTAGATGTGTACAAATTCCATGGAGACTCAGGATTTTAGAGGTAAAAACGGGAGGAGAGATGGAGTATTGAATCAGGATGTTCTGAAGCTGGATATTTCAGCCTTATCAACGAAAATTCGCCACAGAGAAATATCGCCTGTAGAGATTGTGGAGCAGCTTTTGAAGCGAATTGAAAGGGTAAATCCTGCAATCAATGCATTTATAACGGTAACTTATGAAGAAGCAATGGACTCCGCCAAAAAAGCAGAATCAGAAATCGCAAATGGGAAATGGAGAGGGCCTCTTCACGGGGTCCCAATCGGGCTGAAAGATTTAATTTATACAAAGGGAATTAGAACCACCATGGGTTCGAAAATCTATGAACGTTTTGTTCCGGATTTTGACGCAACGGTTGTGCATAAATTGAAAGATGTAGGAGCTATTATTATCGGGAAGCTGAATACACATGAATTTGCCTATGGTCCTACAGGGGATGTCTCTCATTTCGGACCGGTTCGAAATCCATACGATTTAAATAAAATGTCAGGCGGCTCAAGCAGTGGTTCTGCAGCAGCCGTCGCGTCCGCTCTTTGTTTCGGCGCTCTAGGTACCGATACCGGCGGCTCAATTCGGATTCCTTCTTCAGCCTGCGGAATCGTAGGGATGAAGCCTACTTTTGGGCGGGTAAGTAAGCATGGAGTGTATCCGTTAGGATTCACACTGGATCATGTTGGACCAATGACAAGAACGATAAGAGACAATGCCCTTCTATTAAATGTGTTAGCAGGATATGATCGGCAGGATTCATACTCGGCTCAACGTGGAGAAGAAGATTTTACACGCCATATCGGAGAAAGTGTAAGAGGGAAAGTGATAGGGGTGCCTTCGACTTTCTATTTTGACTCTCTCTCTGATGAGGTGAGAAAGCGAATGGAAGAAGCGTTGACCATCTTTCAGAGAATGGGGGCAGAGCTTGAGACGGTTGATATTCCTGCGCTTTCCCATGCTTCATGGGCGCAGTTAAAGACGCTGCAAAGTGAGGCATATGCCGTTCATGAAGAACATATAGAACAAGAAGCGGAGAATTTTCATCCGGAAGTGCTGGAGCGCCTCGTATTAAGCTCTGAAGCAAAAGGATACGAATATGTAAAAGCTCAGCAGATTCGTCAGAATATTTCAGAATCGCTTAACAAGATTTTTAAACGTGTGGATGTGTTGGCAGCCCCAACGCTTCCTATTCTGCCTCCTGAAATCGGACAGCGGGAGATTCAAGTGGAGAAACGGAAGGAGCAGGTGCGCTCTGCTTTACTGCGCCTGACAGGTCCGACCAGTTTGACTGGTCTGCCTAGCCTGTCTGTTCCATGCGGTTTTTCGGATACAGGTTTGCCGATTGGGTTGCAGTTAATCGGACGGTCTTTTGACGAAGCGGTACTATACCAGTTCGGTGCTGCTTTTGAAGATGCGGCGGGAATTTTTTCTCTAAAATGGGAGATTGAAGAAGGATAAGACAGATATAAATTGAAAAGCGGAGGGATAGGATGTACGAGCAGGACGATAGGAAAGAAACGGTGAAGCGGCAGTTCGGAAAAAACGCGGAGAAATACGTAACGAGCGCGTCGCACGCAAAGGGCAGTGATCTGGCTATGCTTGTGGAGTGGCTTGCGCCGCGACCGGATTGGGTGGCGCTTGATGTGGCCACAGGCGGAGGACATGTAGCCGGGACGCTGGCTCCTCATGTAGCGCATGTATTCTCCACCGATCTTACGCCGCAGATGCTGGCACAGGCAGCCGGGCATTTGAAGACAAAACATTCGAACATCTGGTATGTGGTGGCTGATGCGGAGGCGCTGCCGTTTCTGGACGCAACATTCGATGCGGTAACATGTCGGATTGCGCCGCACCATTTCCCGGCACCGGAGCGGTTTGTACAGGAAGTGGCCCGCGTACTCAAACCGGGTGGCCGGTTCCTGATGATCGACAATGTTGCGCCGGTGGATAAGAAACTGGCGCTGTTTATGAACAAGGTAGAAAAAATGAGAGATGAAAGCCATGTGCGCTGCCTGTCAATCGAGGAGTGGGGCGCGCTGTTTGCCGCATCGGGATTAACGGAGCGCCGTTCATCGTTCCGCAGGAAGACATACGACTTTCCAGTATGGGCGGCGCGTACGGCAAGCGATGGGCAGCAGGTCGAAAAGGTGGAGAAGCTGCTGACGGAAGCGGAAAAAGAAATAAAAGAGTACTTCTCCGTACACATGCAGGATGGAAAGGTCGTGTCGCTGCAGGTAGACGAGTGGATGGTTCTTCTGGAAAAATCGGGCGCCTGATGTCAGGCGCCTTTTTCTACATTAAACTTTTTGATATGCGCTCCATCCCATTGATAATTACTATATTATACTGTGGGTATGAAGCAGGATTGTTTGCGCTCGCGGTCCTTCTTCTATACAGGTACTATCTGGGGGGAGACGGTTTTTACACGACATTGTATATATATCCGGTGGTTACATGCTTCGTCGTCTTTATGTTTTCATGCTTTCAAAAATCGGACAGGGAAAAACGGCACAAGATCGCTATGTGGCTTGCGCTGCTTTCTTCCTCGCTTGTTATTTTCGGAAGCCTGCTGAGCATGCAGGAAGAGGCGAAGACGCAAATGAAATTTCTCCACTTTTCGTTCGAGTATTCACTGATTCAGCTGGCCGGTGTAATGACATCGTATGCGCTGCTGAAAAATGTAGAAATAATATGGAAATAGAAGAGGACCTGTGTCTTATACTGAACCGTTCAAAGTTCTCCCAGTGCATGATTAACATGATGAAAAACGGTGTGGAAGCGATGACTGAAAGGCGTTCTGACGGTGCGGGTTTTCCGCCGGGCAGAACATATCGTCATTGATATCATTGATACAGGCAAAGGAATGACCCCGGAAGAAGTCAGGCGGTTGGGCAATCCTTTCTATTCGACGAAAGAAAAGGGGACCGGCTTAGGTTTAATGGTGTGCTATCGGATTGTAGAGGCGTGGAATGGCAGAGTAGAAGTGAGAAGCGAGAAGGGAAAGGGCACTCATTTTTCTATTATTCTTCCGATGCTCGCGAGTTTTCCTTGTTTACGAATAGAAGGAAAGAAAGACGGAGCGCATTTTGTGATGCTCCGTCTTTTTGCCTGTACTTATAAAACGTGGTGGTTATGATGTTTGCTGTATGGGACGCACATCGGCGTACCGTAAATCGGGTCGTTGATAATACGGCAATCGAGATGGAAGACGGAGCGAACGAGCTGTTCCGTAATAATGTCTTCCGGTCTTCCTTCCGCATACACATTCTGATCCTGCAGTGCGACGATATGATCGGCATACCGGCAGGCGAGGTTGATGTCGTGCAGCACCATGACAATGGTGCGTTTTTCGCTGCGGTTCAAATCGGCCAGGATATCGAGCACTTCAATCTGGTGCGTCATATCCAGATAGGTGGTTGGCTCATCAAGCAACAGCGCATTTGTACCCTGGGCCAGCACCATCGCGATCCAGGCGCGCTGGCGCTGACCGCCGGACAGGGAGTCAACCGGGCGTTCCGCAAGTTCAGTCAATCGTGTTACTTCAAGCGCCCATTGGACTGTCTTTTCGTCTTCTTTCGACCATTGTTGAAGCCACGATTGATAAGGATAGCGTCCCTGTTTAACAAGCTGCAGCACGGTCAGTCCTTCGGGAGCACCGGTCGTTTGCGGCAGAATCGCAAGACGTCGCGCCACTTCCTTGGTTGACAGCCGGGAAATGCTTTGGCCGTCCAGAATGATTGAGCCTGCAGACGGCTTTAGCAGGCGGGCCAGTGAACGAAGCAGCGTGGATTTGCCGCATCCATTGCTTCCGATAAAAACGGTGATTTTTCCCTCTGGAATCGTTATATCCAGTTCCCGGATAATGGTACGGTTTCCATAAGCAAGGGTCAGCTTTTCTGCCGCTAATGTTTTCATATATCAATAACCCCTTTCTATTGGTTGCGGTATTTATACAGTAAGTACATAAAGAACGGTGCGCCAATGGCCGATGTGAAAATGCCGACAGGCAAATCGAGCGGCGGGAGCGCGACGCGGGCAATCAGGTCGGCACAGACAACGATAAAGGAACCGGACAGAGCCGCTACCGGCAGCAAAGCACCGAATGAAGGACCGACCAGCTTGCGCGCGATTTGCGGCGCAAGCAGGGCAACAAAACCGATCGCACCGCCGATGGCAACTGCTGCCCCCGCAAGCGCTACACAGAGGAACAGCAGCAGAGCTCTCTGCCGTTCCACATGGTGTCCGACGCCCTGGGCTACCTCGTCCCCCAATTGCTGGATGTTGATGTTCCGTCCGAGAAGGAATGCCATTGGGATAAACACCAGCGTCCACGGCAGAAGGGTAAGAACATCGTTCCAATTCGTTCCGTATACGCTTCCTGTTAGCCACACCATAGCTTTGCTTGTCAGATAAATCGGACTGGTAACCAGCAGCAGGGTAGTGAGTGCCGACATGCACGATTGGATGCCTACTCCAATAAGGACAAGCCGCAGGGCGCTTACGCCTTTTTTCCAGGCTAGCATATAGATAAGTACGGTCACGATTCCCGCGCCGAACAGCGCCGATACCGGGAGCCATTGAATAGAAGCTGTAGGAAATAGCATGATGAATCCAATGGCTGCAACAGATGCTCCGCCTGTAATGCCGAGCAGGTCGGGAGAGGCAAGCGGATTGCGTACCATTCCTTGAAGAATGGCTCCCGATACTGCCAGGCAGGCCCCCACCAGTATGGCTGTGAGCACGCGCGGCAGGCGGAACGTCTGGATAATCAATGCATGTTCAGCCGCTCCGATGCCGAGCAGTGTCTTCATTACATCCGTCGGTTGAATAAAGAAATCTCCTATTCCTACGCTCAGGAGAAATAATGCCAGTGTAAGCAGCAAAAATAGTAGAGTGATGATCACGGCGCGTTTGTCGATCAGGAAAGAGAACGGCCACCTCTTGCCTCGTACATATACATACTTTCTCATGACTGCGCCGCTCCTTTCCGTGCCGCATAAATAAAGAACGGCGCCCCGAGCAGTGCGGTCATAACTCCGATCGGCAGCTCTTTCGGCATAGCCACGAAACGGGCCGCAATGTCCGCAAGCAATAACAAAATCGCACCGAGCAGCGCGCTGTACGCTACCATCCAGCGCATATCAATACCAACGATCGCACGCGCGATGTGCGGAATGATAAGTCCAATAAAGCTAATGGGTCCGGCGACTGCGATGGAGCTGCCGGCCAGTATGACAATCAGAAGACCTGCCGCTACTTTGACAAGCGCAGTCCGCTGACCGACCCCTCTGGCTACGTCTTCTCCGAGCCGTAGCGTATTCATCGGTCCGGCGATAACGAACGATGCCGCAATTGCCACCGCCATATAAGGAAGCACGGATACGAGAACGTCCAGTTTGCGTCCGGCCACTGATCCGGCCAACCAGAACAGCACTTCTTCCATAGCTGACTCCCTTATTAATAGAATGCCCTGTGTAAACGAAGAAGCGAGCGCATACATCGCCGCGCCTGCCAGCGTAAGCTTAAGCGGCGTTGCTCCTTCCCGGCCTAACGAACCGAGCGCATAAACGGCGATTCCGCTTAACGCCGCTCCGAAAAAGCCAATCCATGTCAGCGCGGTCAGTGTGCTGACAGAAAAGAAGGCAACGGCAATGACAATGACAAGCGATGCTCCGGCATTGATCCCAAGAATGCCGACATCAGCCATCGGATTACGTGTAAGCGCCTGGATGAGCACCCCGCAGATACCAAGGCACATTCCGACAGCGACCGCAATCAGCGCCCGGGGAATCCGTGCTTCCCTAATGACGATATGCTCGTTCGTTCCCGAAAAATTTGTATAGGCTTCCAGCAGCGTGCGCCAGCTTGTGTGGATGACGCCAAACACGATACTGGCGTATACCGCAGACACAAGAAGAATGGCGCCGATGAGAAGCCCTGCAATTTTTAATTGAATGTTTGGCAGTAAAACTTTCATCCCTTTTCCTACTTCCGTCTTCATCTAATATGATGTATATTTATTTTTCAATTCATTGATAAAGTTTACGGGCATCTAAGGGATCTGTCAATGATTTTGAGATTCATTATCACTTATTTAGCATATTCTATTGACAAAAAGAAGCAGAGCAGATAGGATAAAAAAAGTTAATGATAATCATTATCAAATATAAAAATAAAGGGGAGAACAACTGTGTTTGCTACATACGCACGAAAGAAAAGAAATATGTTTACATTCCTGGCTATGCTGCTCGCTTTTGCAGTATTTGTCGCCGGATGCGGCTCACAGCAAACCGTCTCTGAAAAAGGCGGGGAAGAGACGAAGAAGGAAGAAGCGACCCGCACGGTAAAACATGCAATGGGAGAGACAAAAGTGCCGGAGCATCCGCAAAAAGTGGTTATTCTTACCAATGAAGGTACGGAAGCGTTGCTGGCGCTTGGCGTAAAGCCGGTCGGTGCGGTGAAATCGTGGACAGGGACGGATGAACCGTTCTATAAGCATATCGCCAAAGACATGGAAGGTGTAACGGTAGTAGGAGACGAACATCAACCGAACCTGGAGAAAATTGCCGCGTTGAAGCCGGACTTGATTCTGGGCAATAAAATGCGTCAAGAGAAAATTTATCAGCAGCTCTCCGCCATTGCACCGACTGTATTTAGCGAAGAGTTGCGTGGTGCCTGGAAGGACAATTTCAAGCTGTATGCCGAGGCGCTGAACAAAAAGGCGGAAGGTGACAAATTGCTGGCTGATTGGGATAAGCGCATCGCTGACTTTAAGCAAAAGGCCGGGGATAAGCTTTCCACGAAAGTATCCGTTGTCCGTTTCATGACAGGGAAAACACGTATTTATTACAAAGATACATTCTCAGGTATCATTCTTAATGAAATTGGCTTTGCCCGTCCGGCTGCACAGGACAAAGATGAGTTTGCCGATGAGGTGACAAAAGAACGTATCCCGGAAATGGACGGCGACATTCTATTCTATTTCACATATGAAACAGGTGACGGCCAGGCATCGCAAGCTGAGAAAGAGTGGACGAATGATCCGCTGTGGAAGAATCTAAGTGTCGTGAAGAAGGGGCAGGCCCACAAAGTGGATGATGTTATCTGGAATACGGCAGGCGGCATAAAAGCAGCCAACCTGATGCTTGATGATTTGGAGAAATACTTTTTAAAACAGTAATGTAGATAATGCAAAAAGCAAAAGCGGGGAAACAAGCACTCAACTTGTTTCCCCGCTTTTTATCGCTTTGCGCGGCATTGTACAGCGTTTGGGTTGTTTGGTTATTGTCCGATTTTCGCTGAGACCCGCTTTTCGAGTTCGTCCAAAATGTCTTTTCCTTCTTCTTTGCTTAACAAATCGAGGCGAGTCAAAAAGTCGATTACGCGCGAAAGGCCGAACAATTGCGTATCGAGCACTTCTTCATACAGTGGGCATTTCGGCATTGTCAGATTGCTGCGCTGTACCTCAATGAGGTGTTCGATTTTATCGGCTTCCGCTTTCAGCAGTTGCAGTGCTTGTGCTTTTATTTCGTTCATAGGAATAGCCACCTTCTCCTTGTCTATCCTTGCATTGTTTAGAAGGAAGTCATTTTTTTTGCCATTTATCTTGAGTATAGCAAAAAAGGAGAAGATGTGCAGTCTTTCGTTATGCTTTTGGGAGATCATTCTTCGGCCGATGGGCAAGCATGCCGTACTGCAGAACTTCGGCGATTTCCGAAGCCAGCTGCTTCGCGCTTTTTTCTCCGTTGAACAGCCAGCGTTCGGCGGAGGCGTGTATGGTGGCAAATATGCATTCAGCGACGACATCAAGCGCAAGGCCTTCACGGATATGGCCGGCCAGCCAATTCTTCCGGGCGTTCTCACGGATAAGTCCTGTAATCTCTTCATGAATCACCGTAGCTTCCGGTGATTCGTACAGTGCCACACGAACAAGCTCGCGGTTCTTTAGCAAAAACGTAAGCACGTCTTCAATGTTTTGCCGCATCTTCGCAGGAACGTCAGAGGGAGCAAGCGCGGTGACATTGCTGCCGGAGTCGCCGAATACGCGCAACTGCTGCTTAAATTCGGCTACAAGCTCGGAAAGTATCGCCTCTTTGCTCGGAAAATACAAATAGAACGCGGCCTGAGTGAGGCCGGCCGCTTTCACGATATCGCTGACTTTGGTCGCATGATAACCACTGCGGGCGAATTCTTCTGCCGCCGCCTCCATAAGACGATGGCGGCTCTTTTCTCCTTTTTCTGTCCGACCTCGTTTTTTGCTCATAATCGTCCTCTTTTCACTTAGATAACTGGTAAGTCAGTTATATCACGGGTAGTGAGAAAAGAAAACCCATATAGACAGGCGATTATAATTTTGATTTTTAAGGTAAGACTACGACTGTTATCATTATTTTTGCTTCTAGTGTCTTGACTTATTTGCTAAAATTGGTATAATTAATTATAATCATTTTAAATAAAC
>Ga0310822_101104_pt1 | contig 11242 bp, 12 predicted proteins | sample P4_ome_2_FD_201313 | JGI IMG/M metagenome (GOLD analysis project Ga0310822, IMG submission 201313) | Sorghum-adapted microbial communities from Joint BioEnergy Institute, Emeryville, California, United States - P4_Day56_Rep2 | ecosystem: Engineered > Bioreactor > SSF (Solid state fermentation) >... | reverse complement strand
TATACTATATTATAAAAGAGGATTGAACACAAATCGTTTCTAATTCGTGACAATTGCACGTCATGTTTTGAAGTTGATAAAAGTTGGATGGAGGGAATTTACTCATGGCAGGAACACCGCATTTACAAATAAAAGACCTAACCGTTGCGATCGAAGATAAACAAATTTTAAAGGGCCTAAACTTGGAGATCAAGGGCGGGGAGGTACACGCCATCATGGGTCCGAACGGAACGGGGAAATCCACGCTTGCTTCCGCCATTATGGGTCATCCTAAATATGAAGTGACCGGTGGTTCAGTGACGTTGAACGGCGAGGACGTACTTGAGATGGAAGTGGACGAGCGCGCGCGTAAAGGGCTGTTCCTTGCGATGCAGTACCCGAGCGAGATCAGTGGCGTAACGAATGCCGATTTTCTGCGCAGTGCACTAAATGCCCGTCAGGAAGAAGGCAAGGAGATTTCGCTCATTAAATTCATCCGTCAAATGGAAAAGCAAATGGAAGTGCTGGAGATGGACCAGGCTTTCTCTCACCGTTATGTGAACGAAGGCTTCTCCGGCGGGGAGAAGAAGCGAAATGAAATTCTCCAGATGATGATGCTGAAGCCCAGTATTGCGATTCTTGATGAAATTGACTCCGGCCTTGACATTGATGCGCTGAAAATCGTAGCGCGCGGCGTAAACGAACTGCGCAGCCCGGATATGGGTGTGCTTATGATTACGCACTACCAGCGTCTGCTGAACTACATCAAGCCTGATTTTGTCCATGTTATGATGCAGGGACGCATCGTGAAGTCAGGCGGACCGGAACTGGCTCTGAAACTTGAAGAGAACGGATACGACTGGATTAAAGAAGAGCTTGGTATTCAGGACGAAACTGTAGGCGCAGAAAGCTAGGGTTAGGGGGAATGACAGTAATGAGCGTAGAAGCGAATGTGCGATTCGACCAGGAAGCGGTGGCCCGCTTCTCTCAGGGCGAACCGGAATGGCTGACACAGCTCCGCCGGGAAGGATTCGAGGGCTACCAGCAACTTCCGCTGCCGAAGCTGGAAAAGACGAAAATTGATAAATGGAACATCGATAGTTTTATCCCGTATAAAGAGGAAGCAAGGCTTTCTTCGATAGAAGAGCTGCCGCAGGAGATTAAGGACCTGCTTGATGCGGGTAACGACAATATCATTGTGCAGAAGCACTCCAGCATAGTATATGCGGGGATTAACGCTTCTCTGAAAGAACAAGGCGTACTGTTTATGCCGCTATCCCAGGCGGTGCAAGAGCATGGCGAACTCGTAAAAAAGTATTTATTCCAATGCGGTATTGAAAAACACAAAGTAACGGCGCTGCATCAGGCGTTCTGGAATGGTGGTTTCTTCGTGTATGTGCCAAAAAATGTCGAAGTGAAAGAACCGCTTCAAACAGTAGTATGGGGCGCTGATGAAGAAATTGCGTTGCTTCCGCACACGCTAATTGTAGCTGATGCCAACAGTAAGGTTACAGTTGTGGAAAATGTGATAGGAGCGGACTATAAGCAGCCTGTTGTTGTAAACGGTATGGTCGAAGTATTTGTACAGGGTGGCGCCAAAGTGCAGTATGCTTCTGTCCGGTCCCTCTCTGAACAGGTAACAGATTATACGTACCGCCGGGGCGTGACAGAAAACGATGCGCGTATTGAATGGTTGCTGGGCGATATGAACCACGGCAATACGATTGCTAACACGACGACCATCCTGAACGGAAACGGTTCATCTGCTGACGTAAAATCCGTTGCCATTGCAAATGGAAGTCAAAAGGAGAATTTTGTCTCTCGCGTCGTGCATATCGGTACTCATACCGAAAGCAACATCCTGTCCCGCGGCGTTATGCTGGATGAAGCGACCGCTATCTTCAACGGAATTACCGAAATGAAGAAGGGCGCACAGAAAGCCAACGGAGAGCAGGCGGAAAATATCTTAATGATTGGAGAACGCGCACGTGGCGATGCAAACCCAATTCTCCTTATCGATGAAGATGATGTCATGGCAGGGCATGCGGCATCCGTTGGGCCGATCAGCCCGCTTCAGCTGTACTACATGATGTCCCGCGGCGTAAAGCGTAAGGAAGCAGAACGTTTGATTATCAATGGCTTCCTGGCGCCTGTGCTGGACAATTTGCTAATCGAGGGTATGAAAAAACGCCTGAGCGCGGCGATTGAAGGTAAGTTATCCCGATGAATGCAAAAGAAATTCGCGAACTTTTCCCGATCCTTAACCAGAAGGTAAACGGCCATCCTCTGGTATACCTGGACAGCGCAGCAACTTCGCAGAAGCCCGTTCAGGTTATCGAAGCGGTCGACCGTTATTACCGGGAGTACAATTCCAACGTTCACCGTGGCGTTCACACCCTCGGAACGCTTGCAACGGATGGATATGAAGGAGCCCGTGAAAAAGTCCGTACATTCATTAATGCAAAAGAAACCGCGGAGGTTATCTTCACGCGGGGGACGACGACTTCCCTGAACTTTGTAGCGCAAGGTTATGCCCGTAACTTTATCGGTGAGGGAGACGAGATTGTCATCACGGAAGTAGAGCACCATAGCAATTTCATTCCGTGGCAGCAAATTGCTAAACTGACTGGAGCAACGCTCAAGTTCATTCCGCTTGCCGAAGACGGTACGATTACCGTAGAAGCGGCCGAGCAAACCATTACACCGAACACGAAGCTGGTGGCTATGGGCTATGTGTCCAATGTTCTTGGCTCGATCAATCCGGTGAAAGAAGTGGCGCAGATCGTGCACCGCCACGGTGGCGTGATGGTTGTCGACGGTGCGCAGGCAGCACCCCATCTGAAGGTGGATGTTCAGGAGTTAGATTGTGACTTCTTCGCTTTCTCGGGCCACAAAATGGCGGGACCGACAGGCATTGGGGTTCTGTACGGTAAGCGTCGCCTGCTTGAGAAAATGGAGCCGGTAGAATACGGCGGAGAAATGATTGATTTTGTTGACTTGTACGATTCAACGTGGAAAGAACTTCCGTGGAAGTTTGAAGGTGGCACGCCGATTATCGCGGGTGCAATCGGTCTTGGCGCGGCGATTGACTTCGTGGAATCCATCGGCCTGGATGCTATTCGCGATCATGAACGCAAACTTGTAACGTATGCGATGGAGCAACTGCGCGAAATCGAGGGACTGAAGATTTACGGTCCCGAAGAGCGGAGCGGGCTGGTTACATTCACAATGAATGAGGCGCATCCGCACGATATTGCCACCGTACTTGATACGGAAGGCATCGCAATTCGTGCAGGACACCACTGCTGTCAGCCGTTGATGAAATGGCTGAAAGTATCGTCAACAGCACGTGCCAGCTTCTATTTGTACAACACGGAAGAAGATATAGATGCATTAGTGAAAGCACTTATTAAAACAAAGGAGTATTTCGGCAATGTCTTCTCTTGATGATTTGTACCGCAGAGTCATCATGGATCATTATCAGAAGCCCCGCAACCGCGGGGAGTTCGAAGATGACGCATTGACGGTAAACATGAACAACCCGACTTGCGGCGACCGCATTAAACTACAGTTGAAAGTGGAAGACGGAAAAGTCGCCGACGCTCGTTTTACCGGAGAAGGCTGTTCGATCAGCATGTCTTCCGCTTCGATGATGACGGAAGCTGTCAAAGGACTCGAAGTGGACGAAGCATTGACGATAGCCGATTTGTTCTCCCGGATGATGAAAGGGGAAGCCTCCGAAGAAGAGATTGAAGAGGCGGACCTGGGCGATATCGAAGCGCTGCAAGGCGTAAGCAAGTTTCCGGCCCGTATTAAGTGTGCTACTCTCGCATGGAAAGCCATGGAGAAAGGCCTCCGCGAGCAGCCTAAACATGAGGAGGCGTAGAACGCCTTAGCAAGGAGGAAATAAAATGAGCAAAAAAGCACCTGAATTGTCAGAGTACCAGTATGGGTTTCATGATAAAGACATTTCGGTTTTTCGGGCGAAAAAAGGATTGACGAAAGAAATCGTCGAAGAAATTTCCCGTATAAAAGGCGAAGAGCAATGGATGCTCGATTTTCGCCTGAAATCACTGGAACTCTTCCAGAGCATGCCTATGCCAACATGGGGCGGCGATTTGACGGAGCTGGACTTCAACAGCATCACCTATTATGTCAAGCCGTCCGAGAAGACGGGACGCAGCTGGGACGAAGTACCGGAAGAGATTAAGAATACGTTCGATCGTCTCGGCATTCCGGAAGCCGAGCAGAAATTCCTGGCCGGTGTATCCGCACAGTATGAGTCCGAAGTTGTTTATCACAACATGCAGCAGGATCTCGAAGAAATGGGTGTTATCTTCTGTGACATGGATACTGCCGTGCGTGAGCATCCGGAGATTGTAAAAGAATATTTCAGCACGGTCATTCCGCCGTCAGATAATAAGTTTGCGGCCTTGAACAGCGCGGTGTGGTCCGGGGGAAGCTTTATCTACGTACCGAAAGGCGTAAAATGCGAAACGCCGCTGCAGGCATACTTCCGCATTAACTCTGAAAATATGGGACAGTTCGAGCGGACGCTGATTATTGCCGACGAAGACAGTTTCGTCCACTATGTGGAAGGCTGTACAGCACCGATTTACAGCACTGACTCGCTGCACAGCGCAGTCGTTGAGATTATCGTGAAGAAGGGCGCACGCTGCCGCTACACGACAATCCAGAACTGGTCCAACAACGTATATAACCTGGTTACGAAGCGTGCTGTGGCTGAAGAGGACGCGACGATGGAATGGATCGACGGCAACATCGGAAGTAAGCTGACGATGAAATATCCGGCGGTCGTAATGAAAGGACCTCGTGCCAAAGGCGTAGTTATCTCCATTGCTGTAGCAGGCAAAGGCCAGCATCAGGATGCAGGAGCGAAGATGATTCATCTTGCACCGGAGTGCAGCTCCACCATCGTATCGAAGAGTATCAGTAAACATGGTGGTAAAGTAACATACCGCGGACTTGCCAACTTCGGACGCAAATCGGAAGGCTCCAAGTCCAACGTAAAATGTGACACAATTATCCTGGATAAGCTGTCCACTTCTGATACGATTCCGTACAATGAGATTCTGAATAACAACATTACGCTTGAGCACGAAGCTACTGTTTCTAAGGTAAGTGAAGAACAGCTCTTCTATCTGATGAGCCGTGGTTTAAAAGAAGATGAGGCTACGCAGATGATCATCATGGGTTTCATTGAGCCGTTTACGAAAGAGCTGCCGATGGAATATGCAGTTGAGATGAACCGCCTCATCCAGTTTGAAATGGAAGGCTCAATCGGATAATCGAGCGGTAGTAAGCACGAAAACTCCCAAACTATTCGTTTGGGGGTTTTTTGTATGATATGATAAGAAAAAGTACAATAAGTAAGCAGGTATATTGGAGTGGATAATGATGGGTTGGTTCATTCTTACCCTGGTTGGAATAGCTGCCGGTACGTTCGGTAGCTTGCTTGGGTTGGGCGGGGGGATTATTCTTGTGCCCGCGCTATTTTATTTATCGGGTATCATTCCGGGCGTGCCTGAGATTACGCCTCAGCTGGCGATTGGCACCTCGTTGATGCTTATTATCATTACAGCGCTGTCTTCAAGCATTAGCTATGCCAAGCAGAAACTGGTGGATTTTTCGAGCGCTTTTTTATTTTTCATAGGCAGCGCACCGGGCGCCGTCATTGGAGCATGGCTCTCAGCCTATTTTGATAAAGACTCGTTTACTTTGTATTATGGGCTGTTCATGCTGTTTATGCTCTTGATTCTAACATACCGTTCGAAATTTACTCCGGGCAAGAATAAGCAGTGGAAAACAACAAGAACATATGTGGATATAAGCGGGCAAGTGCATACATATGGATATTCTAAACCGCTTGCTATCGCTATTTCATTGCTGGTAGGCATTTTATCCAGTGTATTCGGCATCGGTGGCGGAGCGTTGCTTGTCCCGTTCCTGCTTGTATTGTTTCGGTTTCCGCCGCACGTTGCCGCTGCCACGTCGATGTTTGTTATTCTGTTATCTTCGCTTGTCGGCAGTATTACCCATATTACACTTGGACATATTGCATGGATCGCGGTGATTGCTATAGCGCCGGGGGCCTGGATCGGCGGAAAATTAGGCAGCACACTATCAAGAAAGCTGTCGGGCAAGGGGCTTGAGAGACTTATGCGGTTTGTCCTATTGTTAATTGCCGTCCGGATGCTCTGGCAGGGATTGATGTAGAGCAAGAATGAGACGGGATATGATTTGTTTAAAATACGATCTTCCTGTATCATGGGAAGAGGAATCGCCGCTTCCCAATTTGTTGGCGGCAGGGCTGCGTTCTCGGGTAGATGAGGAAATTGGCCTTGTGAACTCAGGCACGCTTTTGTTCTCCCTGGAAAAGGGAGATGTCACGCGTAAAGACCTTCTTTCTCTTTGTCCACACCCGATTAATCCATGTCGGATGAAGCTGACGGGGGCATAACTGCTTTTTATTCTGGAAGAAGCGCTGAAGAATTCCAGACGCAATCACTGGCATGCGACAAAATCGGGACATACTAGAAAAAAACTGCATTAGTATACAGATGTGAAAGGGGTAGTTTCATGAAGCTAGTCAATGATATTTACAACCTGTATCGTGATAAACTCACGGGCGATGAAGAAGATGTCACAGCGATTGTTATGAGCTTGCTGCATGGACAGAGCAAAGAAGAGCTCGTGCAATGGATTCAGGAGATGCAGGAGACGGAAATTTATCAGATGTTTGGCCTGTATTTAATGGAGGCGCTGCGAGTGAAAATGGCCGAAGACGGGATTGGGGGGGCGCGTCCGGAAACCGCGCGACAGCAGAGATATCATTGAGTGTCACCCAGCCTGCGCTGTTTACATACTGTGTAAGGGATAAAGAAAAGGCGCAAGGAGGATTAAAAATATGATTGAAATGAAGCCGCTCATGCTGGATGGTCATCAGGTAACCGCTATTTCGGTTCAACTGCCAAAAACCAGTCTGCTGATGGTAACGACGGAGAAAGGGTATATTATGTGCGGAGCACTTGATGTAGGATTGTTAAATGAACGGCTTGCCAGCCGCGGCATTATTGCGGGGCGGGCACTGGGAGTACGGACGATTGACCAGTTGCTGGAAGCTCCGCTTGAGTCGGTGACTTTCGCAGCGGAAGAGATGGGAATTGTACCCGGCATGAGAGGAAAGGACGCAATACTGGCAATGCTGTAAGGAGCTTTCTTTTGGAAAGCTCTTTTTTTAGGTCGATTATACGATATATTTCCTAGGTCTTTCTATGTATAATGAGAAGAAGAGACTAGAGTACGATGAGGAGTTAAACCAGTATGCGATTAATCTCAATTCAAAGCTGCGAAGCCGGTATGGTTTTGGCGCAGCCGATTTGCACGGATCAGGGGGCGGTGCTGCTCAATAAAGATATGGTACTGACCGATAGCATGATTGAACGACTTAAACGAAAAGGGGTTAATACACTATATATCCGTGACGAAGCGACAGAAGATCTGGAGATGGAAGAAGCTGTGTCTTCGGAGACGAGACGGGCGGCGGTAAAAGTCATCTATCAAGGTTTTTCTGAAATTGTTCATGCTGAGCAGAAGTGGAAATCACGTCTTTCTCCGTCCACAATTAATGCTTTCCGTAATGTATTCGACTCCATTGTCGGCGACCTGAAGCGTAATCGCAAAGCATTGGGATTGTTGAGCGATATGTACATACAGGATCATTATGTATATGCCCACTCGTTGAATGTGGCTATTTATGCCGCTGCAGTTGGAATTGAGATGGGGTACAATGATAAAGAATTGCTTGAGCTTGGAATGGGCGCCATGCTGCATGATATCGGAAAATTAATGGTTCCGGGAGAGATTCTCTATAAACCGGGCCGATTGACGGACGATGAATTTGCCGTAATGAAAAAGCATACGGAATACGGCTTCGATTATTTACGTCAGCAGCATGGTATTCCGCTGTTGGCCGCACACTGTGCCTATCAGCATCATGAGCGGCTGGACGGTACCGGTTATCCACGTGGTCTTAAAGGAGAGGAGATTCATAAATATGGGCGGTTACTGGCGGTATGTGATGTGTTTGATGCTCTGACAACCAATCGGGTGTATCGGGGTGCGATGCTGCCTCATGATGCAATGGAGATTATTTTCGCAGGGACGGGTACGCATTTTGAACCGGCGATTGTCGATGCGTTCCGCAAGACAGTCTCCATTTATCCTGTAGGGTTAACTGTAACATTGAGCAACGGAGCCACCGGCATTGTAGTTGACTATAATAGAAATCTGCCCGCAAGGCCTGTAGTGCGGGTGATTAAGCATGAAGACGGCAGCAAAGCTAACCCGTATTATGAAATTGATCTCTCCAAGGAATTAACCATTATGATTGTGCGGTGCGACACGATCCTATAGCAGCCGGGATTGATGAATGAGGTGAGGCAGACGATGAAGCTTTCAAACTATGTAACCAGCACGGAAGACAATGTATATGCGATTAAAAATATACCGGCTGAAGTTGTCGGCACTGTTTTTGCGAAGGTGAGCCGTAGTCCAGGCAGTTTTCGCGATAATTTGTATGACTTGCTCAAGAAGGGGGTTCTGTGTCTTCCAGATACAGACATGATTTCGATGTATAAGGAGTCCCTGGCGCATACGGAAGGAATGATGAAGAAATGGGGCATGGCGTATGGACATGCGAGCATAAAAGAGCATGCGTTTGCCCAATTCTGTATCGAGGGTGTCTCGCGCTGGTGTATCGAGATTCTGGAGACCGTCCAGGCAGCTAAATGGCTATCGTTTACGGAATTTAGCTTTCATTACCATAAACCGGAGGGTTTTGTCATTCCCGTGGAACTGGATAAGCATTCAGAATTGAAAGAACGCTACATCGCGTTTGGACAGCAATGCTTAAAAAAATATGAAGAACTGGTTCCGCTTTTCTTTGAAATAATCAAAGCGAAAAGTCCGGAAATGAAAGAAGATGTGGCCGAGAGGCTGGCGTACGAAAATGCGCGCACTGTCCTGCCGCTGGCCATAAAATCCAATGTGGCCGTTACCGGAAATGCGCGCGCCATCTCGGACGCGATTGCTGAAATGCTGGCGCATGAAGGCTTTAGCCGGGAGATAGTAGAGGTGGCGGAGAAAATTCGTATGCATGCGACCGAGGTGCTTCCGTCTTCCATTGGCCATACGGAAGCCATGCTATATCAGCGTTCCTGTGTCGGCGAATTTTATCGGCGGCGGGCGGAAGCGCGGGAAGCACGGCCTGTCTATAATGGTCCGTTCATTGCAATATCGGATGCTTCACCTGTGTCTGAATGTATCCGTGCAGAGGACATGGTACTGGGAGATTTGTCTGCGATGACCAGGCTCAGCGAATTACCCGGGATTATGCGGGCATATGGCAAGCATATTGCTGTTACGTGTTCTGAAGGCTGCCACCACCAAATCATCCGTCACCGGGCATTTGACTTCTCGCTGCAACTGCCGGACACCCGTTATGGCTTGATGCTGCCGCAGGAAGTGGCAGAAGCGTCAGGCACACAGACAGCCGAGCGAATACTCGACATTCTGCTAACGATGCACAATGAATCGCATTGTCTGTACAATGAGCTTGCAGATACGGACCTTAATGGCATTGCTCCGTATGTGGTGCTGCACGCAAATGCGCGCCGCCTGCCGTTCTATGCCAATATGTACGGACTTGCCCATTTTGTTACGCTTCACAAAGAAGAGCAGGCGCAGAAAGAAATCCGCACTGTTGCTTCCCAGCTTGAACGTGTTTTTCAGGAGACCGAGCAATTTCTGGCAGGTTTTAAGATGGATCGCCATTTGAAAAAGTAAGCTAAAAAATGATAGAAGGCACGTAGCTTTTATGCTCGCGTGCTTTTTTGGTGTTCCTTTTGTTTTAATAGATAAAGTACATAGGTAATGAGATACACTCCCATAAATACAATAGAGACACGATACATAGCCGCGTAGCTCATTGCTTTGGCCACTACACCGAGTGCCATAGCCCCGGCGCCTATTCCTAAGTCAAAGCCGGAGAAAAATGTGCCGGTAGCAGCACCGCGTCGGTTTGCCGCAACCCGGCTGATCGTCCAGGCCTGCAGAGTTGGTTGAATGGCACCAAAACCAACGCCGTAGAACAGGGAAGCAAGTACGAGTGAAGGCACGTTGGTAGAATAGGATAGCAGCAGAAGGCCTGCCACTGTAAAAAAGGCGCCGGGCAAAAGAATCCATACCGGACCCCGCCGGTCGAACAGCTTACCCGCCATCGGTCGGACGATCATAACCATAGCCGCATTAGCAAGAAAAAACCAACCTACGTTGGAAATACCGACTTCTTTGCCGAACAGTGTAATAAATGTTACGATTCCGCCATACGTAAGACCTAGCGTCATAGCGAGAAAAGAAGGGAATACCGCTCGTTTTTCCACCCATTCATCCAATCGACTTCGGACCTCAGAGACTTCTGTTTCTGTGGAGTCGGGCAGGGAAGGATACCGGATAATCTGGGAGATGAGAAAGCTGGCGATTGCGAGCAGTGCAGAGATGAAAAACAGCCATCCAAAACCGGCTTTTCCCATTACCCAGATGCCGAACAAAGGGGCCAGCGCCATCGCAAGCGTAGTTGACAGGCCATAGTAGCCCATTCCTTCTCCGCGTCGCTGCGCCGGAATGATGTCCGAAATCACTGTTCCGAACGTTGTTGTCGTAATTCCCCAGCCAACTCCATGGATAACCCGCAGGCTTAAAATAAAAAACACGGTTGTTGTCCAGTAATAACCGGCCACAGCCAGAATGAAAATCAACAAACCGATCATCATAACGATTCTGCGGCCAAGCGTATCGAGCGCTTTGCCGGCGAACGGGCGGGCCAGCAGAGCGAACACGGTGAAAATTCCGATTACCGCTCCAACCGCAAGCTCATCGCCTCCACTTTGCTCTACATAAACCGGCAGCGTTGGAATCAGCATTTGAAAGCTTGTGAACAAAAATAAATTAGCCAGTGTCGTGAAAATAAAATCCCTGGTCCAGAGCGCAGGTGATTCGATAGTATGTACGGGAGAAGCCATAAAATCATCTCCTCTTCATGGGAAGGGTTTACTACAATTTTACCTCATTTGTTTACAATTTGCTGAAAAATAAAACCCAATATCAAACTCTGCGCTTGACTTTTTATACATAAAGAGGAACGAGGCGAGAGAAGGGAGAAACATGTCACTTCGGTACGCTC
>Ga0310822_101097_pt1 | contig 11281 bp, 12 predicted proteins | sample P4_ome_2_FD_201313 | JGI IMG/M metagenome (GOLD analysis project Ga0310822, IMG submission 201313) | Sorghum-adapted microbial communities from Joint BioEnergy Institute, Emeryville, California, United States - P4_Day56_Rep2 | ecosystem: Engineered > Bioreactor > SSF (Solid state fermentation) >... | reverse complement strand
TCGCCGCTTCCAAGTTGCTGTTTGTAGAAAATCGTTTGTTCATCTGTAAATGAAATGAATTCATGGGTATCATAAACGTCTCCATAGCTGCCGGAAAGTCTGTCAAAAGTGTAAGCCGCCATTTGTACAGCCGGACTGACTTCATAAATCGTATGAATGTTGTAATAATCAGAAGAATAGTTGGACGGTTTAATCAATACATTTCCTGATACATACAGCTTGTTGCTTGCAACATTATACGCAAGCTTGATCGGAGTGAATTGTGAGTAATCGTAATGCGTTACGTTTTGGCCGTCCGACGCATAATCCCAGTTGAATTGGTTGTTGACAGTCTTGAACGTTTCGACCGTGCCATTTGATTGATTGAATTTCCGTATTTTTTTGTTACTGGAATCAAGGAAAAATACATTATCGTCCTTATCCAGTACCATGCTGTCTACAGCGTTGATTTTCGCCATGCGTACAGGCCCGTCCACATCCCCTCGACCATTGCCGCCAACAAGCGTATCCACGCTAAATTTCACCGCTTGGGACGGCTGTTGCGGATGGCTCGGCGTTGAAGGATTCGTTGTCGGCGAAGCCGGTTGTGTTACCGATGGCGTAGGTGTCGTCGTTTGTTCGCCGCCTCCAATGGATTTGTTGTCATTGCCAAACTGGAATGCCCGCCAGAGCATGACGGTAGCTTCAGCCCGGGTTACTGTTGCTTGCGGACGGAATGTTTCATCCGGGAATCCGGACACAAGGCCATTTTCAACTGCGACAGCAACGTAATCTTTTGCCGATTCAGAAATGCCTTCAAAATCTGTAAACATCGCTTCCAGCATGCTGTGATCAGGCAAACGGCTCATGTCATAACCTTTTAATTTAACAAGGGCAACGGTGATATCTTCTCTTAATGCAGGCGACGAAGGGTTGAAGATATACTCTCCATTCGCATTTCGATATCCCGTCATATAATCCTTAACCGCTTCAACATATGGCGATGCCCAGTTGGTAACGGGAATATCGGAGAAGGAAGAATAGTTTACTTTTTTTGCTTGAATGCCCGAAGCAGTCACCATGATTTTTGCGAATTCTGCCCTGGTGATGGTGTTATTCGGGCGAAATTTATTATCAGGGTAACCGTTGATGATTTTTCTGTTGACCATTTCGGCTATGTATTGATAAGCCCAATGTGTTTCCGGAAGATCAGTGAAGGATACAGCCGGCGTATTGTCCGGGGCATTTTGCCATTCCTCGCCGTATTCAGGCAGAGCCGCTGATGCTGTTCCAACAATACTAAACAGTAACATGAAGGCAATAAGCAGAGTCGTCATTCTCTTCATTCGCGTATGTCTCCCCTTTTAAGAAAATGTCTAAAATGTCTTACAGATTGCATCAAGTCATGTGTCCGGTGTTGATCGGTTGTGATTCCCTCCTTCAAAAAATGTAGAATCTTGGCAGTAGCTATACAGAGTCATTATACACAATTTACACTTATAAGTGTATTCATTAGTATCACTATAATAGGATAAAAGTCTTGATCACACTCTACTAAGCTGAGGTAGAGGTGATACAAAATGGATTTCAAGCAAATGGTAGGTGAACAAATTCGCAGGATACGCAAATTAAGAGGAATGACGCAAGAACAGTTGGCGGAACAATCCGGCCTCAGTTTCAGTTATATTAGTGACGTGGAGAGAGGCACTCGAAATATATCATTGGAATCGTTAGGGAAGATTATATCCGCATTGGGTGTAAAACCGGCTCAACTGTTTGAGGATATAGATGAGGTAACAGTACATTTCGAGGACGATGAGATTCGCTATAAAATCAATGATTTGAACGCATTATTAAGCGAGCGTCATGTCGATGAAGTAGACTTTATTCTGAAAATGACCCGCGAATTTCTGAACACGATGGATCGGAAGGAACGCAACCGTTAAAAGCCGCCCTGTAAAGTAAAAAATCATATACATTTTCTCCGGGTACCCCCATACCTCCTACAAAGGGGGTGTGGGCTCCGTTTCATGCCCTACCCGGTTGCATTGGACTGTTTTCTGTCGCATGGCAGATGACAGTCCTTTTTTGTTTTTCGGAAGCTTCCTGGTTGGACAGCGAGGACATGGCAAGGTGAGAGGCTTGCTGTTCAGAAAGGAGAGGTTCGATGTAATCGGAGTTTATTGTTATGGATCGAATCTGTGAAAAATGCTTATGACCAAACACTATTAAGAATGGAAGGATGTATCAACCTTGCTGATTAGCCTGCTTACACCCAAGCGGGTTATTTGTCGTGGGCATTTAACAGTGAAAATCGCCGGTTGTGAGAGTGCCGGAACATGGAAGGAAGGTGAACGCAAATGGTTGTACGCAGGGGATTGCCGGAGGAATTGCAGACATTACTGAAGCGATTGGTTGCTCAAGGGCAAGTTCGAATTGCCGGTACTTTGCTTTACGCATGGTTCAGACGCTGCTGGGAACTCGACGATGAGACAGCGGCCCATTACATGCGGCGGTACTTTGAAAAGTATTTCAGCCGTCAACTCCAGTCTCACCGGAAACATGCAGGTGCAAAGTGATCGCCGGTTCCAGACTAAGGTAAGGAGGTGAAACGAAGATGAATTATCAGGCGTTCAAACGCAACAGCCAAAAGGAATACCTTGGCTTTTGTGAACAGAAAGGATTCGTATACAGCGTGCAGATCGACGGTGATAAGTTCGCTGTCGTTGCCCTGAAGAACGGGAAAGTTGAGGTCTTGACCACGTACCGCGTGAAATGCAAAGTATCCGTCTAGTCATTGCTCAATTGAGTGATGGATTGGCGGATTTTTTATTACTTTGTGAAGGAGGTGACGACACATGGATCGTCTTCAAACGCTTCGAAAGCAGAAACAGTTCTGGAAGTCAGTAAAACGCATGTTGGACAAGGATGCTCCGATGCATACAGAGGAAGGCATGCAGTATGCCCGTGTGCTTACGAAACTGGTGCTCATTGAACTGGAGATAGAACAGATCGAAAAAGAAAAAGCCGCCCGATAAATGGAGCGACTAAGAAAAAAGATAGCTTGAGATCATCTTATCCAATTTCATCACATCAAGCAAGAGGGAGGCCATCACGGCTTCCCTTTTGCATTTTCAGGGGGTTCATCAATGATTCCAAACAATTTATTTATAGTTAAGAACTTGTTGGCGGCCACACTTCGGGAAAAGCCCGACAGCTACGTAATCGAATCCTTGTTCAATCGAGTAACAAGCCTTCAGGAACTTCTAGAGTTGACCGAGGAGGAGCTTGTTGAATTCGATGGAATCGGGCCCGCCAAAGCAAAGCAAATCAGGTCTGTTTTTCAATTGGGCAAATTTCTTGCCACTTCCCCATCTGCGGAGCGTGTTACGATTAGAAATCCTGGAGACGCCTACGAGGTCTTAAAACCACTGTTATTGTATCAACCGAATGAGAAGTTTGTTGTAGCCGGGTTGAACACGAAGCATCATGTAGTTTTTACGGAAGTCGTGTCGTCTGGTACGGTCAATAGCTGTCTGGTAACCCCGCTCCTGGTCTTTAGGCCACTGCTCAAACGAAACTGCTGTTCAGGTTTGATCGCTCATTCACATCCCTCAGGGGATCCAAGCCCGAGTCCGGAAGATTTGGAATTCACCCGAAATATTGTAAAGGCGGCGGAAATCTTAAAGTTAGACATTCTCGATCACATAATTGTGGGCAACAACTGCTATTACAGCATGAAAGAACATGGTGTTTTTTAATTCATCCTTTATGCGTGGTATTGTCGGCCAATTCGCCCGGCGATACCACGTTTTTTATTAACACATAAAAGCCGGATCGCATTCTCCATCAGAAAGGAGTAACACATGAACCGTAAACACTTGCTTGCCGAATACGAGAAACTCGTTCAACTTGCAGATAAGTTGAGCCGCCAGTTAGCGACATGCAGGGAAATCATTGAGGTTATGATCACCGGCATCTATCATGGCCGCGTTGAATGGCACCAAAAGACGATTTCTGAAGTCATTTCAGCGATTCTGGACATCCAATATGCCCTTGAATGGGAATTAAGGATGATTGAGGCTCATAAGGCATTTCTGGCCCGCCTGATTGACCGCAATAATGGTATCCATTGATTCAACATTTATTCACCAACACACAGGAGGATATCGCACATGAGCATAAATGCACTAAAGTATTCGTTGATGGCGGAATCCGTTTCAAAAACACAGAAAGTCATTCCAACAATGCTGGCGTGGCGGTCTATACGTTAAAGTCGGATGGTCAGTTGAATCACCTGAACCCGGCGGACTCTCTGACAGATTCGGTCCAGTGCATTTCATCCATAACCGGCGACTGTTTTGAAATCCGAATAATACCGAGACTCGCTCGGGAACAGCGGATTCGGCTGACTTATTTTACTTAATCATTGGAGATGAATTGCAGTTGGAAAACAGCGGCCTTCGCCAAAGAAAAAACATCCCCGCCATGCAGTTTTCTTATTGATCAAGAGCGGCGGATGCTGTATGTGGGTGTTGAAGTGCTTTATCAAAGCCATGAAGTAGTGCTCAATCTTGCCAAACATATTATAGAGTATCTATCCATTGCCTCTGACGACCGTAATCGGCCCGTAGGAGACTCTTTTCATTTGGTGAATGGAGATAGACTGCTGATCAGTCAGACGGCCTCTGTCACCCTCATTCTTGACCTTGAAAAAGGATTGCGTTTCCCGTCAAAGGCTGCCCTGTCCGCCAAGGAAAGGACAATCCATATTGCTACGGTCGGAGATGAGATCTACATCCGTTCAGCTGTGTGGCGGCTGTTTCATCAGACTTATGAGCCATTGCCGTGTTACTCCTACAGTGTTGAAATTGATCAGGACGCAGAATCGTATTTCATTCCTCTGCCGCTTAATGTGTTGTATGTGCTGAAGTGCGTACCGAAGATGACATTTAGCGTATGTGCAATCTGATCCTTATGCCTGAAAGGTATGCATAACCCGATGACAGAAGATAGGCCGCTCGCTTACGCCCGCGGCCCGCTGTCCCAAACCACCCCACCGCCCCATGAGGGGCCCGCAAGGACTACCGCCCTTGCAACCCGTCACTCGGCGTGAGCCGTCCCTTAGCTATCGCCAAGGGTAGACAAAAGTGTCGGCTGTCGGAATCGCTCGTCAAGGCTGAAACAAGCTCGGCTTCGCCTCGGCCTTGACGGCTTTCTGCTGCTCAAATAGATCAACCTGCGGTGTCCTGGCTTTGAACCCGGGATTTATAATGAGGAGCTTTAACATGTTAACGGAAACAAATACAATTGGAGAAGAGAGGTTAGCAACGGAGGATGGTTATGGCTATTCAAATTCAAAATTTGAGCACTTTGCTCGTAAAAAGTACGGCAGGCCCACAATTTGATATACAACCGCAATGGTTCATGGTGCAACGAAAAATCATTTCGGAAGTGTACCCTGATTTTCCGAACCCTGATATTTTTCGGATTTACCTGTACCTGTGCAAGCACTTTGATCAAAAGGACAGGAAGTTTAAGAGATCGAAGGAAGCAATCTGCATTGATTTGAATTACGCAAACATGAACCCTGGGGCTACACGATTGATGAATTATCCGCCGGAAGTTACTGCAGCACTTACTTGGCTTGAGAATAATGAATTTATCGTTAGAACGAACACCAGCAAACACCAGCCTTTTCAATGTGAAATTCTTCCAGTTCCTGATTTTCTGCAAAGCAGCAACAGATTTATCGGAATGAAAAATATGGCGTATGAATGGTTTTCGCTCAAAAACAATAATCTTGGATACATCATGGCTCCAAGGCAAGCGTTTGACGACAGTATACTTAAAAGCTCTCCTTCAGTACGGAAGACATGGACAGACCGTAAGTTGAAGACCTTGTTGTTGCTATACGCACATACTTGGCTGGAGTATTTCGGCGGGATTGACCCTGAAATGGTTTCAATAGAATCTAACGGTATGTTAAGGCTGTCTAAATGGTTCTGTTGCAGTCTGAAGAGCTCGGAGAAAGAAATAGGCAGTGTCATCAACTGGTTTATCGCAAACGGACTGCTAAAACCGGTAGAGTGTTATTTCGTCAAGGGCGTTTACTACGGAGATACAGGCCGTTGCCAGTCTCCTGCACAGCAATATGATGTCAAGATCGTTTTGCGTCCGTACTATCTGATTCAGCACAAAATCGAAAGCAAACTTATGAAGCGGAAGAAAGGCAGGATGATTCTATGACGGTAAGCATGAAGAACCTCTCCGTTACTATTGGCAATCAACTGGTTCAGATTCAACATGACGGCGTTTCTCAAATCACAATAATGGACGAACCGCTGGGTGAACCTTATGAGCATAAGAAACGCAGGGTAATGAACGACGAAGTACACTTGCTTCAAAACCTACCGATGATGGATTTTCAGGAAAAGATCGCAATGCTGTTTCGCGGGCCTCTTACCTATCAAGGGTTTCGGCTTCCCGTTTCTAGTGTTTTTGAAGTGGAGATTGAAGTGGCTTCTTGCCGCAGGCTGGATGAGCTTCCGTTGTTGTCAGTGATGAAGTCTGTAATAGACGGCTTGAACATGGAGATCGTTGCAAACGATCAATTGATTTTTGCGAGTACGATAGAGTATAAGAATCTTAAAGTCAAACCGTCACCCACAAAACCGCCTGATTTGCTCTCCGTAGCATTATTCGAACGTATCAGCAATAAGAGAAGATTGGTTCATGCTGTGGATGACGTGCCGATCTATGTCGTACCCAAACAGGAACCGTTGTTTTTTGACTACGACAACGATGCACAATGGTCTTTTGATGTTGACGACCGGCGTGACAGCATAGCAGATGCTCTCCATGCGGACGGCATGAGGATTGCGGCTGGCGGCCCAATCAAGCTGACCATGAACTTTGAGGGAAGAGTTAAAGACAAAGACCTCGACAACATGGCAAAGGTGTATTTCAAACTGCTGGAGAAGCTGGGACTTCAAGCTCAGGATGTTCACAGCATTCATTTGACCAAGGAGGAAGCAACCAAGAGCTGTATACGGATATCACTGAACTGAGGAAACGCACAGAATTCGTGTAAACCCTTGAAACTACTAGGTAGAAGCAAGATATTCTACGTACAAACCTACCAACATATCACAGAGGCCTCTGCCGAAGTAATATAAAAATCAATATATCGTATAGCCTGCTCGATCCTTTTGTGGGATCGGGCTTTTTCTTTTACAGGGACTATACAACGGTGAGATGCGTTGTAAAATACGATGAAAGGAGATCGATTCAATGAAGGTAGTAACTTATCTTCGAGTCTCGTCAGAACAGCAAGCAGAGCGTGAACTGTCCATCCCCGCTCAAAGGGAAGCATTGCAACGGTATGCGAAAGAACATGGATGGAACATTGTCGATGAATATGTGGATGAGGCAAAATCAGCGAAGACCGCAGACAGGCCGAAATTTCAACAGATGATTGCCGCCGCTCAACAACAGGATAAGCAATTTGAAGCGGTTCTCGTTCACAAGTTTGACCGCTTTAGCCGCAACCGGGCGGATCACGTTGTCTACAAAGCCCTGCTAAAAAAGCAGGGTATTGTTGTTTTATCGGCAACAGAACCTACAGAGCCAGACACGCCCCACGGCGTTCTGCTTGAAGGTATGTTGGAAGTCATTAGTGAATTCTATAACGTCAATCTGAAGCATGAGACACTAAAGGGAATGCGTGAGAACGCGGCACAGGGATTCCATTGCGGCGGAAGAGTGCCGTTTGGCTATCGCCGTGTCCAGAGGGGAAGTAAGGTGACGTATGAACTTGGCCCGGATGAAGAAGTAAGATTAGTCCGGCAAATGTTCCGGATGGCGGCAGAGGGAATGGGAGGCAAACGTATTGCCCGTGAATTAAATTTGCAAGGAGTGCCGGAAGGACACCGTTGGAGACCATCAACGATACTCGCTATACTTGGCAATCAGGTGTATTTGGGTCATCGCGTATGGAACAAGAAATCCGCAGTCAATGGAACCGTAAATCCGGCGGATGAGTGGATAGTAACGAAAAACGCACATCCCGCAATTATCGATGAAAAACTATGGAGTGCCGCCCAAGCATCACTGATGTCGCGGAAACAAAATAAATAGTTCATATGCAGTTTGATCGCAGGTATGCCGGTTCACATCGGTGTACCTGCTTTTTTATTCTCAAAACCATTATACGAAGGAGATGTTTACTCATGAAAGTTGCCATTTACGCCCGTGTATCGTCGGAACGTCAGGCTGAAAAGGAGTTGTCTATTCCGGCACAGATTAAAGCCATTCAGCAGTATTGTCAGAACAAAGGTTGGGTTATCGTCAACGAATTCATCGAGAAAGGCAAATCAGCCAAGACCGATGATCGCCCTGAATTTCAAAAGATGATTGCACTGGCAAAGCGGCCCAATCGTCCCTTTGATGCGGTTGTCGTCCACAAGTTTGATCGGTTTTCGCGGAAACGCGACGATCATGTGATCTACAAAGCGTTGTTGAATCAATTCGGAGTAAAGGTAATCTCCGTTACCGAGCAAACGGAGGCGGAAACACCGCAGGATTTGTTACTTGAAGGAATGCTTGAAGTCATCTCCGAATTTTTCAATGCAAACCTGGCTACAGAAGTTCGGAAGGGCATGACACAGAACGCAAAGCAAGGATACAGTAACGGCGGCACGCCGCCTTACGGATACCGGACTGAACATATTGCTCTCGGGAATCAGAAAACAAAAGCAGTATGGGTTCCGGGGCCGCGTGAAGAAGTAGATATTGTGAGGTGGATATTCAATCAGTACGCCTACGAGAATAAGGGATACCACAAGATTGCATCCGAACTGAATGAGCGGAAGATTCCGTCGCAGAAAGGCGGTACATGGTCGGCAAGTACAATCCGTGCAATCATTTACAACGAATCGTATATTGGCCGCAAGGTGTGGAACAAGCAGGACTATCAGACCAAGGGCAAAAAATGGAGAGACCGTTCGGAGTGGATTATCACTGAAAATGCTCATCCAGCCTTGATTTCCAAGGAATTGTTTGATTTATGCCAAGAGATCGCCAAGAAGCGGCACAATGGCGGTGGAGAAACTCATAAGCCATTCGACGCCAAGCCGGTTTCGCCGTTCTGGCTTCGAGGGGTAATGGTCTGCGACAAGTGCGGAACCCGAATGGTCGGTAATTCGGCTTCTACGCGAACCAAGAGCGGCGGGCAAAAGTATTACACTTGTGGCGGTTATTTAAGAAAGGGTAAAGAGTATTGTTCATACGTCGGATGGCGGAAAGAACGGGTTGAAGAATTGGTTACAAACAAATTGCGTACCGCGTTGCTGAGGTTGTCAATGGACAACAACCTATTGGAAGAAATCCGGCTATACCATAACGACAAAAATAAGCATTTTATCGCCCAACAATCCAATCTGGAGGCAGAGATTAGCTTTCTGAAGAAAAAGGTTCAGGCTATCGAGGCGGACATACAATCGGGCAGGGGGAAGCCATACCATCAGGAGATGCTCGACGAGATGAATCAGGAGTTGCAGATGAAGATAGCGGAGTACGAAGCTCTTGCTCAGGGTATTACAGCGGTCAATGTACCCGAAGAATATATTGTATCTTTGAAGTACGACATTCAGACTTTTATCAGTTTGTTGGACGATGAGGTGGTCAATCCGCAAATGTTGCACCAACTTGCCGGGAAGTTCATTTCGAAGTTGTTTATCCAGCGGGAGACGAAGAAGATGTATCTGACGTTACTATTTAAAATAGATGATACGATTTTATATGAGAAGACAATAGTGGCCGATTGGTAAAAAAAGAAGGAATTTGTCTGATAATGTGGAAATTTTCTTTATAGTAAACGGGTATAGAGAGATAGACTTAACTTCACTCTCTATACCTCTGATTTTGCAATGGTAATAATAGAGGATGCCTATTAACAAAGTGGATGTCATCCCAGGATAAAAATGAGCTAAGAAACATCAGAAGAAAATATTAAACCGATTTTGTTCATATAGGAGAGGGCGATATACTTGGCGGGTAAAATAGATGAAAACAAAAATATAATTAGACAATATATCAAAGAATATAAGAGTATTAACACAATTCTAGGGGAAATAGAGGATTTAACGGAAATAGGTCAAGGAGGTAATGCGGTTGTATTTTCAGCAACTTGGGGTAAAGGAACAGTTGCCGTTAAAGTTTTAGCTGAGAATTCAATTGAAAAATCGTCGAAATATTTAAGATTCATTACTGAAGTTCGAGAAATAATCAAGTTATCAGACACTCAAGCTGTTGTTCCTATTTATTTTTTTGGGGAACTCCCCATAAATGAACATAGATTTCCCTTTATGGTTATGAAGAAATACCCACAAACATTAGATGCTTGGAAAAAGAAAAATGAAATAACGAATCTTGATCAGTTATTGAGCATTATAAAGCAAATTGTTTATTGCCTTGAGGTTATTCATGCAAACAACATTGTTCACAGAGATATAAAGCCACAAAATATTTTGATTGACGAGAACGGTGAACTAGTAATAGGTGATTTTGGTATATCTTGGTTTGATCCTGAGCATTATTCTCGTCTTGTAAAAACAGAAAAAAGGGAAAGATTAGCTAACTTTGGTTTTTCGGCACCTGAGCAGTTTCAGATTAATCCTGAACCAAAACCAACTATGGATTTGTTTGCTCTTGGACAGATTATTCAGTGGTTAGTTACAGGTTTTCCAGTACGTGGCTTAGGAAGAACTCAATTGCGTGATTTTGATGGCTCATTTACACCGATGGATTTTGTGGTTGACCAACTTTTACAGCAAGATCCGTTGAAAAGACCACAAAGTGCTGAGGAAGTCAGTAAATTAATAAAGTTAGTACTGAACCCTCCTGAGACACATGAATCCGAGGAGGAGAAGGTTATTAGAGTATTGAGGGGCTTTGATAAAATCATTAGATTGGCTTGTCCAGGTAAGATGGGACTGATAAGAATAACTGAAAGAGAAAAGATAAACTATGTTCTTGGTTTGATATCGGAGAATGCAGTAGATTTAGGATTGTGGTGGACACAAGGATCATCCGATAATCATCTGGATGGTAAAATGAGACAACTAGATGATGAAACTTGGTTAATTGATTATGGTGAACATAAAGTGCAAGAAATTTGGATAAAAAAAGATGATTCATTAGATCATCAATATATAATGCTACATTGTGCACCGATGCCTAGTTTTGGAATATACGGCGATAAGGAATATAGATACGAAGAAGCAGCATGGTTCATGGATCG